>ERZ773130.1036-NODE-1036-length-28815-cov-5.259631_pt1 | contig 28815 bp, 18 predicted proteins | sample MGYA00511919_ERZ773130 | MGnify/ENA primary metagenome ERZ773130 (study PRJEB29015, sample SAMEA2737851) | human gut metagenome | biome: human gut; feature: human-associated habitat; material: faeces | place: China | collected 2012 ...
GTCAAGAGCATTCGTAAAAAGACGCCGGGCAAAGTCTGCTCACACCGGACTTTGCCCCGTTTACGACGAGCCGGGCAGCCATCGTTTTGTCAGGGTGTCATGCCCTTAAGGTGTTGGCCGGCACCGTAAGGGTTACACCCGCTTATGAAGAACCCCGCGCTTTATGTGAGGCCCTTTTTATTGCGCCAGCAGCTTTTTTTTCGTCTCTCCTTTTACGGAAGATTTTTACACACCTGGAACAATCCGTCGGAAGCAGCGATAACCGTCCTCTTCTTTGGGCTGTGCCTTCGATGGTTTTGCAAAGAAAAACAAAGACATATTTCAGCAGCTGCCGGAACGCCACGCCGCAAACGCCTTTTTTGGGCGGTTACGGTTTTTTTCTTTGTACCTGCAACGGCATAAACTTATCCGGCGGACAATAAACGGCTTCTTCTTTGCCGGAAATGATTTTGACCGAAGAACGTCCGGTCTTGACGTTTATGCCTTCAAAAAACAGGCTGACCGGAACCTGCAGCACCTGGCTGATCATCCACAGACGGCTGCCGGACACGCGATTGTTGCCGTTTTCATATTTTTGTACCTGCTGAAAGGTTGTTCCTACCGAGCCGGCCAGTTCGACCTGGCTTACATGCCGAAGCTTGCGGAAATAGCGTATCCGGCCGCCGATAAAAACGTCTATCGGATTAGGCTGGTTGTTTGGCGTGCGGGCACGATAGTTTTTAACAGGGTTAGTCATAGTCTGTTCCTCAAATTTTTTACCAAAAATCTGACCACCTTTCCGTTTTTCGTTCGCAAATAAAACAAAAACCACCAGAAGGTGGTCGGAGAGGTAGAAAAATCATGCATAACTATGATCCCTTAAGCCTTTAAAACCTGAGGGTTTCTGGACATTGCTTAAAGCTCCCCGGCCTTGGCTTGGCAGGGGATATACAAACTGTACGGACAATGCGGCCGACAGTTTCACGGTATGATATCCGCTAATACCGGTTATGCGAGAGCTTTCTACGACTCCGCATCCTCTCGGATGCTGAGCAGCAACATTGCTGCCTGTTTTTCAAGTTAAACAATAATTCTGCCAAAAGCAACAACTATTTGAAGAACGGCAAAAATCCCGACATGCAGGGATACATGTACCCGGCATTTCTTCTCTCATCCCTGCGACCAAGGATATATACCGCTTTCTTTAAATTAAAGTAAAAACGGAACTTGATAAATATAACAACTTTTATTTTAAAAACGGCAACATCTAACCTTCAATTTTAAAATAAGCTTTTCGGCACGTTTTCCTCCTGCCCGCAGAAAAAACCGGTTTTGCGCACAAAACAAGCAGACTGCTATAAAAGTTTTTAAGCGCATACCTTACCCGGCAGGAAAAACCGTTTTGTCTTTTGACCGAAAAGCAGCTAAAATGAGAAAAAAGCGAAAAATTGCACCATCGTTTGCCGGCCGTCGAACATAATTACGCCAGCGCCGATCCATTCACATCATGCGCGGCAAAAGGTTCCCGCGTAAAACACGCGGTTTTTCGTATGCGGATATAATCCTCACGGTGCCGACAATGTCTTAAGGGCATAAGAGGGACTGATAAGGCGATTATTACCAGCTTGCCGTAAACGGATCAAAATCCATAGTCAACTGACTTTTCTCCGCGTTTTCTTTAAGTTGATTTCGGATATACTCGGCTATCTTTTGGGTATTCTTTCCACCGGTATCGACACAGTGCCCTTTACACCAAAACTCTCGGTTTCTATATCGAAATTTCGCATTTCCCCATCTTTCGTATATCATAAGACTGCTTTTACCTTTGAGATATCCCATTATTGAGCTTACCGAAAACTTAGGTGGTATCTCCCGTAACATATGAATATGGTCCGGACAAACTTCGGTTTCAACAATTCCTGCTCCTTTCCATCGGCATCGTTCCCTAAGTATAGCTCTTATTTCCGCCCTAAAACGCCTTTCTGCGATATTTCGGGACGATGGTATTTTCGGGTTCCATATTGTGTGTTCATTAAGACTGCTGCCGGCCCGTATTTCTTACAATAGCAAAGGAATTTTATACGCAAAGAGCAAAGCGGAAAAGATGGAAAGGACGGGAAAAAGAAGGACAGAAAGAAGGGAAAGAGAAACGAAAAAAAGAGGGAGAGCAAAGTGGGAAAGAGGAAAAGAGCGGAAAAAAGAAGGGCAGAAAGAAGGTAAAGAGGGAAAGCAAAGCGGGAAAGAGGAAAAGAGCGGAAAAAAGAAGGGCAGAAAGAAAGGAAAGAGAAAGAGCAAAGCGGGAAAGGTGGGAAAAGCGGGAAAAAGAAGGACAGAAAGAAAGGAAAGAGAAAGAGAAAGAGAAAGGGAAAGAGAAACGAAAAAAAGAGGGAGAGCAAAGCAGGAAAGGCGGAAAGAGCAGGAAAAAGAAGGACAGAAAGAAAGGAAAGAGAAAGAGAAAGAGAAACGAAAAAAGAGGGAGAGCAAAGCGGGAAAGGTGGGAAAAGCAGGAAAAAGAAGGACAGAAAGAAAGGAAAGAGAAAGGGAAAGAAAAACGAAAAAAAGAGGGAGAGCAAAGTGGGAAAGAGGAAAAGAGCGGGAAAAAGAAGAAAAGGAAACGCAAAGAGCGAAATGGAAAAAAGCCGTAAGTTCTCCTCAACCATGCCCCCGGCGCAGGGTTTTCCCGCTACAAAAAAGCCGAAACCTTGGGTTTCGGCTTTGATAAAAAACATGGAAATCCCCGCTCTAAGTAACTTCCGTTACCGCGCGCAGGTTGCCGTCACGGTTGATTTGCACGACTCGCAGTTTATGATGCATTTCCTCAATCGTTTTCTTGCGATCCATGGTCGGATAAGTATGCAGAATACGATCGACAAAAGCCTCGTAAGCGGCGGTCGAACTTTCCGCGTGGATGGTGGCCAGACAGTTGTCGTGGCCGGATCCCATCAGTTCCCAAAGCGCGCCGGCGTTACTGGTGGAAATTTCGCCGCCGATGATCGCGTCGGGCGTAAAACGTACCACCAAGTCGATGATTTTGGCATAGTCGAACTGGTTTGTCTGTTCGGTACGCGACATCACGATATGGGTGCGGTTAGGATGCGGAACCAGCAGTTCGCGCGTATCTTCAATGGTGATGATCCGTTTATGAATATCCAAAATCTTCAGCAGGTTGTTCAAAAACGTCGTTTTACCGGTAGAAGTCGCACCGCTGACCAGAATATGATCGCCGCGCTTGATGCTGAGCAACAGCCGTTCATAAGGATCTTCCGGATCCTTGATCGTTTTCAGCGGATTGATCTGATGAAGCTTTTCCCCCTGCTTCAAACCGTAGTCGCCCAAGCCGAAAGCCACGTCGTCGCTGTGCACGCGGATGGTAAGCGCAATGCCGCCGGTCAGATCTTCTTCGTCATACATCACGTTTTTGCCGCAAATGGCAGAAAAACGGTGTTCGCCGGGAATGCTGGCATAAACCACCGGACTGCCGGCAACCGGATCAAACGGAATTTCATAGGTGTTGGCGACAATATAAAGCAAATCGGTCAGATATTCCTTCGTCAGCTTTTCATCCTTGTACATCACCCAGGGGTAGGCGCGTTTACCGCGCAGGCGCAGCCAGACCTGGCCGGCGCGGTTGATTGCCACTTCTTCGATATTGTCCTGATTGTACCAGTATGAAAGCGGTCGCAGAACAGATTCCAATACTTCAAAGCTCATGTAACCTCCTTAAAACAACTGCGGTACGCCGCTGCTTGATGAAGACGAAGACGACGAAGAAGACGAACCGCCGCCCATACTCGGCGGAGGCGGAGGCGTTGCTCCGACCGTCGAAGCCGGCGCGCGGCCGGACTGTTTGGCGCTGCTGTCCTCCAGCAGAACCGGCTGAACTTCAGCTTTCTCAGATTCGTAAACGACCTGAGAGGAAGCCGAGCCGCCACCGCCGCCGGCCTGTTTGATCCGACGTTCGGCCGCCTGCGTGGCAATACGGTCCTGCGCTTCCTTATCGTCGATCAGCACGTCTTTCTTCTTCATGTTGGTCGAGGCGTCGGCATCACGCTCCAGCGTTCTCAGCCACAGGTCGACTTTCGGATAGACGATGATACGGGTACCGGCCGGAACATAAGTCAGCGCACGGATGTTGGTCTTGTCGGACAGGATCATTTCAAAAATCTGGTTCATCTGGTCAATGAAATTCTGACGCGCGTCATTGGCCGCCTGTTGACGGGACGTTTCCGAATCCATGGTGCTTTCTTCTTCATCGGTCGCCATCATATAGCTGGTTGCGCTGGTTAAAAGCGTGGTAATCAGCGGCATGCCGTATTTCTTGCCAAGCTGCTGGTCAACATAACCCAGCGCGCCGCCGCGTCCCTGAGCGTCGCCGGTTTCGCCCTGGAAGGTAAACAATACGCCGTCGGGACGGATCAACCGCTGCCAGACAATGGTAATGCGCGCGGATTCCGACGCGGTTTCGGTACCACCGCCGCCGGCAGTGCCGCCGAGTTCGCCCATCAGCCGGCTGCCGGCCGGAATGACGATGTTCCTGCCGTCTTCGGCATAGACATTGCGCTCAACAAACGCCGTAATCGGCACCGGATTCTGCGTATCGATGGAACGGGCAATAACAGCCGGAATCGGCTTGTCGGCCAAAATCATTTCGCTCATGTCCACCCGCCAGGAAGAAATAACCTTGTCAATACCCTGTTCCTGCCAATCTTTCTGGTAACCGTCAAACGCCTCCTTGCGGATGCTGGAACTGATTTTGCCGACGTACATTCCCTGCCGGCGCTCGTTTTGCGCCGTCTGCAAAGCCGCCGCCCGCTGCGGATCATAACGCTCGCCCGGACCAAAACCGCCGCCGGGACCGAGGTTGCCGCCGCCGGTACCGGTGCCGTACGCGCCACCCTGGCCGAAAGTTCCGGCCGGAACGAACATTTCGCCGGTATCGGCTTTTTTGGCCGCTTCTTCAATACCGATCAGCGAACCTTCGCCGTCCACGATCAAGCCGTCCGGCAACAATTTGCCGATAACCGTTCCCTTTTTGTCAACGACATTGCCGTCTTCCAGAATATCGCCCAGATATTCGCCGTCCGGCGTCAACGCAATGTTCAGTGAACGTTTGAACTGACCGACGTCGGCAACCTCTCGCGCGCCGACTTCCGGCAACTCCGCCGGCTGAGCGGGCTGCGGCTTCTCATACCAGTTCAATTTGGTATTGCCGATTACCGAACCGTCCAGACTGATGGCCGAACCGTCTTTGTTCAGCTGACCGATGACATTGCCGCGGGCGTCAACGATTTCCCCGCCTTCAACCGCTTCACCGAGAACGTTGCCGTTAAAATCAAGCACTTTTCCTTTGGCGTCGACATAACCGATAACTTTGTTGTTTTTGTCATAAACCAGTTTGTGCTTTTCTCCGGCCATGCCGATTACATTGCCTTCGCCGTCAACGACGGAACCGTCGGCCTGCAATTTGCCGATAACTTTTCCGTCCTTGTCAAGTACGTTACCGTTGGCGTCAATATGCCCCAGAACCCTGCCGTCGGCAGCAACGGCAAGCTGCTGCTCGTCGGCGCTGACGCGGCCGATCACCCTGCCCTTGGCGTCCACCGCCTGCAACCGGGGCGAAACATAACCGATAATGTTGCCGTCCTTGTCATAAATGGGCTGTCTTTTCACCGCTTCGTAAAACTGCAGCGGCCGGGCGCGGGCAATCACTTCGCCGGCGGCGGAAATGATGTCGCCAGAGGAACCCAGAGTGCCGACCAGCTCGTTTTCCGCATTCAGAACCCGGCCGTCGAGCCTCAGTTCACCGAGAATGGCGTTTAAATTGTCACGGATGTGGAAATCACGGTTGCCGCGGCCGATCGCTTTGCCTTCCTTGTTGACCAGAAAACCTCTGGTCAGGGCGCCAAGGTTCTGATTGCCCAGCGACAGCACCTGTCCGTCGGCGGTAATATAGCCGCTGACCAGATCATTGTTGTCGTAAATATACATGTCGTAAAGGGCATATCCCGCCTTTTCGCCGCCGATGACGACATTGCCGTCGAAATCGACCATGCCGCTCTTTTCGCCGCGGCCGTTGATCACTTCCGCCTTGTCGTTGACGGTACCGATCAACTTGTTGTCATTGCCGAAAGCAAAACGGTATTTGAACAAAATTCCGGTCGGCAGCCCGGTTTTGGAGCTGACCGAATCGTCCGGACGAATATAGCCGATGACGCTGTTTTGCGCATTAATTACGGTACCGTCGAGCGTTGACCGGCCGGTAATCACATTGTTGAAATTCATCACCGGCGCCACTTCCACCCGTTTGCCCGTCAATGCGCCTTTGCCGTCCAAAAGCTGACCGCGGCGATTGATGCAGCCGAGATTCTGGTTGGCGTAATTCAGTACCTTGCCGTTGGCGGCAACGGTGCCTACCGTATTGCCGTTAAAGTCAATTACCGCACCCGGTGTTACCGCATGACCGATAATCGTATTGTTGACGGAAAACACCTGTCCGTTGGGCAAAAGACGTCCCATGTTGACTTCGCGATAGTTGCGGACTTCGCCCTGCGCCGCCGTCACTCCGACAAACTCGCACCGCTCATCAATCACCGGCATATAAGAAACGGCGCCGCCGACAACAATGCCGCCATTGTCAAAAACAACATCGCCCGCACCGGCTTTGCCGACGACGGAAGCGCCCGTGTCGCGAACCGTTCCGCTGCTGTCGACATAACCGATAAAACGTCCCTGAAAACCAAGCGCCAGGCTGCGGGCACGTGCTTTGCCGACAACCGGCATCATGGCGTTCGGGTTATTCAGGTCGGAAACGACTTCGTCATCGGGCAAAATTTTGCCGACGGTCTTTAACGACTTGTCGAGCAGCATGTTGCCGTCCGCCAGAATGCCCAAACTGTTGCCCCGGTCGTCAACGGCATAACCGACGTCGATGTTTTTGCCAAGAATCAGGTTTTTTTCATCCACGCCGTAGCCGTATTGCGTCAGCCGGCCGCCGATTACCGCGTTGTTATTGACCATTTCTCCGTTCGGATGCACAAAGGCGACCGTCCTGCCGCTCAAATTATAGATTCCGCCCAGCGGCAGCAGATTGCCGTCGATGCCGCCGTCCGCATTATAAACATAACCGAACGGCGACAGAAATTTCTTTTCTTCTCCGTTGACATAGGCGGACCCGATACCGTTGACACCCAGCGCCCGGTTTAAGGAATCGACGACCAGGCGGGTTTCAAAAGTCATGCCGATGCCGCGGCCGTTATAGTCGGAAGCGCGGCTGCCGTAAACGGTGCCGACAGGCGTGCCGCCAAGGAGAATTACTTGTCCGTTTCTTAAAGCGTGGCCTTTTAAGGTGCCGCGATAGTCAAACACCGGGCCGGTTACCGCCAACCGGCCGATTTCGGCCCCGTCGGCGCCGAAAACCAGTCCCCGCGGCCCCATGGTGCCGATAAAATTGCGCGCTTTGGCAATCCGCCCTTCCGGCATAATGCGGCCGACATATTTGCCGGCGGCGTCGGTCACCGTCGACGCGATGTCCGCCATATAGCCGATAACTTCGCCTTTGGCGTCGGCAACGGTACCGTCAATCAGCAGGCGTCCGATCACCTTGTTTTTGGCGACGACCTCACCGTTGTAAGTTACAAAACCGATATATTTGCCGCCATTATCGAAAGCATAGCCCGATTTGACGATGCGGCCGATAATCTTATCCTGATTGTCGTAGGCAAAACCGTTGGCTTTGATCAGGCCGATCGCCTTGCCCTCAAAATCCGTCACTTTGCCGCCCGGAGCAATGCTGCCGATAAACTTGCCCCCCGCGTCAATCACCATTTTGGAGGAAATCAGCCGGCCGTCGATCACATAATCGTTGCCGACCCGGCGATAAGCATAACCGTCGGGGGAAACAAAGCCGATGTTCTGTCCCTGCAGATTGGAATACAAACCGTCACCGGTCAGCCGGCCAACGGTTTCGCCGCTGTCAGAATAAACCAAACCGGGAAACAGCACCGCGCCCAAAACCGAAAAGCGGTCGTCGACGACCAAACCGTTGGGCAGCACCTTGCCGACGATTTTGCCGGTGGCCAGACGCACGGTACCGTCATTGTTCACCTTGCCGAGCAGACGGTTGTCGTTGCCGATGGCAATCCCTTTCGGCACCACGCCGCCGATCAGGCTGCCTTCGAAATTGACGATCAAACTGTCGGCCGTAATGTTGCCGATCAGCTGGTTTTCAAAGCTGACGACTTTGCCGTCGGGGATCACTTTGCCGATCAGGTCGCCGTTGAAGTCAATGGCGGTGATTTCCTGAGCCGAAGCAACGGAAACGCTAAAAGCCAGACAGCCGACTGCCGCTGCGGTTTTCACGGATAACGTCAAGATTTTGCCCAACTTAAGTTTCAATGCTAGTTCCTCCGATTTTTAGCCACTTCCTGCAAAGCGTAGCCGGCGACTTTTTTATCCAGATTGACAAATGAACCGTTGCTCTTCAGGTAGCCGATAATTTTGCCGTCGCGGCCGATGACGCTGCCGTCATAACGCAGGCGTCCGGCATACTGGCCGTCATTGCCGAGAATGGTGGTACCAATCTTATAAATCCTCCCCAGAACGGCGTCGTTATTGTCCACCGCCAGGTCGGAAGACAGGCTGCGGCCGATCACTTCGCCGCTGCGGCCGGTGACAATACCGGCAAAGTTGACGCTGCCGACCACTTTGTCCGCGTCGTCAATAACAATGTCGCCGTCGATCACTTCGCCGATCAGCTTGCCGGAATTGTTGATCACGCTGCCGTCGGACAAAACCCGTCCGATATTGATGTTCAAGACGTCAATCACGCTGCCGTCGGGCATGACCGCGCCGATCACCTTACCGCCGAAGTCAATGACCGCGCCGCGTTTGAGCAGACTTAGGTTCTTGTCGGTCGAACCGCCCGGCAAAATGGCGGTTACGTTGTTGTTTTTAAGGTCGATTACGTCGCCCAGGGAATTGACCCGCCCCTTGTAGGCGCCCCAGATGTCAATGACGATATTTTCGGGGATAACCTCTCCGACCACTTCCAGATCCGAATTCAGCACTTTGCCGTCGGAAGAACTGCGGCCGACCGTTTTGCCGTCAAAATCCACTACCCGGCCGTCGGTCAGGCTGTAACCGAGAAACGCGCCGTCATAGCCGATGGCCGCGCCGCGTTTGAGCACCGCCCCCTTGTATTCGCCGTTGGCGTCAAAGAAGACGCCTTTGGCATCAACCCGGCCGAGTCTTTCGCCGAAACGGTTGACGACTTCGCCGTTGTAGCCGGTCTGGCCGACGATATTGCCGTCAAAATCGGCAATCAGCCCGGAAGCCGCGGGATTGCCCGGCACATGGTTGTAAAAGCTCATGCCGTCGCTGTACATTTTGCCCATTGACACGCCTTTGGCGTCATAGACGTATCCGTCGGGGAATAAATGACCGATCAGTTTGCCGGAAGGGTTCAGCACCGCCGTTTTTTCCGGCATTGCCACGCCGATGATTTTGTTGTTTTCGTCAACCAGGACATTGTGAGCCAATAATTTTCCCGCCGACTGGCCTTTGATCGAAACCCGTCCGCTTTCGTTGACCATGTTAAGGAAATTTCCTTCCAGATCATAAGCGTAGGTATTTTCAAGCACCCGGCCGACGTAGCCGCCTTTCTTGTCAAACACGTCGCCGTAAGTGCCGACGCAGCCGACCGCTTCTCCCTGCGGAGAAAACACCAGTCCGTTGGAGTTGACCGTTCCCAGGAAATTGCCGTCATAAGAAAGCGCTATGCCCGAACGGGAAACGCCGCCCACGATCTCGCCCTTCTCGTCCAAAACGGTACCGTCCGGATTAACGCAGCCGACATAGGAACCGCCGCCGTCGCGGACAATGCCGTCGGTATCCACCTCACCGATCATGGTGCAGGTATTGTCAAACACCGGACCGGGGGTGACCACTTCGCCGACGTAGGCGCCGCTTTCGTCCACCACCACGCCGTCGGCGTTGACCTTGTATCCGGTATCTTCGTTAGACTTGCGGATTACGCCGTCTTTTTCCAGATAACCGATGTTTTTGCAGCCCAGACCGACAACCAGCCCGCCGCGAACCAGCCGGGCGACGATTTTGGAGCCGGAGGGGTTTTTCACCAGTCCGTTGGAGAGAATGCGGCCGACGATTTGTTTGCGGTCGTTTTCAACCGTTCCGTTTGAATTGACCTTGCCGAGAATTTCCCCCTGCGGGGTAACCGGAATCATCTGTTCCTGAATCAGGCGTCCGAGGATCGTCTGCGTGCTGTTGACCACATTGCCGTTTTCGTCGACATAACCGACAATGTTGCCGTCCTTGTCGTAAACTTCACCGTTTTTGCCGACATAGCCGCTGATTTTTCCGAACTTGTCAAGCACGATCTGAGAGAAACCGGCAACTTCGCCGATCGGATTGCCGTCCAGGTCGACAATGGTGCCGTCGGGCAGCATTTTGCCGATGACGTTGCCGTTGAAGTCCACCACGTTGCCGTTTTCGTCGACGTAGCCGATGACGTTGCCGTCCTTGTCGTAGGCCAATTTGCGGTTAACCGTTCCCGCCCGGCCGATGACGTTGCCGTTTTCGTCGACGATGGTGCCGTCTTCCAGCATTTTGCCGATGACGTTGCCGTCAAAATCGACCACGTTGCCGTTTTCGTCAATATAACCGATAATGTTGCCGTCCTTGTCATAAGCCAGACGCTGATAAGCCGGACCGGCTTTGCCGATGACGTTGCCGTTTTCGTCGACAATGGTGCCGTCGGGCTGAACCTTGCCGATGACGTTGCCGGCAAAATCGACGACGTTTCCGTTCTCGTCAATATAGCCGATAATGTTGCCGTCTTTGTCGTAAGCCAGCCGGCGGCCGCTGTTGTCAACCCGGCCGATGACGTTGCCCTGTCCGTCGACCAGACTGCCGTCGGGCAGCAGTTCGCCGATTTTTTTACCGTCGGCGCCGATGACGCTTCCGTCGTCGTCAACATACCCCATAACCTTGCCGTCTTTGTCATAAGCCAACAGGTTGCCGGCCGTTCCGGCCGAACCGATTTCCTCGCCGCGAAGGTTGACCAAAGTGCCGTCCGGACGGCTGCGGCCGATAGTGTTGCCGTCAAAGTCGACGACGTTTCCCTTTTCGTCGACATAGCCCATTACGTTGCCGTCCTTGTCATAAGCCAGCCGGCGGCGGACACTCTTGGCATCCAGGTTTTTGTCTGCGATAACGTTGCCGTTTTCGTCCACCCGGCCGACCACTTCGCCGTTGGCGTCGACCACGCTGCCGTCGGGCATAACCACGCCGATGATGTTGCCGTCGCCGTCTACCGCCACCTGGCCGGATTTGGTAACATGACCGATAACGTTGCCGTCGGCGTCAACCACTTCGCCTTTTTCGTTGACGCGGCCGATCACGTTGCCGTTCAGGTCGACTACCGTACCGTCGGGCATTACCCGGCCGATAATGTTGCCGTTTTCGTCATAAACATAGCCCATGTCCACCGCTTTGCCGACCACGTTGCCGTCATTGTCGACCACCGTTCCGTCGGGCAGCATGCGGCCGGTAACGTTGCCGTCGACGTCAACCATCGTGCCGTCGGGATTGACATAGCCGATTACGTTGTTGTTGTCGTCGTAAACCAGTTTGCGGTTGTTGGCAACGCCGATGATGTTGCCTTCCCCGTCCACCGCCAGACCGTTCTCGTTTACCCGGCCGACGACATTGCCGTTTTCATCATAAATATAGCCGTCCTCATCGGCATAACCGATCACGGCGCCGCCCGGACCGACGATTGCCCGCTGCATTTTCTTTGCCGTCGGGGCGGCTGCCGTCCCGCTGCCGGACGCCCCCGGAACGGTTTCGCAGAAATTGCAGTCTTCCTTATTGACGGCATTGCCGTAAACCGGTACTTTTTCCGCCTTGGCGCTGTTTTGGGAAACATTGCTTTCGTGCCAGGAAACGATAAAGTTGTTTTGAACGTTTCCGGCCACAACCGGAGTCCAGCTCATGGTAACGTCACAGGTTTCCTTGCCGCGCAAAAGCTTGCCGCTGCAGTTGTCGTTGAACTCAAAGCCGTCAAAGGGTGCTTCCGCCAGCTGAACCGATACGATCATCACCGAGGTTTTGCCGTTGGTGCCGAGCGTCAGGACGTTTTTGGCATCGGTGCCGAGCACCACCTGCCCCAGCGGAACCGGGTTCGGGGTCGTCGTCAGCGGAACCTCCGTATCGCCCACGGTGCTGAACTCTATGCTTTCCTGCACGGGAGTGTTGTCAACGACATTTAAAGCGTCATCGTTGTCGGTGAAAACCGGCTCTTCGTATTCATCAATCGGCTCGTCGCTTGAAAACAGAAGATACAAACCGAAAAGGAAAACGACGAAAGAAGTAATACCAACCGCAAGAATTATGCGGTTGGTTTTTTTGATATAGCTTTCAGAGTGTGTTAAAACTTCTTTGCTCATTGGGTCCTGACTACGCTGCAAAAGACGCCGTTTCTGCCCAGTTTGCTGCACACGCTGTCACCTTCGTCCAAGGTTTTGACCGGTCCGATGCGCAGATGGAAGAGCTCTTTGCCCTGTCCGTCCGCCGGCGCGTCAACTGAGAAGAACGGGTCATAGTTCTTCAAAATTTTGGAATATTTAGAGGACAGGTTGTCCCATAAATTTTCCAGGTTGTCCACATTGGCATCGGTGCCGAGCTCAATCGAAATGTTGGAGCCTCCGTCGGCAAATCCCGATCCGTAACGATACTGGCTGGCCAAATTGCTGGCCGCGGCATCAAATTCCTGCGTATTTTTGATCCGGCGCATCTTGGAGTAATCGAAGTCGCCGCCCTGACCGTTGCCGGCACCGAAGGCGCCGCCGGCCTTGTATCGGATGGTAACCCCTTCGCCGTTATTGCCGCCGCTGTATTCGGGAACAATCATCTCGGACGAACCGGCATTGACATCAACCTGTCCTTCCACATAATTACTGCCGAAACCGTCCGGATAGCTGGCCGAGCCGGCTTTTCCGCGTTTGCCTTCCGGCAGGGCGCCCGGAACGTCCCATTCCTTGTCGGTAATGTCGTCGGCATAACTGATATTATCCAATCCGACCTCATCGGACCTGCGAAGTTTCAGGCAGACGATACGCTTGCCGTTGCGCAGAACCATGTCGCCGATCGCCTCGACGATGATCAGGCGGTTGTTCGGCCCTTTGGTGCGGAATCCGACCGGAACCTCAACCCGCTCGACAATCAGGGTGACGATCGGACGCTGGGTCATGTTGAGCGCCTTTTCGCCCAGATCGATATAAGTGAAAATGTCGTCGCGCCATACGCGTTCCGGCGCAATGACAACATCATCCGGGTTGGGAACGTAAACTTCAACGTCAAAACGGAACTGTGTCGGATCCAGCGGAATGCTTTTGATCCAGTCGTTTTTCTGAAATCTTTTGGTAAAGGTGGAATCTACCGACTTGCCGCCGTTGCCGTAATATTTGCTGGCGTTGACGCGGCCGGAAGACGAACCGCCGGAACCGAGCGTCCCCGCCCCGCCGGCGCCGTCGATCACGTCGATGTCAACGATCGCGTTGGTCAGGCGCTCGGTATTGACGCCTTCGCTGCGGACATAAAACACATAACGGTTGCCCGAACGGCCGAAAACGATAATGTTGGTGTCAACGCCGACGTTGGCGCCCTTGCGGGGATAAAGCAGCAAGGTGTTCGGCCCCGAAATCTGTCCGTCAAAAGTCGCATTGTCGCCGATGTAAATGTCCTCGATCATTTCCCATTCAGGGAAGTTCAACAAAGTGATCATGCCCTCGCGCAGGCGCAGCGGCAAAACCAGATCCGGCGACCAGTAATATTTCGAATAAGCCGGTTTGCTCTGCCCTTCGCCGAGGTTCTGCAACGGATCAAGCCAGGCACTCTGCATCATGCCGAGAGAGTTGAAGCCGGCATAGCCCATGTCCATCGGCTGGTACTGTCCCTGCGACTGGTCCGCGTTCTGATCCATGCTGTTGATCGTGGCCTGGGCGAAAGCTTCCGCGGCAAATGCGACGGCAAACAAACTTAATACACTTATTTTTACAGACTTTGATAACATTATCTTTATCCACCTTATTTTACTTTGTTGTAAGTCAGCGAGTATTGGTACACCGTAAAGCCGACCGGGTTTTTCAATCTTCCCTTGAATTTCACTCTCTTGCTGCGGTAGCCGACTTTCAGGCTGGCCGTCCAGTAATTGATCTCCGGCGCTTTGGAATCCGGATACATGTCGCGCGTTTCATATTCCACCTGCCAGATCCCCGACCCCAGTTCGTTAACCGTCATAATCCGCACGTCGCGGATCATCTGCCGGGTGCGGATCAGTTCCAGCGCGCGGTTGGCCGTATTTTCCACAAAATCTTTGTAAACCGCGGGGCTGGACATTTCCTCAATCATGCCGCCCGGCATCCAGCGGGCTTCCACTTCCGGAATGTCGCGGTTAAAAGAACTGCGCAGCAGCACATATTCGCGGACGAACACTTCGGTAATTTCCTTTTCGTCCTCCATATCGCGGTTGACCGGCTGAATGTTATAAACCTGCTCCTGCTTGTTTTGAAAGGTGAGCAAAAACGGTTCTACCCGGTACAACGGTATTACCTGCGCGATCGCCAGCAGCAGCACGATGTTGCAGCAAAGACTGACCGCGGTAATGATGGCAAACGCACGCGCCGTCCACAAATAGCGTTTTTCGGCGACGTTGGCGACAAAGGCGTCCTGAGAAGACGCCGGCGATTCCGGCCGCCGGCCGCGTCCGGCCAGCAAGCGCTGATTTTGATTGTTTACCCCCAACTGCTGTACCATGCCGGCAACTTTCCATCAGATCGTTTCAACAAACCAGTCGGGCAGCATTTTCGGCAGCTCGACCTGCATGCAGGCGCAGGGAGAAAGCTTCAGTTCGTCCGACGCGCGGCCGATGCCGACCGGTTCCGGTTCATAATAGGAGCCGAACAGGCCGCAGGCCGAGAGCAGCAAAAGAATCAGGACCAACATTACATTTTTATACATCGAAACATCCTCGTTTATGATAAGATATATTGAAATTAAACTTTTTTTTCGCAAAAGTCTAACATTTTTTAAATAAACTCTGATCTGCTTACGTTATAGAACAAAATGGTTAACAAATTTACAAGAATTCGACTTCGCTTTGCGAATATCTGGTAACCGTAAAACCGAGAGGATTAAGCAGACGACGGCCCATAAAGGCGCGTTCGGGAATGAAATAGGAAGTGACCGAAGCGGTCCAATAGTGAACCCGGAGAAACAACGCGCCGGTTTCCGTATTGCGGCGGCGGGCGGAAACTTCGTAAGTTTTGAAATCCACCTTCCAGACCGGGCTTTTTTCGCCGCCCACGCGGCCGATCGAAATGATTTCCACTTCCTGGCTGGTCTGGTTGTCGGTGATGTCTTTCCAGATACCTTCCCGATATTTGGCAAATTCGTCAAATACCTGCGGCGCGGAAAGATAATTCAGAATGCCGCCGGCATACCAGCGCACCATCATTTCGCGCTCGTCGTTGATGATGGTGTTGCGATACATGACATATTGGCGGACGAAGGTTTCCATCATCATTTTTTTGGAAGCCATGTCGTGGGCAATCGGTTCATAGCGGACGATCTCGTCCGAAGAACTCTGGTCGATGATCAGAAAAGGCTCGACCGTCACCTGCGGCGCCAGGTTGAACAAAGAAAGAGACGCGGCCAGAAACAAAAGCAGCGAAGCGGCGGAAGTGACGATAAAGAAACGGGAAAGCCACAGATAATACGTCATCTTGGCGCTGACCTTTTCCCGTTCCCTGTCGCCGACAAAACGATATTCCCTGCCGTTTTTGTCGGTAATGGCCAGAATTTTGCTGCCTTCAAGAATTTTACTGAATTTGTTCATCTCTTACTTTCGTTAATACGCGGTGCAAAGCGGCTTCTCATAGTTGTCGATCTCCTTGCGGATGGCGTCGAGAGCTTCCTGCTGCGACTTTTCCATCACTTCCTGATTGGCCTTTTCGCTGATGATCGCTTCGCTCAGAGAACTGCCGGCAGCGGTCGAATTTGTCAGATTGACCAGCGCCTCCTGGTCCTGAACCAGCGCCGCCCGCGTATTTTCCACCTTGTCGTAGCGCTCTTTGACAACCGGGTTGGCGTTGTTGACGGTTGAAATATCCGAAGCCGCCAGACCGACCAGATTGCTCTTGTACTCAATCAGCTTATTGCGAATATAAGCGTATTCCTCGTCGTTGGCAAGATTAAAGTCGTCGGCAAGCTTGAATCCCATCTCAGACAGCATTTCCCTGATCGTTTCCCTGGCGTCGTCAATGCTCAGCTGCAGCTCGTCCATGTTTTTACGAATGCTGTTTTCCTTGTCCACGAAATGCAGGAAATTCCCGATCTGATTGTTGGCATACATCGACTTCTGATATACGTTGTCACGCACTTCGTATTTGAAGTTGTCGCCGTTTGCCTTGTCTTCCAGTTCCAGCATGCGTTCATAGACGTTGTAGGCCGCATCGTTAAACTTCAGCTTGCGGCCGCTGTAGGCAAAAAGCGTTCCCAGTTCGGAAGGCGAAACGACGGCCGGCGTTTTCTGGGTGCCGGCGCGGACGCTTTCGTCCAGCTCCAGATCGGTAACCGTGTAATAAAGCGTTCCCCTGACGGAGATGTCACCGCAGACCGGCCTTTTCGGGGAATCCACGGGACTGACGAGATATTGTCCGCTGGTTTGCGCCAAATCCACCTTGGAAGAAGCAATGTCGATCGTATAATTGCCGATCCGGCAGGGATAAAGCGTGCCGCGCATCAGATATTTGCTTTCTCCGCCCTGTTCCAAGAGAGAAGTCAAATTCAGCCCTTTTTCGACAAAGGCGTCGTCGGCCAGCATCTGCCGCCAGATACCGGGGATTTCTCCGCCGTATTCAAGAATCGAAGACTTGGCCACAATTCCGTCATTTGTCTTCCGGATATTTTTATAATCCGTCGCGTCAAAATGAACGATGTCGCGCGGCGAAGGATAGTGCTCGAACTCGGGCGCCTTCGGCGCGGCAAAATCGCGCGGTTTGGCCGGCAGACCGACAAAATATTCACTGTCCGCCGCCTTACAGGAAACCTTGCCGCAGATCTGTCCCGTGATCGCCGACGTCAGCGCGCCGGACAACATTGAGGCAACCGACGAGGACGCGCCGTCGCCGACGACGGAAACCGCGGAACGGATAAACTGCTCGCGGGGCATGTTCTTCAGGTCGTCGATCAGCTCCTTATGGCGTTTGACAACCACTCCGTTATTTTTGGTTTCGTACAGTCCGTCGCCAAGGTTGTACATATCCTGACGCGCCTTGTCGATCAGCTTGACCGCATAACCTTTGGCATCGGAAACCAAACTGTCGGCATCGGAAATCACGCTGCTCAAACCAAAGCCGTCGATATCAAGTTTGTCGACCAGCGCGGCCAGCGTAGGCGCTTTCGCACCGGCGGCGGCGCTTTCCAATTTGGCGTCGTATTCCGCTTCGACGACGGATTTGCGGTTCAGATAATCCTCTTCGATCGAGGCAATTTTTTCGTTTACCGAATCAATCTTCTTGTTCAGCTCGTCCCGCTGTCCCTCATAAGTTTTGACCTCCGCCCGCAACTGTGTCGCCGTCGCCATGTTTTCGGTCATTTGCCTGCTGCCTTCGGCAAAATCGCTCCGCGCCATTTCGTACAATACGGAATCGTCGGTGGTGCCGCGGTTGTTCATCAGCCTGATGTTGCTGTACGAACTTTCAGCCTTGGCGTTACCGGAAGCGGCTTCCGAATCGGCCAGACTGATCTGATCGTTCAGTTCGCTGATCTTTGCCGCAACCTTATCCAGTTCGGCCGACAGTTTTTCCTTGGAAGCAAGATAAGGTTTGAGCGCCGCTTCGCGGGCACTGTCGACTTTGGCGACCGCCGTCATCTTTTCTTTAACCAGTCCGCTCGCGGCGGTTCCGCCGGAACCGTTCTCCGATATATATCCGGCCAGCCGCTGCAAACCGCGCTGAGCCGCGCTTTTGGCGGTTCCGTCGGGCCGGTCGTCGTTGATAAGCTGGGCAATTTTCAGCGCAACGGAAGTCAGATCCAGATTGCGGATATAGGTTTTCATATTTTCATATTTGCCGTCGATATACTGATTGTAAAAGCTCTTCTGATCCTGCCACAACGGGTAAGGATGAGCTGCCTTGCCGTAAACCGGACTGTCGGAATACTGGTCTTCGGCCAGAATTTTCGCCGCCTGGGCGCCGATCTGCCAGGTAACCAGTTCCACCTCGCGGGCTGCGGCGGAAAATTCTTCTTCCTTGCTCGGATTGGCCAACGCGCTGGCAGAATCCATCGCCGCCGCCTTTTCGCTGACGCTCTCAAGGCTGGCAAGGTCGCCGCTGTCTGCTTCCGCGCCCAAATCCAAAGTGGCAAAAGAGTCCGTGTCAAGTCCCGCGGTCTTGTCGGCATTGGCAACCTGATAGGCGGCAACCGCCCATCCCGAAAGCCCGGTTCTGCTGTCATAATCCGTCGGATCGGCCGGCGCCGCCATCGTTCCGTACCAGACTTTTTCCGGCTGGTCGTAACGGCGGCCGAGATACTGAACAACGCACTGATCCGAGGAGGCAACCGCCTGCGCCGCCTTTTCATGCATTTGTTTAAACAGTTCATACTGGCGGAAGATATTGCGGTACGTGGGCAGCAGGCGGATCGTATTATGCGCCTTGAGCGCCTCGTTCAACGATTTCTGCGCATCGGAAATAACCCCGAGATCGGCCAGTTCCTTTTCGCTGCCGGCCATTAAAGACTTGGCTTCGGGCGCTTCCGGCACGGCAAAATTGACTTCAGTATAGGAACTCCGCTTTGTTTCCGTATCTTCGGCTTCTTCCTCCTCTGCCGCCGCCGATGCCGTACTACCGCTGACAAACTGGGCAAAAGCCATTTTGCTGCTGAAATAGCGCGAGGCCGCGGATTTTTTCCCTTCGCCTTCCGCGCTTTCTTCCTGATACGGCGCGGGGAGGATCGTCTTGCGGTAAATCGCGCGGGCAACGTAATACTGGGAATAAAGCGCCATCACTTCTTCGGTAACCTTCAGCACGTCGTTGAATTTCTTATGCGCCAGATAGAGGTTGTAATAGTTGCCGTTTTCATCCGAAGAGGACATTGAACCGGCATTGCCGCCGGAAGGGGCGATCGCGTCTTTCGAGAAATTGTCGATTTCCGTACGCAGGCTGTTCAACTGGGCTTCCAGCTTTTTCGACGCGGTCTGGATTTCGATCATGGTATCGTAATAAAATTCGGCCGCTTCCTTCTCGTAAAACCGGTTTACCCGCTGGTCGGAAGAAGGATATTGCAGAAACAGCTCGTTAATCGCGGTCTGAACGGCGGCCGGATCATAGATGTCCACCGAGGTTTCTTCGGCAAACTGCTTGGTCCCCGGCACTTTTTCGGCCGCATTTTTGCGTTTGGTGAAATAAGAGCCGATGCTTGCCTTCAGTTTGGTCACCTTTTCCTTGGCATATTTGACCGCTTCGTCGGCCGCCGTCTGAATCTGCTCAAAAACAGGCGTAATCGCCGCGGCGGCATCGCCGCCGAAGTCAAAAGAAACGCCGCCCACCAACTGGGAACGAGCCGGAGAACTCAGGCCGAGCATCCCCGATACCAGCAGAATGCCAAGATAAAATTTACTGTTTTTTCTCATCATTCCCGTCCCCCGTTGTTTCAGTGTTTTCGCCCGCTTCGTCCGTACCCGCGGTCATGGTTTTGCGGCCTTCCGTCAGAATGTTTCCGCTGCTTGGCGTAATTTCCTTTTCAAGCTTTTCCAGTTTTTCCGGCTTTGCACCGCCTTCCGCTTCCAGTTCGGCAGCCGTCGGCGGGGTAAAACGATAGTTGTCAAGGTTGAAATCACCGGCCGCCTGAACCGGATCCGCGGCGTTGAAATTCTCCAGCGCCAGATCCCTGGCCACGTCAAGCTGCATTTTCTGCAGCAGAATTTCGGTAAAGTTCAGCAGCGCCTGAATATTGTCCGTTTTCATCTTTACCAGCGTTCCGACGGCACCGCCCAGACTTTCAAACTCTGCGGTCGACAGTTTGCTTTTGGCCGCTTTTTCATTGTCTTTGACCAGCATCGATTTTATCAGCATCGCCCGTCCCGCGGCTTTGCCGAGCATTTGATAATAGTTGACCCGGTAAATTGCGGCATACGTCGCCATCACGTGGGTATCCACCTCCGTATCGGCGCCCGGCAGCAGCGTTTCCGCCGTCCGGTTCAGGTCTTCCGTCGAATCGTAATTGTCGGAAATCGTCGTAATCGAAGAAACCAGTTCGCTCGCCTTGCCCCGCAGCTCGCTGATCTGGTCGCTCAGTTTGCCGACTTCCTTTTCCGTTTTGCGGTTGATCTTCCGGGTTTCCTTGATCAGTTTTTGCGAAATCTTTTTCTTTTCTTTTTCGTTTTTCTCAATTTGCTTCTGATATTTTTTAATGTTTTCCGGATCTTCGACGATTTTTTTGTTCAGTTCTCTCGTGTTTGCGTCCAGTTCGGAAATTTTGGCGTTAGCTTCACGGGCTTTGGCGGTAATTTCAACCGCCGCGTCTTCCTTGACCCTGGTCTGCTCGGCTTCCGCCTCGCTCATTTTGTCCAGCGTTTCGCCGAGGTTGTTAAGGTTCACGTTTTTAAAATCGTTCAGCATTTTTGTGGCAAACTCATAAGCCTCCTTGGCGCCCTGGCCGTAGGTGATGGCCGTCTGTACGATGGCCGCCTGCTGCAGTCCCTTGCCCGCGGTTTGCGAACTGGTATTGCCGTAGGAAACAATTTCGTTGCCGATGGTGCTGGCATCCAGCTTGAACGGCGGCAGCAAAAAGGCTTCGGCCGAAAAGATCGGTAAAAAAGCGCTTAAGACCAAAAGGCCGAGAAGATTTCTGTTCATTGCTCATCTCCTTCCGATTCACCGCCGCTCTTGTTGCTGAACCTTTGCGCCATTTCTATCAGCTGCAATTCGTAAATCGCCGCCTGCATATCCCAGATGTGGGCAAAGCGCCGGGCGTTTTCCATGGCTTCCCTGGTTGCCGCCGACTGCAGAATTTCGCGGCTGTCCTTGGCTTCGACCGGCTTGTCGTCGCTTGCGCCCTCTTTCCGCGTCTTGGCCATATTGGTGCGCAGCGTCAGCGCATAGGCATACATCCGGCTCAGGTTTTCGCGGCGGATGGCGTCGGTCGTATCCTTGTTGACAAAATAGGCCTTGTCCTGATCCTTGTCCGTATACTGGGGAATGATGTTTTCTTCCACTGCGCCTTCCAGTTCCTTGGTATCGCCGACTTTTTCGGCAATCGGGCCGATCAGTTTGACGTCGACTTTCTTTTCGTTCAAAATATTGCTTTTGACCTCTTCCAACGGACCGAATTCCCCCTGGCGGACCGCATTCATGGCCGCCTGCACCTTTTTCAGCTCTTCCTGAACGTTCTGCGCCTCTTTCTGCACGTCTTCCAGTTTGCCGAGCGTGGTTTCCACCGCTTCAAAGTCAGCATGGGCGCAGTTGATGCCCAACAGAGAGAAAAGCAATGTCCAAGCAAAAAATGTTTTCATCGTTATTCTCCACCGGCGTCGCTCTTTTCATCCAGATCGGAATCTCCCAAAACGTCCTTGCGGGCAGCGCATACCTGCTCTACCGTTTCAAGAATGATCTGGGAAGAAAAATTCATGGAGATCCGGTTCAAAAGCAACTGCGTCTGATAGTTGCTCATGGCAATTACGGTCAAATCGCCGCGGACGTCTGTAGAATCCGCCGCCAACTTGTCCTGTTCGTCCAGCGTATCGCTGTAATTGGCCGCCTCGTACTTTGAATTTGTCGCTTCCGCCAGCAGCGCAACCACCGCGTTGTAAATCATCCGGCGGCAGTCTTTCATGCTGAGGTTGGAGTCGAAACTGTTGTCAGCGTTGTTTTCACGAATGATTTTTTCAATACATTCGTTGCGTTTCTGTTCGTCGTTGATAAAAGTCTGGGCACTGATTTCGCAACGCTGAGCCATCGGCACGATATAAACGTTGCCGACATAGCTGTTGCCGACGGCTTCTCCGTCGTCGGAGGAACTGGCAAACGCCATTTCTTCATGCCGGCCGTAGGTGCTGCGGGAAACTTTTTCAACCCGGTTCAAACGGGGAGAAACCCTGAATTGCCGTCTTTGCACCGGCGCGGCCTGTGCGGCCGGCGTTTCCGCCCGGACGGCAGCAGGCGAAGCCGAAACGGCTGCCGTATCGGAAGCCTCCCCTTCCGCCGGCGCAACTTCAACATCAGCTTCGGTATCGGCAGAAACGGCTTTCAGCCCGGACGAAACAACGGCAGCTTCCGCATTTGGCGCGGACGGACGGACAAAGGCTCTGCGCCGGTTTGCCGAAACTCCTCCTTTGTCACCGGCAGCCTGCACTTTTCCGACAACGGCCGGCTTCATTTGCACAGCTTGCATTCCCTCGGGCAGGTTTTGCAGCGTTTTTACGGGTGCGCCGCCGTCTTCCGCAGCCGCTTCGTCGTCACCGGCGATGCCGTCCAAATTTTCGCCGCCGGTCTCTTCATAATCACCGTCGTCATAAACCCGGTTGGCAGAGTTCATCACAGAAGAAACGCCGTTTTCTTCAGCATCTTCCCCATAGAAGTCCTCGGCCGCGCCTTCAACGACGGTTGCCGTTTCTTCCGGTGCGTTGACGACCTCTTCTTCAACTTCTTCGTAATATTCTTCTTCCGGCTGCGAAGCCTGCTGATTTTCGGCTACGCTGTCCATGGCCGCCTGATAGGCGTCTTTCTGCGCCTGCACTTCGGCGTCATGAGCGGCTTTGGCCGCTTCGGCTTCCGCCTTGCGCGCCATTGCCTTTTGCGCCATTTCCATGCCTTTGTTGATCTCGTCGCCGTATTGTTCCTGAAATTTCGAGACAGAGGCAGCCGCATCGCCGACAATCGTGTTGAGTTCGCCGACCTTGTTGGTGATATCGCCAATTCCTTTCAGGTTTTGAGAACCGTTTTTCACGATACTCATCGTACCGGCAATATTGGCGGCGTCAAAAGTCGGCAGCCCGGCTTCCGCCCCCGCGGCAACAAACAAAACGGCACCCGCGCCCAGAATGCCCGAACCAATGCGCTTAATATTTACCATACCACCCTCCGTCTTGGTCTATGTCATTTTAATAATAGCAAAAAAAAACTGTTTTATAAATCTATTTTACGTTTCTCAGGCAAGATTTAAATATTTTGTAACAAAGTTGTCTTCCCCGTACTGCTTAATCAGCTCTTCCACCAGCAAAACGTTCTTGCGGCCGGAATTGTAAAGCTTCAGGTAAGGTCCGAGACCGCCGAGGTTGACGTCAAGGATCACCGATTCTCCGGTGGCCGGACGGGAAAGCAGAATCGCATAAGGGAAATCACGATAAGACTTGCCGAAAATAAAGTCGGTTTCCCGCTGGTTCAGGTTCCAGTTGACGTAGTCTTCCGGCATCGCCTGCGGGTTGCGGAAGAAAATAACCGTCTGGCACTGGCCGCGGATAACCTCGCCGACCCCCAGCCGGTCGATGATGTTCGGCTGTTGGAACGCGCAAAGGTAGGCCTGACGCTTCTTACGGCCTTCCTGCAGACCGATGATGAAATAGTCGCGGAACATCGGGTGCTTCAGCATCGGCGCGGTTTCGTCGATCATGATCAGCGACGGAACGCCGGTTTCCCCGGTTTCCGACTGGATACGGTGCATGATGTAGCTGATGACCGCAGGCGCCAGGGTTTCATCCTCGAAAATATGGGTAAAGTCAAATGCGATAAAGCGTTTGGAGTGCAAATCCAGACTGTCGTTGGTGGCATTGAAGATTTTGCCGTACTGGTCGGGATTGACCCAGCGGAACAGTTCGCGGCGCATGTTGCCGGTCGGCGAGAAACAACTTTTATAAAGGTTGCTCATCACCCGTTCTTCCGGACGCAGATAGTCAAACGCCGTGGTTACCGCGCGGGCGATTTCGCGTTCGGAAAGCGCGTCGTCAACCATGGTGATGGATTTCATCCAGCGGCGGAGGAAGGCCCGGTTGTTGGGCGTCGGCGCCGCGTCAAACGGATTTAAGGAAACGTTCTTTTCATCGCCGTCAAAGCCGACGTAAGCGCCTTTGACCGCACGGGTGAAAATCTCCGCACCGCGGTGGCGGTCGAAGAAGAACACCTTCAGGTCTTTGTGGCGCATCGCCTGACCGGCCAGAAACGTCAGCAAAGTGGTCTTACCTTGACCGGTCGGACCGATAATGCAGCAGTGAGCCACGGCAGATTCTTCGGGTGAAACGTGGAATTGGAACCGGTAACCGGAACCGGTGGTGGTACGGAACACGGAGATGGCGCCCGGACCCCAGTCGCTCTTGGCAAAGCCTTCCGACGGCTTGTCAAACGAAACCGCAACCGCCGCCACCCGCGACAGATAGCGGTAAGTCCGCGGATAGGTGTCATAAGTCGGAAACTGGTTGAAAAAGCTGGCCTGGCTGACCCAGCCTTCGCGCACCGGCGTCACGCCGAACAAACGGCAGATACGCTGCACTTCGCCTTCGGCAAAGTCGATTTCTTCCAGACTGTGCCCTTTCAGCACCAGCGTCATCGCATATTCGGTCAGCGCCTGATAGTTGGCATCACTGTCTTCGATTGATGAAAGGGCTTCGTTATACTGGTCAATTACATCGCCGGAAAAGCTTGTCATCCGCGCCATGTTGGCCTGCTGCAGAAGCAGCGCCCGAGCATTCGGCTTAAAAATCGGCTTAATGTTGTGGAGCATGGTCAGCTCACAGTCGATCGCCAGCAGGGAAACGATCATCGACTCGTCCATAAAGTCTCCGGAAGTTCTCAGCCCCATGGTAATCGCATACATTTCCTGATCGCCGGAAAAGAATTTGATAATGCCGTTTTCGCCGGTGAAATGAATATGGTCGGCCGTCAGAATTTCATTCAGCATCGCCCCTTCGGCATTACGAACTTTCGGATCGGGTTTCGAGACCGGACTGCAAATGCGGCTGAATACGTGAAACGGACTGTCTTTCGGCAGACTGTCCTCGCTCTCAAACATTGCCCGTACGCCGTATTCGCTCAAAGTCGCCATCAGCGTCTGCGAGGCATAGTTAAGGTCTTTCAGCGCATCCGGACGGTCGGGAATGGAAATGACCACGTAGTGGGAATTGCTGTAAACGCGGTTCAGCGTACTCTGCCAGGTGTAGGCCACCTGTTCCAGCAGCGGATTGTCAAAAGTGCCGATGATTTCATCGGGCGGGATCCTTTCGCGCAGGGTAATGACGCGGCAGGTTACCTGCAGATCGGACATGTTGTCGATCCAGGACTTTCTCGCCTCAAGCATGGAAATGTTTTTCTCTTCGGTGGCAAAGGCCAGATCCAAGCCTTCGATTTTAAACACCCGGGCGAATGAACCGTTGTAACAGCGGATGGTCATGCCGTCTGACATCAGTTTGTTGAAAGGCAGGAAATCCGCCACTTTGGACTCACTCGGCTGCGGCAGAATGCTGCGCCCGAGCTTGGTTACCCACAAACCGGCAAAAGCTGCGGCAGAAATAAAACCAATCACCGCAACGATAACTTCTTTAGCGCTCAGCCCCTGTACGAACGTGCTGAAAAAATCAAAATCAGGGTGCAAATTTATTCCCCTTTGTCTTATACAAATTCTTGGTTACACGATAAGTTTGTCCGAATGCCTGAATCATGCTGGAAATATGCGGTTCTTTCGTACCCCAGAGCACGATGATTCCATGCACCAGCAAAATGCTGGCGACAAATATAATCGGGTTAATCTCGAAAGCGCCGATCGAAACGAACATGATCGGAAACTGAACGCCGAGATTAAGCAGTACCGGCAAAAACGGCCCCCACAAAATCTTGGGGGGACTGGCAACGGCTTTTAACACAGGTTCACGCATTTCAATCCATCCTTCGTTTTTTGCGATTCTACAGGAAAAGTTTTTTTTATGCAACAAAAAAGCTTGCCGCGGTTGACAAGCACCGGCAACGGATCAACGGGCTTCCGACGGCGCCCGCCGCCGGACGGAAAAAATGCCGCCCCGGGAGAATGAGCGGCATTTTTCCGACTTTAACGATACATTACCTGAAAATGTTTTTGATATCGTTCGGGATATCCATTATGCCGTTGGCCGTACCGTTGATGGTTCCCAAATCCTGAGTAACCTCTTTTCCTTCATTGGCACCTTTGTTTTTGCCTTTGAAGAAATCATCCACTTTTTCACCCAGGCCTTTTTCGCCTTCCTTATCGGTGTAATTGGTACCGATCGTTCCGGCGGCACCGGTAATGGCGCCGGTCGCGGTGGTGAAATTATCAAAGGCACCTACGCCCGCCGTGATGATTCCGCCGATGCCGTCAGCCCCCTGAACGCCCTTAACCGTAGAGTCAACGGCGTCATAAACGCTGCCCGCCGCGGAAATGACGGAACTGGCCGTATTATAAGCCTTCAGGCCTTCCTGAGCGACCGTCTTGATGCCGTCTTTGAACTTCTGCCAGCCGGTTCTGGTATCCACTTCGGTACCCGCAGTCGCAATCGGATCAAGCTTGATGTTTTTTATGTCGGTCGTGTCGGCCATGGAAGCCAGACTGCCTCCCGGAACTCCGGAAATAGGCGCCAGAGGCTCCAACCTGCCGTCGGCACCGGTTGTCAAACCTCCGCCCAGGCCGCCGCCCGAACCGTCGGAACCGACACCGGACGAACCGCCGGCAACGGCACCGCCCGCAACCGTCGTCGAAACCGGACAATCGCCACCCTCGCATTCGCCGAAAGTCATCGAATAGTCAGCTTCCGTAAAATCCGGCTGCAGAAAACTGCCGTAAGTCAGCTTAGCACCGGGCGCCTGGGTAAAATACTCGATAAAAGGCGTCATCATCGACAGAAGAAACAGGCTCAAGGCAATGTTGGCAAGATGCTTGAAACTGATTTTGTTGAAAATTGCGGCAAAGGTAAAAGCGATCAGACCGAAGCCGCCGAGAATATAAACGATTTTTCTGATGTCAAACAGTGTGGTCGTGATTTTGCACGCCATGGTTTTGAAAATTCCCCGTCCGGCTTCGCTTTGCATGCACCCGAGCAGATCCGCAAAAGCGTATCCAGGATTAAAGCAGACAAACAGCGCCGTCAGCAGCAGCAACAGAGATACAGACATCCTATTTTTTAACTTAAAATTTTGCATAGCACCCTCCTAAAATCTCTGTCCAAACTATTTTGCCAGCCCCGAGTCATTACCGCTGATCAGAGTATCGGTGATCATGGCCGGCGTAATAACCGTTTCTTCCACCATATAATTGATGATGCCGGCAGTCAGGGCAATGACCATCAGGCCGATGATGATGGCCCCCAGCCATTTCCAGTTGAAGTTGCCGAAAAAGCCGCCGATGGCAATCGCCACGATACCGAAACCGGCAACCGCATAGATAATTTCGCGCATGCCTTTGAAGATTTCGGCGCCCTTGCTCGTCAGATCTTCAAACAGCGCGGCATAAGAATTGGTTGCAAATAAAATTGAAGAAGCTAAGAACGCAACCAATGCAAATATTATTATTTTCTTTAATTTTACGTACAACATCTTCTTTTTCCTTCTTTTGTTAGCAGTAAAACGGGAGGGCTGTCATTGGCTAGCCAAAACTTCTGGCAGCCCTCCCCGTGGTTAAGTCACCGGGACTATACACCGAAGGTATCGGTTACGCCCGTACCGGCTTTGGAACCGGCAGCATACTGAACGACGGCGTTCGCAGCAGCCAGAATAGCCAGACCGACGGCCAAAGCGGCAAACCATTTCCAGTTTACTTTACCGAAAATGGCGGCAAAGGCAACGCCGACCAGACCGAAACCGCCCAGAATGAAGATGATCGTTCTAACGGCTTCGAATACGTTAGAGACCTTCTTGCTCGCCTGGGTCATCAGGCTGGTGCCGTCAACCGCCGCGGCGTCACCGACCATCGCAACAGTTACGAACAGAACCATCGCGGCCAGTGTCCAGATATTTCTTTTAATAAATTGCATAGTTTTTCTCCTTTAATTAATTAAAAGTGCTTTACTTATACATTTTTAGAATACCTGATTTTTTCCAAAATTACCAGCATTATCACATTTGCCGTAATTTTGATAACATATTGTTTTTAGCAAATATTTTTCCCTGTAACAAAAAATTCATAGTTAAAAGCGGCCGTTTTTGGACAATAAAAACGAAAGACTCCGCGCCGGAATGCGGGCATCCGACATCCGGGCACGCACACTTATTTATTTTTGGCCTCGTACAGTCCGTTCTTTTCCGCGGTCCTCACAAACGCCGGAAAAAAAGCGTTAAAATTTAGTTTTCAACAAACAATATACTTGCCAATTCCCTTATTTTAATTTATTGTTAACCATTAGAGGGGTCAAGTTAATGAGAAAAAAGACTTTAAAAATATTTGTTAACAGTTTTGTCGTTTCTCTGTTTACGATATGGGCGGTCAACGGATTGTTTGCCGTTCCCGAAAAACAAAGAAACGCGGAAATATCAATTCCCGACAAAAACATAGCGCTCTTTTTTCAGCATGAAGCGCCGACGGTCAACTATTCCGCCTCAACGCCGGTCCGGGCCTTTTCTCTGGCCGCACTGGCGCCGAAGCCGGCCGAACGGGAAATTTTCATAGATAAAAACCTGTTTGTTTTCGACGATGAGGAAGAAGGCATCCGCATCAATTCGGTAGAAGACGCCGCCGACATTTCGCTTGAATATTCGGCCGCCGCTTCCGTTTTCAATCCGGCAAAAAGCATGACGGCAAGCAACGACTCGCAGCCGGTCGCCGAAC
>ERZ773130.1056-NODE-1056-length-28443-cov-6.799317_pt1 | contig 28443 bp, 28 predicted proteins | sample MGYA00511919_ERZ773130 | MGnify/ENA primary metagenome ERZ773130 (study PRJEB29015, sample SAMEA2737851) | human gut metagenome | biome: human gut; feature: human-associated habitat; material: faeces | place: China | collected 2012 ...
TGTAACGGATGCCTATGCCGCCGCACTTGGTTGCGGCGGCTTTTCTAATATCCAAAACACGGTCGATATCAAAGCGGCGTCCGTCATCCCAAATTATGGTTTTAGGTAAAGCAAGCCCGTCCTTACGGTGTTCAACAATTATATCCAGTTCAATTCGTGGCATTTTCAGCACCTTCTTATCTAAAATATGATACCGGGTGTATGGTATGGTCTTCTTTGGGGTTAAAGCCAGTCAGATTCCGGTCTAACATGCTTGACGCACGCAGTATGGAATCATGCCCAAAGCGTTTGCGCAGACCATCTATTGTACGGGCTAGATTTTCAGCAGCTAAATTTCTGCTCTCATCTTCAAATAGAGAAAGTTCAATCAACGTATCTGCCGTTACTAAATTAATGCCCCTAAGCGCAACGGCTCTCACCGGATAAAACCAGCGGTAGTTGGCGCTGAAAAGCTGCATGGCTGCTGCTATAATATCGCTGCTTAAAAAAGTAGGCCGGCTTATTTTTTGCTGCCGTGTCATGTAATACAGGTTCTTGTCCCTTATCTGTATTTCAACGCCGGTGCATTTTAAATTATAATCCCTTAGTCTTGCCGCTACCGATTCAGCAAGCACTGTAAAAACAAGCTGTACATCTTCATCAGCAGTTAAATCCCTTGGGCAGGTAATTCCATTACCAACAGACTTTACAGCGGCTTCCTGCCCAAGTAAACGCACAGAAGCAGTATCTAAACCGTTTGCAAAAAGCCAAAGTACCTCGCCCCATTTGCCGAGTTTACGGCACAAAATATCTTTAGGGCATTTGGCAATACCGCCAATAGTTGTAATGCCGATACTTGTTAACTTACGGCTTGTTGCTTTGCCTACATACAATAAGTCTGAAGCTGGAAGTGGCCATACCAAAGACTTAAAATTATCAGGCATAATATCCGTAATAGCGTCCGGTTTCTTATAGTCTGAGCCTAATTTAGCAAAAATCTTATTGAAAGAAACACCGATACTTACGGTAATACCGAGTTCGTTCTTTACACGCTTGCGTATTAATTCTGCTATATCATGCGCATTGCCAAAAAGAGATAATGAGCCTGTAACATCTGCCCAGTTTTCATCCAAACCGAACGCTTCAATCTGGTCTGTATAATCATATAGTATGCCTCTGGCAAGACGGGAGAATTTAAGGTACTTGGCAAAATCGGGCGGTACGGTAACAAGCTTCGGTGCTTTCTGCTTGGCTTCCCAGATTGCTTCGCCGGTTTTAACGCCCAACCGTTTTGCTATCATATTTTTAGCCAGTATAATGCCGTGCCTGTTAAGCGGGTCGCCTGCAACGGCAACGGGCAGATGCCGGATTTCAGGACGGTACAGGCACTCGACCGAAGCATAAAAGTTATTCATATCTACATGAAGAATAGAGCGCATAATAAGACCCCAATATAACAACGAACAAAAAGAGAACTTTTAAAGCATTAAAACAAACAAACGTTTTAATAAAGTATAGCACTATTTCATTGGCATGACAAGAATGAAAGTTATTGCTTAAAGAAAAAGCCACATCAAAATTGATGTGGCAATAATGTTTAAATTTATATCATATCTTTGTAAGTTACCAGTTTAACTTTGTCATTTTCATTTGCAAGTTGCTGACAAGCGGCAGTAAAGCCGGATTTGGAGAAAATGCAATAATAACACTCATTAAACCACGGCAGCAGTTTGCGCCTTTCCAATAATGTTTCCAGTACATCTTTATCAGTTTTTTCATTGCGCCACTTACATTCGCATAAGATTGCTTTATCATTACTTGCGGCAACAATATCAATTTCTTCTTCGCGTTTCATTTTGGGGTTATTGCCCCACCAACGTCCGAGGTTTTGAAATTGTACAGGCAGTTTGGTATAATTTTCCAGCAAATAGTCTGCGCAGATGTTTTCAAAAACTTTACCCATATATTCATTGATGTGTGGCTGAATATTTGTCCATGCTGCTTCCGGCATATTGCGCTGAACAAGAATGTTGTTTTCGGGTATGAATTTATACCAAAAACGGAACATGCCATCCTTAATGCCGTAAATGCTTTTGCGGCTTTTGCCTGCTGTACCAGCAGGGACTTCTTTTTCGATAATTCCAAGTTCTATAAGCTTGTCTATATAGCTTGTTGCGGCAGCATTTTCAATACCTACTTTAGATGCTATTTCAGAAATTCTGGAACTGCCCGTTGCAACAGCCCTGATGATAGCATTATACATGGCCGGTTCTCTTAGTTCCTGGTTTAAAAGGTTAAACGGTTCTTCATACATATAGCCGCTGGGCGTAAGGAAGGTATTAATGATATTGTCTTTCAGACTGAGAGTGTCAGTTATAAAAGACATATACAACGGTATACCGCCAGTTATGCCATAAACAACAGCTAAATCTTCATTACTGAAATTTTTATAATAAGCAGCGGCTTCGTAAAAGGTAAACGGCCTGATATGAAACTGAGCTGTTCTCCGTCCGTATAACGGGCTTTGATAGCCTAGAACCTGCTTTTCCATAAATGACATGGAAGAACCGCAAAGTATGATAAACAAATTGGCGTTATTTTTGAATTTGGTATCTATCAGTTCCTGTAAAAGTGATGATATAGGACGGTAAGAGCGTGCAAGATAAGGGTATTCGTCAATTACAAGAACGATTTTTCTGTTTTGGGCGAGTGCGTCTATATCAATTAAAGCACTGCGGAAATCCTTATATACCGGAGCATTATCGGTATTAGCGTTATTTAAGGCAGCAATGCTTCTGCTGAAATTTTCAAGATTATCCTTAGAAGTGCTTTCAATACCGGTAAAGTAAACAGCGTCTTTATCTTTGATAAATTCATTAATAAGAGTGGTTTTACCGACACGTCTGCGTCCATAGATGATAACACATTGGAATTTATCCTGTTTATATAGTGTATTTAATTGTTGTAATTCGGTTTTACGTCCTATGAACATAAAATCACCTCATTTAGTAAATCGTAATTAAGTAAATTATAATATACTAAATTTAATAAAGCAAGCAGTAAGTAAAGGCAGCATATTTAAATGCTGCCTTTGTTTATTTTAAAAATGCTTTTGAACGTACATATTCTATTACTGATTCTTTGGGAATCTTCCAACGGCCTTTTAAACGGAAGCATTTAAGTTCACCATTGCGTAATAAATCATAGGCAGCGTTTTTGCCAATTCCCAAGGCTTCCATAAGATCTTCTACTGTTAACATATCACCATATTCGTTAAACATGATTTTAATACCCCTTTCTAGTTTAATAAATATTTAATTATAGCTATGTTTAATGCAGTATAAGTAATTATAAAAGATGAGTTTTAACAATAGTAGAGTTTAGTTGATACAAGGTGATTTGTAATTATTGGCAGCTGATCGTGCATAAGCATTTATATCGTCAATATGCAAAAGTATTACTTTGCCATTTTTAGCATAAGGAAGATTTCCGCGGTTAATCAGTTTATATATTTTGCTGGTGCTGCAATTCAGCATAGAAGCCGCTTCTGCCACTGTACATAATATTTTCTGCATATTAATATCTCCTTTCATTTAGATTACAGAGATGTTAATACCAAATAAAATCGAATGGTATTTTTGACATTTAACCGTTGTTAAAAAATAAAAGAAGATAACATATTAGTAAAGCAAATGCTTAGAGGTATTATATATAGTCTACTAATAATACTATAGGAGCAGAGAGCAATAGGAGAATCAGAGATAGATTGTAGTAATTAGAGTCTGTGTGAATGTAAACGGTAAGAAAAAGTGGTGAGGAATTTAATACTAGATATATAAAAAGACGACAAATATGAATTGGAGGTTTTACAAAATGACGAATAAATGTAATGAACCAGTGTTGCGGCAAATTTATATCAAATTAAATACCGAAGAATCTAAATTACAAAAGAAGTATAAACCACGAAATGAAAAAAATAAGGTGCCTAAAAGAACAAAGAAAATGACTATTAGATATTCTGAAGATGAATACAGAAAGTTACAATCCAGAAGTAAAGAAGCAGGGTTAAAACCAACAGCTTTTATTAGGAAATCTTCACTGGAAGATAAAATTAACAAGACAGATCCTGCAATGATAACCCGGATTGTAGAAATGGATGAAAAAATCAATCATATGAAATTGAATGGAAATGATATGGCTCAGACTCTGAGAATAGAATTTAATGATTTAAAAGATAAATTTTTTGATGAATTAGGAGGTTGTTTATAATGGCAACGATAACTCTTTATAATGGAACTAATATGACTTTAACAGGGATGATAGATTATATTGCAAGCAACAAAGAACATAATAACCTTGTTTTAGATTATTACGCAAAAGGTGCAGACCCGTTTAGAGCAGCAAGAGATATGCTTAACGTCAAAAAATATTATAATAAAACTGGTGGTAATGAATACATACAAATGGTTTTATCGTTAGAAGAAACAGAAATAGATGATGAAGAAGATGTCCAACGCTTTAATATGACGGTAAGAAGCATTGCAAATATGTTGTTTGATAGATATAAATGTCAAATTGCATATGCCGTGCATGGTAATACAGATAACCTACATGCCCACTATGTTCTTAATTCTGTCAGGTATGTAGACGGATATAAATTACAGATTGGTCCGGCTGAATTATGTCAGTTAAAAGATAAAATTAGTGAAATACTTGATGTGTACGGATTTAAGGAAATCCGGTGTTTTCAAAAGCAAGAAATTGCTTCCTCTTATTAAGCTGATTTGGCGAAAATAAAAACGAGAGTATGAAACTTTTTCTGTAAATTTATGAACCACAGGTCTTCTATGATAAAATAAATATCATAGGAGGCCTTTTATTATGGCAAAAGAAAAGAACCCTGTACCCAAAATTCAAATGACGGATGGTAAACGAAATATTATCAAACAGCTCCTTGCTGAATATGACATCAAATCTGCTCAAGATATACAGGATGCTCTCGAAGATTTACTTGGAGGTACTATCAAAGAAATGATGGAAGCTGAAATGAATGAACATCTTGGTTACTGCAAATCTGAGCGTTCAGAGAATGATGATTACCGTAATGGCTATAAAACCAAGCAAGTTAACAGCAGTTACGGCAGTATGCGCATTGATGTTCCCCAAGACAGAAAATCAACGTTTTCACCGCAGATTGTCAAGAAACATCAAAAAGATATTTCTGACATTGATCAAAAAATAATCTCAATGTATGCAAAAGGAATGACTACCAGACAAATTTCCAGCACACTAGAAGAAATTTACGGTTTCGAAGCATCTGAAGGGTTTATTTCTGATGTTACGGATAAGATTTTGCCACAAATAGAAGAATGGCAAAACAGACCTTTGGCTGAAGTTTACCCCATTATTTTTATAGATGCAATTCATTACTCTGTACGCGATAATGGAGTAATAAGAAAACTTGCAGCCTATGTGATGCTGGGGATAAGTAGTGATGGCTATAAAGAAGTTCTGACAATAGAAGTAGGAGAAAACGAAAGCGCCAAATACTGGCTTTCTGTTTTAAACGGTCTAAAAAATCGTGGAGTAAAAGATATACTCATAATCTGTGCTGACGGACTTAGTGGTATCAAAGAAGCTATCAGCGCAGCTTATCCTGAGACAGAATACTAACGCTGCATAGTGCATCAGGTAAGGAACACAATGAAATACATACCTGACAAGGACAGAAAACCCTTCTGTAATGATCTTAAAACTATTTATCAGGCTCCAACAGAAGAACTGGCCTTGGCAGCATTAGAAAGAGTTAGTGAAAAATGGAGCGAAAAATACCCTTATGCGATGAAAAGCTGGAAACAGAATTGGGATGCTATTTCGCCTATCTTCAAATTTTCAGCAGCAGTCCGTAAAGTAATTTATACAACAAATGCGATAGAAATCCTTAACGCAACTTACAGAAAACTCAACCGGCAAAGAAGCGTTTTTCCAAGCGACAAAGCACTAATTAAAGCCCTGTATCTGTCTACTTTTGAAGCTACTAAAAAATGGACAATGCCATTACGTGACTGGAGACAAGTCTACGGAGAACTAAGCATAATGTACGAAAGCAGGCTTTCATAAGAGTTCATGCAAAAGAATTACAGGTAGCAAAAATTGCTACCTGTAATTGACATGCAAATTTTAAACTGCTATATATAGAGTAAAGTAATTTTTTCTTTAATACTTAAAAAATTTTTTTATTACCAAAATTATCATAGAAGATCAGAATTTACAGAAAAGTCTTCACATGCTCCAAAAAAATCGCATTGGAGTAATATCCAATGCGGCTAAGTTTTATTTCTCAATAAACCATTTACCTTCTTCATCAAAGATAACAACCTGTTTGCCACAGATTTTACAGATATACCTCATACATGCACCGCCACACTTTAAGGATGCTGCCTGCCGGATATCTAGAATCTTATCAATATCAAATTTGCGTCCATCATCCCATAAAATAGTTTTAGGCAAGGCTCGTCCGTCTTTGGTATGCTCAACCAGTATATCTAACTCTATTTTTTATTCAGCATCTACATCAGCCTCCTAACGAAAATAAGATACAGGATGAATAGTGTGGTCCTCTTTAGGGTTAAAGCCTGTAAGCTTACTGTCTAAAAGGCAGGAAGCCTTCAGTACAGCACCATGACCAAATCTTTTTCTGATACCGTCTATTGCATGAGCAAGATTCTCTCTAGCTATTTCCTTTTCATTATCCTCAAATAATGACAGCTCCATACAGCCGTTATCAGTAACTAAATCAATAGCTCTCATACTCAGACTGCGTACAGGTCTTACCCAGCTATAACCGGTAGTAAAAAGCTCCATAGCAGCATTTAAAATATCATCACTAAGGCAGGTAGCCTTAGTGATTTTTTTCTGTCTGGAAATAGAAGATAAGCTGTTATCTCTGACATAAATCTGTACTCCGAAAGCCTTCAGACCATAATCACGTAATCTTGCTGCAATAGACTCAGCAAGCACCGAAAATACAAGCTTCACGTCTTGGTTATTAATCAAATCTCTGGGACATGTTGTACCATTACCGATACTCTTTACAGCAGCATTCTCATTAATCTTGCGTACCTGAGCAGTATCCTTACCATTGGCAAACATCCATAAAACATCGCCCCATTTACCAAGCAGCAGATTAAGTCTTTTTATATCACACTTAGCTATATCGCCGATAGTAAAAATATTCCTGCCATGCAGCTTCTTGATAGTAGATCTGCCTACATAAAGCATCTCTTCAGCAGGTAAAGGCCAGACAATATCTTTAAAACCTTCATAGGGAATAACAGTAACAGCATCAGGCTTTTTTAAATCTGAACCGAGTTTTGCAAAAACCTTATTAAAAGAAACACCTATACTGACAGTAAGACCTAATTCTTCCTTAACTCTTTTTCTGATAAGTTCAGCAATAGTCTTACCATCACCATAAAGAGAATAAGAATCGGTAACATCAATCCAGTTCTCGTCAATGCCGAAAGGTTCAACTCTGTCCGTGTAATCATATAAAATCTTCCTTGCCATACGGGAAAATCTAAGGTATTTTTTTAAATCCGGAGGAACAGTAACAAGGTCAGGAGCTTTAAGCTTAGCTTCCCATATAGCTTCTCCGGTTTTAACACCAAGCTGTTTAGCAAGCATATTTTTAGCAAGGATAATACCATGCCTGTTAGCAGGATCACCGGCAACAGCAACAGGATAATCACGAATCTCAGGGCGATAAAGACATTCTACAGAAGCATAGAAATTATTCATATCTACATGGAGAATAGTACGCATTTTATCACCTCACTTAAAGCAAACACAAGTTTATAAAAAGTATACTATGTTCGTTGAAATAAAGCAAGAGATAAATATAAAAAATTCTCTCGAAGTAAAATATATAAAAATAAATAAAAAGAATAATATTAAGTATAAAATATTTGACAAGATAGAAATAAATGATATAATGTAATCAAGAAGAACGAAAGTTGGTGCTGATAATGAATGAAGATATAAAGATCACAAGATTACAAGATAATCTGAGCAGTTTAAGAAAATTGGCTGGTTGGACTGCTGAAGAACTTGGGAATCAACTTGGGGTTACTAAGCAAACAATCAGCAATTTAGAGACAAAGAGAACTCCGATGAATAAAATGCAGTATATAGCAATAAGGGCTGTATTTGAAAAAAGGTGTTATGAATTAGGGGAAAATCAAATATTGAAACAGGCTATAGACATTTTGGTCGATCAAGATATAGATGATGTTGCCGGGAATGAATATGAAAATATTAAGAATGGTTTTTCTGAAGCTGCTAATGCTGCTGCTAGTGGAGTATCAGCCGCTGCTTTGAAAGGAATAATCAACACTGTTATTCCTGGAGCAGCAATAGTTTCTACCGTATCTGATATTTTAGAGCATGTAAGCTTACCATGGTTAGAGTTAAATAAAAACAAAAAGAAATAATAATGTAAGGGAGTTGCTATTTATGAAATTCAATGAAAAACAAATGACTAATCTTTTAGATATTATTTACAGTAAAGTTTTAAATGGTATTGAAGCAATGGGAAGTGAGAAAATAGAAGATTTTGCTAATGACTATATTAGAGAAAACTCTTCTATGAAAAATGCTGCTAGAGATATGATTAATACACAAATATTAAAATGTGGTACGTCTGGATTTATAAATGGTTTAGGAGGTGCTGTTACATTACCATTAACTTTACCTGCTAATATTACCAGCGTCCTGTATATACAGATGAGAATGATAGCTTGTGCAGCTTATATGGGTGGATTTGATTTAAAAAATGACAAAGTAAAGGCCTTAGTATATGCTTGCTTGGCAGGATTGAAATTTGCTGATTTTATCAAAGCAGGTTTTATAGAGTGTGCAAAAAAAGGAATGGAAAAATTAATTAAGAGTATTTCTGGTGAGGTTATTAAAGCAATTAATAAGGCTGTTGGATTTAGGTTGGTAACTAAATTTGGTCAAACTGGTGTTGTCAATTTAGGAAAATTAGTACCAGTAATGGGAGGATTAGTTGGTGCTGGTTTTGATGGGTATACAACAAAAGTTATAGGTGACAGAGCTTATAATTGGTTTTTAGAAAATAAAATTGTAGCTTAATATAAAATAGTATTGTAATTATAAATTTTAGGGGTATTTGGAGATGGAAAAAGGCAAACGAACAATTCTAGGTACTCAGCGTGGAGTTTACAATGGTTTAGATATGGCTGATGAATTTTTGAAGCTATCCAAAGAAGATGAACATGCTGGAATAGTACTGTATGAGCAAGGCTTATATAATCAATCTGCATATTTCTATATTCAAGCCATGGAGAAGTATATTAAAGGGTTTATCTGTAAGAGGGTAGACATTAATAATGATTTTTATTCCAGTAAGTTTAGGGAGATAGGACATTCATTAGATTTGTCCATAGAATTTTTTATACTGATTCTTACAGGGAATAATGAATTATTAAAAAATCACTTGGAAAAGCAAATAAAAGAAAATATTTTTTGTAATATTAAATTTTCAGGGTTATATAATGCGATAAGGTACCCATTTTACAAAAATAATATTTATAAGATAACAAAGTTGAGTAAAGAAGATTGTTATAAGTTATATAAAATTCATTGCTCATTAAAAAAATATATTGACGAATTACAACTAAAAATGTAATTAAGTAACCCCACATCAGTAATTGACTGATGTGGGGTTGTTTATTGAAACTTTTCAAAATAAATAGTTATAAAAAACTATTTACAAAAATACAAGATTGTGTTATATTATAATCAGAGAATAAAGTTATAAAAAACTATTTTTAAAAAGTGGTAAGAGATAACTTTGGAGGTGTTTACTTTGTTAAAGAATGATTTAGAAAAAACAAGAAAATCTGTGTTGTTTGAAATTGCGGATATTCTAAGAACTGATTTACCAGGAATGAAAGAATTTGATATTTTAGCTGCTGTTTATTTTTTAAAGATAGCAAACCAACAAGATACATGCCCAGACAATATTTGGGAATTAAGAGAAAAAATGGATTCTAAGGTTGCGGAAGTTATATTTGAATATTCGAAAGTTGATGTTACATGGGGAAATTTAAAAAGATTATTTCATAGAGTTGATACAGTGGTACTTGATGATATTCTACGAAATGATTTATCTAAAGATAATTTTACTGATAGAAATATTGATACTCCTGATAGTCTTGTAAATCTTTTGGAAAGATTTTTAGAAATCTCTCCAAAAGATAGTATTATGAACTTCAATATTGGTAGTGGATTATTGCTTTCAGCTCTTCATAATTCTAATCCAGAGAATATTTTATTTGGTATGGATGTAAATGACTATCAACTGAAACATGCTTATTTAAGGAAAACTGCAATTTCAGATAATAAAATTAATTTATTGACTGATGATTTATTAAATTATCTTATTGAAAATAAATTTCAAAATAAATTTGATAAGATTATTAGTACCCATCCATTTGGGTTAAGAGTCAGAATGCTAAATGAAAAATATGATTTTATTGAGAAATCTTATAATTTCGTAAAATCTGGCATGGCTGCTGATTGGTTATATCTTATGTCAGCCATGAATTTGTTGAAAGAGAACGGTAAAGTTGTAGCATTTGTTTCAGCTGGTTGCCTATTTACTAATCAGGATAAAGAAGCAAGAAAATACTTCATTGATAATGGGTATATAGAATCCATTGTTATCTTGCCTCAAAAAATGTATAGCTCCATTGGTATAAATATAGCCATGGTTGTACTCAGTAGAGGCAATAAGGAAGTTCATTTGGTAAATGCTGAATCTATTTATAAAAAAGGCAGAAGACAGAACGAATTTACTGAAGAGCATATTCAACAGATATTGGATGCCAGCAAGAATGATACTGAAATAAGTGTGACTGTAGCTAACGAGAAATTTATTGACGAAGATTATTCCTTAATGCCAGAAAGATTTTTGGTTAACCTAGAGCAAAATATTGAAAATGGTAAGTATCTTGGTGATTTAGTTACTATTAACAGAAGTGCAATGATTACTGCCAGTGAATTAGATAAGCTTACTGTTATAGATAATAGAGACGTCGATACCTATTATTTAAGGTTATCTGAGATTCATGATGGTGTTATAAGCAAAAATTTACCGAAAATTAGTCAAATTGATGAAAAGCAAGAAAAGCTTTTGCTTATGCAGGATGATATTATTTTGTCAAGAAATGGTTATCCCTTTAAAATGGCACTTTTTGATATGCAAGAAAAGGATGTAAAGGTCTTGCCTGTTGGAAATCTTTATGTTTTAAGAGCAGATAAAGAGAAAATAAATCCTGTTTACTTGAAGGCATATTTAGAAAGCCAGCAAGGAATTGCTAATCTTAAAGGCATGCTGACAGGTGTTGCAATGCAGGTTATTAGTACTGAAAGATTAAAGCAACTTCTTGTCCCAGTACCACCAATGGAAGAACAAAATAAAATTGCTGAAAAATATTTAGCTATAATGGATGAAATTGAAGTATTGAATTTAAAAATTAATGCAGCGAAAGATCGTCTGATGCATGTTATTGATAAAGAGAAAGCTGGTGAGTAATTTGTTGAATCCTACTCAATTATATGAGCTTACAGAGTTGTTAGACAAAGAATTATCTGCTGGAAAATTGGAAGAGTTAGTTGCTTCTTATAATAGAACTGGGAAATTGGAAGAATTTCTGTCATGGTTAGGATTAGAATGTTTACTGAGTGGAAGTCTAATTTATAACCCAAGATTACATGGTAAAATTGTTGTAATAGGGCAAATAAGTACTCAGATAAAGCATTTGATTGGTGTTGCTAAAGAAATGGGATTCAGCAAAGATAGATTTGAGTTTGTTGCTGATTACAACGAAGCAAAAACTTTTAATTTTAGTAAACTAATGAATCTTGATAAGTATGCTTTGGTTTTAGTGGGGCCGATGCCACATAGTACAAGTTATAAAAGAGATTTTTCAAGTATTATTTCTTGTATGGAACAGACGGATGGCTATCCGCCAGTACTTAGAGTAGGTGGTTCCGAATTAAAAATTACAAAAACAGGATTTCGTGAGTGCTTGGCGAAATCAATAGAAGATAATTTAGTGGCTGCTTAATAATTGCCAAAATAAATAGATATTGCTTAGGAGTTGTAGAAATGGCTATTAAAAAAAGTGAGATTTACAGTCAGTTATGGGCTGCATGTGATGAATTACGTGGAGGTGTAGAGCCTGCACGTTATAAAAACTATATTCTGACGTTGTTGTTTGTAAAATATGTTTCAGACCGTTTTAAAAGTTCAGATAATTGGGATATTGAAGTGCCTGAAGGTGGCAGTTTTGACGATATTAAAGCCTTGAAAAATAAAAAGAATATTGGTGAAGGTATTAATATTGTTATTAGCAAACTTGCTGAAGCAAATAATCTTAAAGGTGTTATTGATATTGCAGATTTTAATAGTGAAGAACTTGGCACAGATAAAGTTGCTGTAGATAAACTGACTGGATTAGTTTCCATTTTTGAAAAGTCTGAACTTGATTTTACCAATAATCGTGCTGGTGGCGATGATATTTTAGGTGATGCTTATGAGTATTTGATGCGTAAGTTTGCACAAGACTCAGGCAAAAGTAAAGGACAGTTTTATACACCGGGAGAAGTTTCTCGTATTATGGCAAAGGTTATTGGTATCGACAAAGCTACCAGTGCAAGTATGACAGTGTATGATCCGGCATGTGGATCTGGTTCATTGCTTATTAGGGCAGCAAATGAAGCTCCTTGTGATATTTCTATTTATGGACAGGAAATTGATCCGTCTACGGCAGGCCTTGCTCGTATGAACCTTGTTCTACATAACAAAGGAGCGGGAGAAATTGTTGGTAATCAAAGTACTATAGCTAATCCAGTTTTTAAGGATGATAATAATCCTAATGTCTTAAAAACATTTGACTTCATAGTTGTAAATCCACCTTTTTCAGACAAAAAATGGACTAATGGGGTTGTTGTACCTGACGAATATGGAAGATATGATTCTGCTTATTTAGGAGTTCCGCCAGAGAAAAATGGTGATTTTGCCTGGTTGCTTCATGTTATAAAGTCTATGGATCCTCAAAATGGTAAGGCTGCTGTAATTTTGCCTCATGGTGTATTGTTTCGTGGAAATGCAGAGGAAACTATCAGAAAAAATATTATTGACCGTGGATATATAAAAGGTATCATTGGTCTGCCGGCCAATTTGTTTTATGGAACAGGTATTCCGGCTTGTATCATAATTCTGGATAAAGAAGATGCCGCAGAGCGTAAAGGCATATTCATGATTGATGCCAGCAAAGGTTTTGTGAAAGATGGCGATAAGAATAGATTGCGTGAGCAGGATATTCATAAAATTGTAAGTACTTATCTTAATATGGACGAATCAGATGCCAAGTATGCTCGTTTTGTAAGTAATAAAGAAATAAAAGAAGATAATGACTATAATTTGAATATTCCTCGTTATATAGATAACAGTGAACCGGAAGATTTTCAGGATATTGAGGCTCATCTTAATGGTGGTATTCCTGAAACAGATATAGAAAAATTAGCTGAGTATTGGAAGGCATATCCATCTTTAAGGAAAGAGCTATTTAAACCTTTACGTGAAGGATATTGTGAATGTTTGGTAGCAAACGATGAGGTTGTTGATAGAATATCTCAAAATATTGAATTTAAAGATCATAATCGCAAGGTTTTGGCTGCTTTTTCTAAATGGGCAAGAATTGCTGAAACTGAATTGGGAATGCTTAGCAGTGATAGTAATCCTAAAAAAATAATTGAAGATATTGCTGAAGAATTGTTGGGGTATTTTGCTAATTTACAGCTTATTGATAAATATGATATCTATGAAGTACTTATGGAATACTGGAATGACACAATGCAAGATGATGTGTACGTAATCTGCAATGATGGTTATGAAGCAGGACGTGAAATTTTGTATAATTATGAAGTTAAAAAGAAAAAGGTTGACGGCGAAACAGTTGAAGTAAAGACTGGTAAGATAAAAAGTTTTGAAGGTAAGCTGATACCGAAAAATATAATAATAGAAAGTTATTTCCGCGAATATGCTACCATGTTGGATTGTTTACGTAATGAAGTTGCTGAAATAAGTGACAAGTTAAGCATCATGGTGGAAGAAAATTATTGTGAAGATGGACTTTTCTCTAATTTGGATAATTTAAATAAGACAACTATTAATGCAAGAGTAAAGTTAATTAAAAAAGATGCATCATGCCAAGAAGAACTTGCTGCTTTACAGGAATATTTAAAATTAACAGAAGATGAAAAAAGCAAGAAAGATGAACTCAAAAAGGGTGAAGAAAATATTAAAAAGATGATTATTGAAAGGTATCAGAATCTTACTATCGCAGAAATAAAAAATCATATTATACAGGGAAAATGGTTTAGCAGTCTTTTTAAGGGTGTTCGATTAGTAAATGAAGCTCTATCACATAGTCTTTCTAGCCGTATAATGGAACTGGTAGAACGCTATGAAATATCTTTGCAGGATTATGAAATTGAATTTAGAATCAATGAAGAAAAAGTAAAATCGCATCTGGAAAGGATGGGGTTTAAGTGTTGAGTACTTCTTTGTTTGAAAAAAAGCAGTTAAGTGAAATGACTTTAATGAAAAGTGGGGAGACGATTACTGCTAAAAGAATTAGTGATATGGGGAAGTATCCGTGTTATGGTGGAAATGGGTTAAGGGGTTATACCGATAGGTTTACGCATGATGGAGAATATGTTTTGGTTGGAAGACAAGGAGCATTATGTGGAAATGTTACATATGTTAATGGTAAGTTTTATGCTTCTGAACATGCGATTGTAGTCACTGTAAAAAATACCGCTATGCCTAAGTTCTTATTTTATTTATTAAATGATATGAAATTAAATCAGTATTCGGAATCATCTGCTCAACCTGGATTATCTGTTAATAAAATTTTAGCATTAGAAACATATTGTCCTTCAATTGAAGAGCAACAAGCAATTGCTGAAGTTCTTACTGATACAGATAATCTCATTTCTTCTCTGCAAAGACTAATAGATAAAAAGAAAGCTGTAAAGCAGGGGGCAATGGAGGAGTTATTAACAGGTAAACGAAGATTACCTGGATTTAATGGTGAGTGGGTTGAGAGAAAGTTAGGAGATATTTCCCTCATCAAAACAGGGAATAAAAATGTAGATAATGCTAGTTTATATGGTAAATATCCTTTTTTTGTTAGATCACATATAGTATATAAAATAGATACATATTCTTTTGATGGAGAAGCTATTCTAATTCCTGGAGAAGGTGGGATAGGTGATATCTTTCATTACATTAATGGAAAGTTTGATTATCATCAAAGAGTTTATAAAATAAGTAATTTTACAGATGATATTAGTGGAAAGTATATTTATTATTATTTGAAATCTTTCTTTAAAAAATATGCTTTAAGCAATACAGCAAAAGCAACAGTTGATTCTTTGCGACTACCAACTTTTTTAGAATTCAAAATTAAATTACCTAGAAAAATACAAGAACAAGAGGCCATTGCTAGAGTTTTATCTGATATGGATTCTGAAATTAATGAATTAGAAAAGAAATTGTCAAAATATGAAAAAATCAAGCAAGGAATGATGCAACAACTTCTTACGGGTAGGATTAGATTGCTTGATTAAGGAAGGGAAGTGTAGCTGATGAGTGTTGGGCAAAGAGAGAAGGTAACTCAAAAACGTGTTATCGAGCTATTTGTCAATGAACTTGGTTATACTTATTTAGGAGATTTTACGGAACGCAAAAACTCTAATATAGAAGTGGAATTTTTAGAAAAGTTTTTAATTCGTAAGGGTTATTCGGCTACGCTTATAAAACGTGCCGTCAAAGAATTACTTGATGCGGCAGGAAATCAATCTCAAAGTTTGTATGATTTAAATGAAAATACTTATAAAAAACTTCGCTACGGAGTAAAAGTTAGTGAAAGTGTTGGTCAGCATAATAAAACAGTTAATTTTATTGACTGGGAAAATCCTTTAGATAATGATTTCTATATTGCGGAAGAAGTTACAGTTAAGCACAAACGTCCAGATTTAGTTTTGTATATTAATGGAATTGCACTTGGAATTGTTGAGCTTAAACGTAGTACTGTGTCTATTTCCGATGGTATCAGGCAAAACCTTACTAATCAAAGGCCTGATATGATTATGCAGTTTTTTGCAACTATGGCTCTTGTTATGGCTGGTAATGATTCAGAAGGTGTCAGGTATGGCACTACTGGTACACCGGAAAAATATTATTTGTCATGGAAAGAAGATAGCAATGCCAAAGATGATATTTCTCTTACTGTACGTCAGCAGATAGATAAATATCCTCTGCGTCTTGATAAAAATCTGATTTCTTTATGTAAAAAAGAAAGATTTGTAGAGATAATTCATAATTTTATTGTTTATGACAGTGGAGTGAAAAAAACTTGCAGACCTAATCAGTTTTTTGGAAATTTAGCTGCCAGAGAATATATACGCAAACGTGAAGGCGGTATTATCTGGCATACTCAGGGATCAGGAAAATCTTTGACTATGGTCTGGCTTAGTAAATGGATTAAAGAAAATATTACTGATAGTCGTATCCTTATAATTACAGACCGTGATGAACTGGATGTTCAGATTGAGCAGGTTTTTGCAGGTGTTGAAGAAAACATTTTACGCATGCGTAGAGGTAGTGAGCTTATCAGCAAAATTAATGATACTTCTCCAAGTTTGATGTGTTCATTGATTCATAAATTTGGACATCGAAGCAGCAGTGAAGACGGTGAAGCTGATTATGAGGGATATATTCAAGAACTCAAACGTTCACTTCCGGAGAATTTTTCACCTAAAGGAAATTTCTTTGTTTTTGTGGATGAGTGTCATAGAACTCAGTCTGGTAAATTGCACCAAGCTATGAAAACTATAATGCCTGATGCAACATTTATCGGTTTTACAGGCACACCATTAATGAAGAAAGATAAAGAAACAAGCCTTGAAGTGTTTGGTCCATATATTCACAGATATAAATTTGATGAAGCGGTTAAAGATAAAGTTGTATTGGATTTACGTTATGAAGCTCGTGAAGTAGAACAGAATGTTGTACAGCAGGATAGAATAGATGCTTGGTTTGAAGCTAAAACCAGAGGTTTAACATCTGTTGCTAAAGCAAAGCTTAAAAAGCGTTGGGGTAATATGCAAACCGTATTCAGTTCTAAATCCAGATTAGGACAGATCGTTGCTGATATTGTCTTTGATATGGAAACGAAACCAAGATTACATGATGGTCGAGGAAATGCTATGCTTGTGGCAAGCAGCATTTATCAGGCATGTAAATTTTATGAATTATTCCAAGATACTGAATTAAAAGGTAAATGCGCTATAGTTACATCTTATGAACCGTCTGCTGGAGATATTCGTACAGAAACTGTTGACGACGGTAAGAATACTGAAGCCATTGAGCAATATGAAATTTATATGAAGATGCTTAACGGTAAAGACCCTAAAGAGTTTGAAAAAGAAGTTAAAGAAAAGTTTGTTAAACAGCCTGAACAGATGAAGCTATTAATTGTTGTAGATAAACTTTTAACGGGGTTTGATGCTCCGTCAGCTACCTATCTTTATATTGATAAATCTATGCGAGATCATGGGTTGTTTCAGGCAATTTGCCGTGTTAATCGTCTTGACGGCGAAGATAAAGAATATGGTTATATTGTAGACTATAAAGATCTTTTCCGTTCTTTGGAGAAAGCTGTTGCAGATTATACTTCAGAAGCTTTTGATGGTTATTCTCAAGAAGATGTTTCAGGACTTTTATCTGACCGTCTGCAAAAAGCGAAAGACCAGTTAGAAAATTCTTTAGAGGCATTACGAGCTTTATGCGAACCAGTTGCACCACCTAAAGATATGGTTGATTACTATCATTATTTTTGTGGTACCAATACGGAAGCTTTTGATTTGGACGAGTTAGAGCAAAATATGCCTAAACGTGAGCAGCTATATAATTTTTCTGCATCAGCATTACGTGCTTTTGGTGAAGTAGCATCTAAAATGGGTGAACCAAATGACAAAAATTACACTCCGCAGGAAATGAAAAAGTTTGAAGCAGAAGTAAGTTACTATATTAAGGTTCGTGATGAAGTACGTTTAGCGAGTGGCGATTATATTGATCTCAAAAAATATGACCCCGATATGCGTCATTTGATTGATACTTATTTATCAGCTGATCCAAGTAGAGTACTTAATTCTTTTGAAGGTGCTTCATTAGTTCAACTATTGGTAGATAGTGGTATCGCAGCTCTTAGAAATATGAAGGCTTCTACTAAAAGAGACAGAGAAGCTGTAGCTGAAACTATTGAAAATAATGTTAGAAAAGAAGTTATTGAAAAACAGCAAAGCAACCCAAAATATTACGAGAAAATGTCGCAGCTTTTACGTGAACTTATAGAAAAACGTAAAAATGAAGTTATCAGCTATGAAGAGTACTTGAAGCAAATTATAGAGATTGCAACTAGAGTAGTTAAACCAGAAAATGATGCAGAATATCCAGAGAATATTCGTGACAGTGCTGCTAAAAGGGCTCTTTATGATTTCTTTAACCATGATGCCGATAAGGCAATAAAAGTACATGAAGCGGTAATGCAAGCCAAACAGGATAACTTTAGAGGTAATTTAATAAAAGAACGTAAGATAAAAAGAGCTGTTCTGAGCGTTGTAGAAGATCAGAATGTAGTTGATGAGGTTTTTGAATTAATTAAGGAACAGAGTGAATATTAATGAAAAATATTGTTGTAGGTAATTTTGATATAGAAATAGTAAAAAAAACAATAAAAAATATGTACATAAGAGTTTTGCCTCCAGAAGGAAGAGTAGTTATGACTGTTCCACAAGGTATAGCTGATGACGTTGTTCGTATGTTTGCTATTTCTAAAATTGCCTGGATAAAAAAGCAAAAACAAAAATTTGAGAATCAGCCTCGTCAAACGAAAAGACAATATATTACTGGTGAAGACCATTACGTCTGGGGAAGAAGGTACAGACTTGATGTACAGTATTCTAAGAATAAAAATGAAGTGATACTTTCTGGAGATAAAATGATTTTAAAAGTTAGAAAAGAAAGTACATCTGAGCAACGTGCTAAATTTCTGAATGAATGGTACAGAGAGCGACTTAAAGAAAAAATACCCACAGTACTTTCCAAGTGTGAAAGTACTGTGGGCGTAAAAGCTACGGACTGTCGTATAAAAAATATGCGTACAAAATGGGGAACTTGTAATATAAATAAAGGTTGGATATGGCTTAATTTGCAGCTTGCAAAGAAAACTCCAGAATGTCTTGAATACGTAATAACACATGAGCTAGTACATCTTTTGGAAAAAAATCATAATGAAAAATTTTATAAGTTGATGGATTTATATTATCCTGATTGGCGAGTGAAAAGGAATGTATTGAATCAGCAGATGTTAGATTGCTTTGAATGAGAAATAAATAGATATTTAGGGAGGAGATTAAAATTCAAAATATAGGACCAGATTGGTGGATGTTTGGAGCTACTGTATTTGCTGGAGTTATTACTGCTTTGGCGACTTTTGGTGCAGTAGTTTACAGTAATAAAAAGAGTAATACTCAATTAAAGGAACAAGAAGAAAAATATATGTTAGAACGTAAGAGACTTTTTCAACAGAGCAAATATGTTGTAATAAAACCAACATTAAGTATTATGTCTATGCTCGGATTATTGGACAAGTTGATTGTGCAAAATATTTATGATAGAGTTTTATTGTATTCTGGAGAAGATGGATTTGAATTTATAGATGATGAAGAGAAAAGAAATAATCAGGTATGCCGATGGTTAACTATTGAAAATAAAAGTGATATAGACATAAAAAATATTAAAGTTTCTACGAAAACTATATTGAGAAATATGAATACTGATAAAGTTGTAACTTACACAACTCAAAATTGTGCTAACTTTTTACGTGGGAAAGAAAGTATTATTATTAGATTGGCAGACCAAAATCAGTATGAATTGATTCTGTCGATGAATAAAGATAAAGTACCAAATATATTGAGTTTTGAATGTTTGGTAGAATATTTAACGTTAGCTAATCAACGTATAAAATATTGTTATAAGATTAGCATAAGTAATGATAGACGTATAGAAGTTGAAAAAGATGAGATTATAGAAATAACAGATGATGCTGATGTAATACCAAGAGACTCGACTATATTTAGAAACTTACAAGACTATATATCTCATATTGATAGGGCACAATATAGTTGGCAAAAAATGGGAGAATCACAAGTTATGGGAGCTTTGACACAATTAAATATGAAAAATGGTGATAATGCTAATTCTTGTAATAATAATAATAAATAATTATATATTATTAATATGAATAACTTGCAAGCTCTGTTTATATGGCAGAAGCCCTTGCAAAGGATCATAGGAACATACAGTTCAGCCCAGATGTTTAATGACATCTGGGCTTTTTCTATGTCTAAAATCCTAACAGCAGCCTTGTACTGGGCTGCTGTTATTTATATATACAATCAAAAATCTATATCAACTTTCAGGAGGAATCAATTATGAAACAAGGAATCAAAACTATTCAAAATCTTTATGGAGAGCTGGAGCGCCAGCGTGAAGCAAGAAAGGACTTAATTGCCGATACAAGAAGCATTAATGTAAGCAGTACCAACGGAGTAAGTATGCTTAGTGTTTCTACAGGAGAAGATATTTTAAGCTACCGCATTACAGACATTGCTCACCGACAAATTGCCGACCGCCTTAATATCCCATATAAGTATTATGAGCGTATGCGTAAGGAAAATCCTGCTCTGCTTGACAGCAACATTAACAGCTGGCTTAATGCAACGCCTGAAAAACGTATGCTCCGCACTTTGGACGGGAAGCTGCGTGCCTTTTTAAGCGACCGTTACCGCAGGCTGGATAATCTGGAACTGGTAGACCATGTGCTGCCCGTTATCGCAGCTATGAAAGGCTGTGAGATTGCCAGCTGTGATGTAACGGAAACACATCTCTACTTAAAGATTATTAACAAAACCATGAAAACGGAAATCGTACCCGGCGATATTGTACAGGCCGGTTTTGTAGTATCCAACAGTGAAATCGGCTTGGGTGCATTGAAAGTTGAGCCTTTGGTATACCGCCTTGTATGTAAAAACGGTTTAATCAGCAAAGACCTTGCCCATAAAAAATACCATACCGGCAGGCAGGTAGAGGATACCGATAATGCTTATGAACTTTACAGTGACGCCACACTTGCACAGGACGATAAAGCTTACTTTATGAAAGTGCAGGACATTGTAAGTGCTGCCGTTGATGAAACAAAGTTCATGCTTACGGTAAATAAGCTGCGCATGGCAAAGAACCTTAAAACAGGTGATGACCCGGTACAGACGGTAGAAGTGCTGGGCGATAGGTATGTATTAAACAAAAACGAGCGGGCATCTATCCTGCGCCATTTCATCATGGCCGGTGAATTTACCCAGTACGGTTTGGTTAACGCCGTTACAAGAAGCTCGCAGGACGTAGCGGATTATAACCGTGCAACGGAACTCGAACGTATCGGCGGCACTCTTTTAGATGAGAGCGTGGAGGCAGCTAAAAGCAGGAAGATTGTTATGCTGCCGCACCCTGCTCAAATTGCTTAATAGAGATATAGTTATAATGCCCAATGTCCGTATGTCCAACGGAAAAAAGGTGTGTAAAGGCTCAAAACAGGCTTTTACACACCCTTTTATTACTGGACATCAGGACATTGGACATCTTTTGGGAGGAATGAACATGGCAAATTACTGCGCCAACAGCATAGTTTTTTACAGTAAGCGTAAAAAGCCGCTAGAAGAAATACGGCAGCTTGTTAGTAAATGTCTTGGCGACCGAAAGCTTAATTCCGTTAAGCAGTTTCTAAAATTTTGCGGTCTGCCTAAAGTCGCCAACGGCGAATACTGCGACAGCAGGGATTATTTTGCAAACTGCGATGCTAATGTTGAGAAAGATACGGCAGGTTACTATCTGCGCGTTGACACCGAGAGTGCATGGAACCCGAATATGACAGCGTTGGAATATATGCTGAAAGCAAAATACAACGGAACCGTTAACATGGTGTACCAGAGTGAAGAACCTGGCTGCGAGGTTTATATCAATTCAGACCAGCTGGGCATTTATTTTACCGACCGCTATATAGTTGATTACAGCTACCAGGGCAACGGCGATACCTATTACTTTACCTGGTGGAAAGAAGCTGTAGAATTTTTAAATACTACTTTTCCAAAAGCTCATCTCGGCTATGAGGAAGATTTAGAGAAAGCAAGTAAAAAAATTATAAAAACATACAACTTCTCAGATAAAGCCGGAGATTATTTTAATTTTAACAAGTTTGAAAGCGTAGAACGCCTTGCAATAAAAATTAAAAATGATAGGGAGGATTAGCAGCATGACAGCAACAGCATTTATATGCCCGCAGGGCGATAAAGTAAAAATAACGGATTGTTTAAAATCCTGTGTGAAAAAGCAGCGTTGTTTGTTCCTGCCGACGCTGAGGGCAATAGCACAGTCTTTGGAAAGGAACATCAAAGAGCCTACGGTGACGGAGCTTCTCTGCGGCATAAGAGAAACGTATTTAAAGAAAACGACTGATTATGCCGTTGACCCCATGCAGCAGCTTTACGCTCTGCACGGCAGTGCCGTCCATACCATTAATGAAGGTTTTACAGAAGGCAATATGCTGAGCGAGGAACGCCTTGCTGATGAAGTGACAAGCGGCAAATTTGACCTGTACGGCCAGATTATAGACCTGAGCGATAAAACGCTTGGCGATTACAAAGTTACAAGTTCTTACAAACTTATGCGTGCTTTGGGCTACTACAAAGTAGACGTGCCGACAGGCGAAGTATATAAGACAGGTTTAAGAAAAGGCCAGCCCAAGACGAGGAAAGAATGGCGTACTGACGGCGTGCGCCATATTTTAGACTGGGCAATACAGGTCAACTATTACCGCATACTTTTAGAGCAGCGCGGCTTTAAAGTTGAAAGCATGAAAATACAGGCATTTTGCCGTGATTTCAGTTTGCGTATAGCAGAAGAAAGAAATATCAGGAGGCAGGTATATATCATCAACATTAACAAAATATCCGACCGCTGGATTAAGCTGTACATGGAAACCAAAGCAAAACGCTTAAAAGAAGCTCTCGAAAAAGGCTATCTGCCGCAGCTTTGCACACCTAAAGAACGCTGGAATGACAGGAAGTGCAAAGACTACTGCGCAGTTGCTGGTAACTGCCCTTATGGAAGACTGGTAAAAGCCGGTATGAAGCAGGCAGCGTAAAAAGCTGCCTGCTATTTTTATGTCTGAAAGGAGAATGCATTATGAGTTTATTTGATAACGCACAGAGATTTCAAACGCTGGGGATAACAACCGAAACTATCAATAACGGCAAATTTCAAAGAGAAATTTACGAAGCAATGCGCCGTTTTAAATCGCTTGACTGGGGCGATGTATCGGAAACCGATACCGAAAGCAATAACGAAGCTGTTAAAACTTTTAGTATGGTCTTGGGGGCATATAATACCTCAAAGGGCAAAATATGGATTATTGCCGAAAGCAGTACAGGTAATGAATATGACAGGCTGACTGTTCTATTCCCAAATGAATATTGATGTCCACATGTCCTGCGGAAAAAAGGTGTAAAAATGCCTGAAAGCAATGGCTAACACACCATTTTACTGCTGGACATCCGGACATTGGACATAAAATCATAAGGAGTTGCATACAATGGAAAACACCAATATTGCTAAAAAATTACTCGCCGTTATGGCTGAATGTGCTTATGTAGCGAAAAACGGATTGAACAGCTTTCACAAATATAAATATGCCACGGCAGAAGATGTACTGCAAAAGGTTAATGAATCGCTAACGAAAAATAAAATAGCCTGTGTTGCTGTGCCAGAGCTGATAGAATTTACAGACGTTACCAATCTTAAGGGGAATACCGAGCATCTGGCAACAGTAAAGGTAGAAATAACACTTATCGACGGTGACAGCGGAGAAGAAGTAAAAATTTATGGTATAGGCAGCGGGCAGGACGCTGGTGATAAGGCAGTAATGAAGGCACAAACGGCTGCCACCAAGTACGCCTATATGCTTAGCTTCTGCATTGCCACCGGTGATGATCCGGAAGCAGATAGCAAGACTGATGAGAATAATTACGCTGAACCGCAAAATAACATTAAACACCGGGCTGCTGTTAAACCGCAACCTAAAGCAGGAAATAACATAATTACCTGTACTGGCTGCGGCAATGTAATAACCAATGATAGGGTAGTTGAATATTCCATTAAAAATTTTGGACGCCCTCTTTGCCGAGAATGCCAAAAAACAGCTATCAAAGCAGCATAAATTTACGAAAAACACTTAATATTATAAGCGCAGGAGTCTAATTCTGCGCTTATTTTTTATTACTTAATCTATTTGTAAAGTTCTAAACCCACAGGGTAGATACATGAAACTTGTAAAAGTGCAATAATTAATATATAAGGACGGTGATGTCATTTGTTTGCACTACAATACAAAAAGCTTGGCGCACGTATCGTTTATTATAGAAAAATAAATGGACTAACACAAGAAAAATTAGCTGAAGAAGTCGGCATCTCACCACAATATTTATCTAGAATAGAGAATGGTAATTATCCTAAAAGCGTATCTTTAAGCACGTTAATGAGAATTGCTGAAAAATTAAATGTCACTATTAGCACTCTAACAGAAAATATTTAAAAAGGAGCGAAAAGAAAATATGAAATTTAGGAGAAAATGCATAATTACAGTATTGAATCTAATTTGTTTAGTAATGTGCGTTGGCTGTTTTTCAGATGAAACCGATGATAAATTTAAAGGCGAAAATCCTTATAAAGAATATGCACATGAAAATTTATTAGACCAAGGCTATATTAATTACTTTAAATATGAATATGCCAAAGAATTACCTCAATTTTGGGATGAATCAGAATCTTTGAAAAATACAGTCGAAAAATATGCTTTTAAAGATTCTGGATATATGGTACATAACCGCACTCAGTCTGAATGGTATATCGACAATAATAACAGAAATACCAATAAAATATATTATGGAGAAACTAATTTTGGCGGAGATTTGCCAGATGGAAAGGGGATGATTTTTAAAGTCAATATTGCATCTGCTGCTTTGTCAGATTTAACATTTGATAGTATTAATTTCAGTGATCCAAATAAGGCTACACAAGATTTAAATGAAAAAGTTAAAGGCGGCTATACTATCTTTATGGGAAATTTTGATGACGGAATATATTCTGGTTATGGTAAAAATTATTATGATTGGCGCGATTTAGGCAAAATAAGTTATGAAATTGATCAGTTACCTTTCGATGTAAAAAAATCTATAGCTAATCCAATCTCGTTTGAAGGATATTTTAAAAATGGAATACCAGAAGGTCCTGGCATAGAATATTATTATAATAATTTAAAATTAGACGGAACTGGTTCTAAACCTAATTTTACCGGAAGACTTATTGCAGTTGGAGGCAATTATAAAAATGGTAAAAGAGACGGTAATATGACTGTTTATGTACAAGACAATTATGGTATCGGATTTAAGTGGATCAACGCTACCTACGAAAACGGCAATTTTACCGGAAATGCAACTGTTTGGGATACTGAAGGTAATGTTGTGTCTAATGGACCTTTTAAAAATATTTCAGAAGCCGAAGATTTATATGATGTATCAAGTTCATATGTTATAACTGAACAACTAAAAAAGGAACAGCAAAGGTTAAATAACGTTTATACTCAAGCAGAAAATATTTTAAAAAATAATAATGTTGACGCCAAAGTATTATGTTCAAATTATAACCAGAATACTAACCACTTTTTATCAGTTGTGCAATGGAAAAATGATTATAAATTTTTACTATTTGATGCTGGAACAAAATCTATAGCAACTATTCCTTTCTCTTATCAAACATTAAGAGTACTTGCAGCAAATTCGGCAAAAACAACTATGGATTTAACAATCATCAATGATAATAAAGATCCTAAAAAGAATTATGATTTTAATAAAGGAATATGGCAAGATAACGATCACACAATAAATATAGGAACTAATTGGACTCGCGAAGATTTTAATTCTGATAATTTAGGAATACGTATGTCTATTCCATGGCTAACAAATTATAAAAGTGGTTCTCGTCTCTTAAATTATTCAAGAAATATCCATTTAGTACGCTTATTTATTCTCAATATGCCTGCTCTTAAAGATAATATGGCCAAAAGTCATATTAAAATAGAAAATTTATAATATAGGAAATTTGAAGGTGATACTATGGATGCCATTTTAACATTACTTTTTAATTTTGTAGTATTTATAATTTTAGGATTAATTATTCCAAAACCAATTTTATGGTTGGCTATAGCTATAGTTATTCTTAATTGGCTATTGTAAAAATTTATAACACAATACATTAGGACCGAAGTAATATAACAACTATTACTTCGGTCCTTTTTATTTGAAAATTTAAAATAAAATTTGATCAAAAAGAAATATGTTTATAGTTAAGGAGTAATAAATGTGAAATATGGTTATGTGCGTGTAAGCACTCGTAAACAGCAATTAAAAGGAAATTCTATCGAAGAACAAACATTAAAATTAGAAGCAGAAAAATGTGATGAAATTATTATAGAGCAATTTAGCGGCAAGACTACACACAGGCCGAAGTTATTTGCTTTAATAAATCGTCTAAAAGCCGGTGACACACTAGTTGTTACAAAACTGGACAGGCTGGCAAGAAATGTGCCTGAAGGGATTGAGTTAATACAGGCATTATTTACCAAAGGCGTTAATGTGCATATTTTGAACATCGGCCTTTTGGAGAACACCGCAATGGGTAATTTTTTCATTACAGTACTACTGGCCTTTGCTGAATTTGAAAGGACATTGATTTATGAACGTACTTACGAAGGACGTTTGATAGCCAGGACTAAAAACGGTTATAGAGAAGGCCGGCCGCGAATTCCAAGTGATAAAATCGAACTGGCGTTAAAACTGAAAAAGACCAGAAGCTATAAAGAGGTTGAGCGTCTGACTGGCATCAGCAAATCTACGCTTATAAGGTACAGAAAGCAATAAATATTAAAAGAACCGCAGGTCTTTTATTACCTGCGGTTTCAAAATTCAAGATTTATGATACAATAACAGGAAAAACGATAATATCAATGATTGCGAGGTGTCAAAAGTTGGTGGAAAAAGAAATAATAAATAATATTGAAAATAACGATTATTTTATCTGGTATGATAGAACCAAAATAGAGAATCTAATTAAAGATAAAAGTTTTACATGGTATTCAACAGTTTATTGTAGATTTTATTCAAAACCAAATAAAGAATGTTTTAGTTTAAGAATACCGCTTGCCTGGTTATGTGAGCATACAAATGATAACTATATTAAAGAAAAAATAAGCAATGAGTATAAAGAGAATATTATTGACTTTAAAAATTATAAAATTGATGGGAAAAACATAGATGACTTATTCTCAATGAGCTTTTTGCAAATATCATCAAAAATTTTAGCAGATTATATTCGCTTTTTATCAAGGGATACTACATATAATGCTGTAAATGATTATGGACAACAAAGAAATTATACAGCCGAAGAAATCAAAACAAATTTTGGTAATTTTGTTTCTCGTTATTTTAGTAATAAAAGTAAATTATACAAATGCCAAAAGCAATATGAAAATAATAACTGGCTTTCTAATGTTGTTTCATTAGGAGAAATATTTAAGTTATATATTATTTTTACTGGTGCAAGCATAGATAAAGAAGATGTAGTTTTTGATAAAACGAAATCATATATAAGTGATGATGCTGTAACTGGCATAGTGGAAAAAATTCTAAATTCCGACAGAGATATAACGTCAGTATTCAGAATTGATAATAGTGCATATATTTCAAAAAATAGTTATTATTTGGAAAAATTATATACAGTTTTATGTATGAATTTCATAAAAAATATAGATGAGTTTAAAGAAATAGCTGATACAATAAATAGTATTAATGAATATTTAGAAAATTTAAATTGCATTATTGTTAATTATGATGAAAAAATATTAAAAAAAGTATTTGAGAGTAATAACGTTAAAAATTTAAAATATAGCAAGATTGAAGAAAGTATATATTTAATTTATCCAAAAGAGGAATTTAATTTTAAGAAGTTAAGTGATAACATTAAAAGTCCATTGTTAACCTTTGTTATTATATTTAATTGTTATAATATTTTAAAACGTTTTAAAATAAAAATGTCTATTTTAAAATTGATAAAAAATATTAATGTTGACTATACTG
>ERZ773130.1081-NODE-1081-length-27935-cov-3.772059_pt1 | contig 27935 bp, 27 predicted proteins | sample MGYA00511919_ERZ773130 | MGnify/ENA primary metagenome ERZ773130 (study PRJEB29015, sample SAMEA2737851) | human gut metagenome | biome: human gut; feature: human-associated habitat; material: faeces | place: China | collected 2012 ...
CGATGAACTTCATCAAGTGTGATGTCTCCACCATCTGCATGGGTATGGCGGCGTCGATGGGCGCGTTTCTGCTTGCCGCAGGCGCAAAGGGCAAGCGTCTTGCCCTGCCCAACAGCGTGATCATGATCCATCAGCCGCTCGGCGGCGCGCAGGGGCAGGCAAGCGACGTCAAAATCCACGCCGAGCAGATTCTGAAGACGCGCACGAAGCTCAACGAGATCCTGGCTGCCAACACCGGCAAGCCGCTGGAGGTCATCGAGCGCGACACCGACCGCGACAACTTCATGAGCGCTGCGGAGGCAGCCGCCTACGGACTGATCGACAAGGTCATCGAGAAACACGCATAATTTTTACCGAGGATTACAATGCCGACAAACAACAAAAGCAAAAAACTCTGCTGCTCATTCTGCGGCAGAAGCGAGACCGAGGTTGAGCTGCTGATCCCCGCCGCGCTCGGCGGTGCGGCGATTTGCGGCGACTGCGTGATGACCTGTGCCAACTTTCTCGAAGAAATGAATCCGGAGGAAGTTCCGACAACGCGCAGCACCCCCGCTGACAAGCTGGAGCTGTCGATCGACACTCTGCCGAAGCCTGCCGAGATCAAAGCAGTGCTGGATCAGTATGTGATCGGGCAGGATGACGCCAAGCGTGTGCTTTCGGTGGCGGTCTACAACCACTACAAACGTCTGATCTACGGGGAGAAGAAGACCGACGACGTCGAGATTCAGAAAAGCAACGTGCTTCTGCTAGGCCCGACCGGCGTGGGCAAGACCTTCCTTGCACAAACGCTGGCGAAGGCGCTCAAGGTTCCCTTTGCCATCGCGGATGCGACCACGCTGACCGAAGCTGGCTATGTGGGCGAGGATGTCGAAAACATCCTGCTCCGCCTGATTCAGGCAGCGGATTACAACGTCGAGCGCGCCGAGAAAGGCATCATCTACATTGATGAGATCGACAAGATCTCCCGCCGCGGCGAGAACCGCTCGATCACGCGCGACGTTTCGGGCGAGGGCGTGCAGCAGGCACTGCTGAAGATCCTTGAGGGCACGGTCGCCAACGTGCCGCCGCAGGGCGGTCGCAAGCACCCGAATCAGGATTTCATTCAGATCCACACCGAGAACATTCTGTTCATCTGCGGCGGTGCATTCGACGGGCTTGCCGAGATCATCGAAAAGCGGCAGGGCAGCCAAACGATCGGCTTCGGCGGCGAGATCAAGACGAAGAAAGAAAAGACGGCGGCAGGCATTTACCGCGACGTCAATTCGCATGACATCGTCAAATACGGTCTGATTCCCGAGCTGGTGGGCAGACTGCCGATCATCACGGCGCTGGACAATCTCGATGAAGCGGCGCTTGTCCGCATCCTGCGTGAACCGAAGAACGCCATCATCAAACAGTATACCAAGCTGCTCGCACTGGACGGCGTGGAACTGGAATTTGCGGATGGCGCATGCGAAGCCATCGCAAAGCTGGCGATCGAGCGCAACATCGGTGCGCGCGGGCTCCGCTCCATCATGGAAGAATTCATGCTTCCCGTGATGTATGATGTCCCCTCCGAAAAGGGTATCAAGAAAGTCATCATCACAAAAGAGCTTGTCGAAAAGCACGGTAAGGCGCAATACGTTTCCTGAAAAAAAGCTGCAAAGGGAGGAACTACGTAAGAAAGTAGCTCCTCCCTTTGCTTTGTAATCAGCCGGATTGATTGAACAGTACGAAACCGAATTTGCACATATCTGTATTACAGAAAAAACCGATTGCAGTCAGCACAGATTATCGGGAAAAACAAATCACCGTTTGATAGAATATTGGCAGATAAGGAGGGATACGATGGATTGGATAACCGGAATACAAAACGCTGTTGACTATATCGAAGAACATTTAACAGAAGAAATTGATTACGATATTGTCGCAAAGCAAAGTTTCTCATCAACATATCATTTTCAGCGGATATTCAGTATCTTGTGTGGTTTTACTGTTGGCGAATATATACGAAATCGCAGACTAACGCTTGCAGGAAGCGAATTAGCTACCACAGATATTAAGGTTATTGATGTTGCTATGAAATATGGCTATGAGAGTCCGGACAGCTTCGCTAAGGCGTTTCAAAAATTTCACGGTGTAACTCCTTCGTCAGCACGTATGAATGGCAGTAATCTAAAATCCTTCTCCCGTCTTATTCTGAAAATATCTTTGGAAGGTGGTAAACTAATGAATTACAGAGTCGAAGAAAAGCCGGAAATGATTTTAACAGGGTATAAAAAACATTTTACCGGTGCTCCCTACGGCAAAGAAAGAGAGCAGCAAGAAGAACAACTTTTTACAACAACAAGAGGAAAACAATGGTTCCTTCGAGGGGCATCACGAAACATTGATGCACATTGCGTTATCACAAATATCACAGATGAGGGTTATGACTATTATTACTGTCATCTGTTAGACGGTTGGGAAAGAGAAAATCTTTATAACAAATCAGTTACAGGTGTTGATTTTGTTGAAGATTTGGAATTGGAAAACATAGTTATTCCTCAAAGCACTTATGTGATTTTTGAAACAAAGGATGTAAAAAGTCCGATTTGCGATTATTTTGATCTCCTCAATCTGAGAATCCAAATCCTGACCGAATGGATGCCTGATATGGGATTTCAGTTAAAAAATGCGCCTGAACTTGCAGTTTACCATTGGCAGCCTAAATCTGAACGCAACGTTCAAATTTGGATGCCAATAGAAAAAATCAAATAATTGAGATAAAAAATCACATTGGGGCACCTTCCCTACGGAGGGTGCCCCAATGCAGCCTTCTTTTTGAATTCATTTCAGAATTTCATAGAGCTCGTCGAGTACGCGGATGGTGTAATCGGCGGAAACCGCCTTGCCGCTTCCCTTTTCATCGAACCAGCAGGTCGCAAGCCCCGCATTTTTGCCGCCGGCGACGTCCGCCGTCGGTGAATCCCCGATCAACAGAGCGCGCGTGCGGTCAAAACCGTCAATGTGTGCAAACACATAGTCGAAGAATGCCGCCGACGGCTTCTGCGCGCCGATGCTTTCGGAGTTGAACACTGCGCGGAAGCAATCTTCAATCCCTGCCTCGCGCATTCGTTTCTCCTGCGTGGCAGCCACGCCGTTGGTCACCACGTACATCTCATATGTATGAGCGGCAGCAAGGTTTTTGCACAGCTCCACCGCCCCGGGGATCGGTTCGTGCCCGTCGCCGAGAAAACAGCGGTAGTCGCGTTCCCACGCTGCGCCGTCCGCTTCCGCGCCGAAATGCTGCATGGTTTTTGCAAAGCGTGTATTGAGGACGGTCTCGATCGCAACCTTCCCCGCCTCATAATCCTGCCATAAGCCGTGGTTGATTGCATCGTACACCGCACGAATCTCCGGCGTAAGCGTCACACCGTGCGCCGCAAACACGCGCGGCAGCGCCTGTGCCTCGTTTGCATCAAAGTCGAGTAGCGTGTTGTCGAGGTCGAACAGCAAAAAACGATATTTCATCTTTTCCCTTTCCTGCGAAAAAAGCGGTTGACCTGTCAACCGCTTTTTTCAATTCTCATTCGTACATTTTGATATAGGCGTCGCGCTCTGCGCCGACCGAAACGTAGGTCACCGGCACGCCGACTGCTTTTTCGATGTATTTGATATAGTCGTAGGCTTCCTTCGGCAGATCCGAGGCATGACGGCACCCCGAAATATCGCAATGGAAACCGGGCACATACTCGTAAATCGGCTTCGCATGGTTCAGCTTTTCGCCCGTAACGAAGTTATCTACACGCTTGCCGTCGATCTCGTAAGCTACGCAGACCGGAATCTTGTCCAGATACGAGAGGACGTCCAGTTTGGTCAGCGCGATCTCGGTTGCGCCCTGCATCAGGCAGCCGTACTTGGATGCGGGAATATCGAAGCCGCCGACACGGCGCGGTCTGCCGGTCGCAGCGCCGTATTCGCCGCCCGCCTCGCGCAGATCATGCGCCTCGTCGCCGAACATCTCGCAGGTAAACGGGCCTTCACCGACGCAGCTGGAATATGCCTTCATGACGCCGATCACGCCGTCCAGCTTGGCAAACGGAATGCCCGCGCCGACCGGTGCGTATGCAGCGATCGTCGAGGAGGACGAGGTGTACGGCACGATACCGAAGTCGATGTCGCGCAGTGCGCCGAGCTGTGCCTCAAACATGATGCGCTTGCCGTCCTTGATGGCGTCGGCAAGATAAGCCGTCGTATCGCAGACATAGGGCTTCAGCTTGTCGCCATAGGTACGCAGCCATGCGTACATATCATCCGTAGTCACAGGCTCTGCACCGTAACCGTTGTGGATCATCAGGTTGCGCCACTCGAGGATCCCCGCCAGTCTCTTCTTGAGGTATTCCTCGGACTCAAACAGGTCACACATGCGGATGATCTTCTTCATATACTTATCGCCGTAGACCGGTCCGATGCCGCGGCGGGTCGAACCGAATTTGGCGTCGCCGAGACGATCCTCTTCGAGGCAGTCCAACATCTTATGATACGGCATGCAGATGACGGCTTTCTCGCTGATCTTGAGATGTGCGGGTGTGATCGCAATGCCCTTGTCGATCAGACGCTGCATTTCGCCGACGAGATGTTCCAGGTCAATGACCATGCCGTTGCCCATCACGTTGACGGTGTTCGGACGCAGAATGCCCGACGGCAGCAGGTTGAGAATGAACTTGCCCTTGTCGTTGACAACGGTGTGCCCCGCATTGTTGCCGCCCTGATAGCGGATGATGATGTCGTAGTCCTCGGAAAGCAGGTCAACCATTCTGCCCTTGCCTTCGTCGCCCCAGTTGATGCCTACGATCGCCGTAAGCTGCGATGCCTGATTTGCCATTGATGATCCCCCTTCCGGTTTATTTATACCTTTAATTCGACCTTGACTTCCTCGGTCAGATACTTGCCGATGATCGGCTCGGCGGTTTCACGGATGAACTCCGCGACCTGCGACGGGCAGCGCCCGATATACAGCTCGGGTGAAAGCTCTGCTTCAATCTCTTCGCGCGTGAGTTTGAACGCCGGATCGGCAACGATGCGGTCGATCAGATCGTTTGCCCCGCCCTCCAGCTTGACCTTTGCCGCAGCGGCATGTGAATGCACGCGCAGGCGCTCATGCAGCTCCTGGCGGTTGCCGCCGTTTTTGACCGCCTTCATCATGATGTTCTCGGTCGCCATGAACGGCAGCTTTTCCATCACGCGGCGACGGATCACGCGGTCATACACCACAAGCCCGCCGGTAACATTGATGTAAATATTCAGAATCGCATCCACCGCGAGAAATGACTCAGCAACGCTGATGCGCTTGTTTGCGCTGTCGTCCAGCGTGCGTTCAAACCACTGCGTTGCCGCCGTGAATGCGGGATTCTCCGCGTCGGTGATCACATAGCGCGCCAGCGCACAAATGCGCTCGCAGCGCATCGGATTGCGCTTGTACGGCATAGCGGACGATCCGATCTGGTGCGCCTCAAACGGCTCCTCGATCTCCTCAAAGGATTGCAGAATGCGCAGATCGTTTGCAAACTTGTACGCACTCTGCGCAAAGCCGGAGAGCACCGCCAGAAAATAGGCGTCCACCTTGCGGGAATAGGTCTGTCCGGACACCGTCACACAGCTTGCAAAGCCCATCTGCTCGGCGATCAGGCGGTCAAGCTCTTTGACCTTTTCCTCGTCGCCGTCAAACAACTCCATGAAGCTCGCCTGCGTGCCGGTCGTCCCCTTGGAGCCGAGCAGCTGCATCGTGTCCACACGGTGCTCCAGCTCTGCGACATCCATCGCAAGCTCGTTTGCCCACAGCGCAGCGCGCTTACCGACCGTGGTCAGCTGTGCCGGCTGCAAATGCGTGTAGGCAAGGCACGGCATCGCCGCATACTTCTCTGCAAACTGCGTCAGATTTCGCAACACTTGCGCCGCCTTTTTCAGAATCAGCTTTGACGCCTCGCGCATAATGATGAGGTCGGTATTGTCACCGACATAGCAGGAAGTTGCGCCGAGGTGAATGATCGGCTCCGCCTTTGGACACTGCTTGCCGTAGGCGTACACATGTGACATCACATCGTGCCGCACCTCCGCCTCACGCGCCTCTGCGACCTCAAAATTGATGTCGTCCGCATGCGCGCACATCTCGGCAATCTGCTCGTCCGTGATGTTCAGCCCGAGCCGCTTCTCCGCCTTTGCCAGCGCGATCCACAGCCTACGCCATGTGCCGAACTTCATCCGATCGGAAAACAGCGCCTGCATCTCCCGCGACGCATAGCGCGTGCTGAACGGGGATATATAGATGTCTCTGTTCTTCTCCATGATACTCCCAAAATAGTAAGGCACCCCGTTTTCGGGGTGCCCAAACAGAAATATTGATCTTGCGTAGGGTGAACCCGCGTTGTGAGAAAGACTGTGGCTTATTCTACGATGTAAGCCGCAAGCGCCTTCTTCAGATCTTCAACATCGTCGGTATGCGCCGTCAGCAGGATCTTGTTCATCAGATCCAGGCTGAAGATGCCCATGATGGACTTGGCATCGACGACGTATCTGCCGGAAGACAGGTCAATATCGTAATCCTGGCGGGTCACAATATCCACAAATTTGCGGATGTCCTCGATCGTGGACAGCTTGATATAAAACGTATTCATAGTTTAACCCTCCGTTTTTAGATTCCTTATCTATTATACTTGATACTTGCCGGGATGTCAACAAAATGTTGCAAGAATTCTTGCGTTCAGCCGTCTTCGTAAACGGTGTTGTCATCCCCCTCGGACGGAATGGTCTCGGACGTGGTTTCCTCCGTCGCGGTCGTCGATGCGCTGCCGCTGTCAAACCGTGAAAAATCGTAATTCTCATAGCTGAAGGAATTGAACTGCCGTCCGCCCTTCAGATTGGTGATGCCGACATAGGTGCCGTCCGGAACGGTATAAATAAAGTACGGAACGCCCCACCAGCCGCCCGGGCGCACGTTGTCCGGCAGCGGACGGTAAACATACTGCGCATCTTCCACATAGATCTGCACGGGGAACGCGCGCGTCGTCTCGCGGATCAGCGCCACCTTCTTGCGGTTTTCGGGTCTGGTGTATTCATGGGCATAGGCGTTGGTCGTCGTATCGTAATCCACAACCACATGCCGGTCGCAATAATCATGCGGCGCAGTGGAAACCGTGAAATAGCCGGTGTCCGAACGGTCGCCGCGCGGGTCAAGCCGGCAGGCATCCGTCATCAGCTTGCCGGAATCCTTGCAGTAAGTGACCTCAACGACCTCTGCCGGGCGGTGATTGTCAAAGGTGCGGAGCGCTTCCCCGCCGTTCTTCGCCTCTTCGATCGCATCCTCGTGCAGCTTGGTCATCACGAGGTCAAACAGTTTGTTGGACGGATTCGCCTTCAGACTGCTGAGCGACTTCGGATAGGAATAGCCGTACCAAACAGCGCCGATATAATACGGCGTATAGCCGACGAACCAGCGGTCATAGTCATTGCCCGCCGTACCGGTCTTACCGGCGACATCGACCGAATTGCGCAGGGTCACGCTGCGGCCGGTACCGTTGTTCATGACATTCTGCATCATTTTAGTCATGATATAAGCGGTCGACTCGCCGAATACGACCTCACCCTTCTCGCTGTCGTTGGACAGAAGCAGATTGCCCGCGCTGTCATAGACATAGAGATAGGAGTGGCTTTCATTGTAGACGCCTTCGTTGGCAAACACCGTATATGCAGCGGCAATGTCGCGCACGGTCACGCCGAAGTTCAGCTGTCCGAGCGCCAATGCCGCGAGTCCCTTGTCGGTATAGCCGCGCCCGCTGCTGTCCTCGCCGTAGTCGATCAGATAGTCAAAGCCGAGACGGTTTTTCAGATAGTCATAGGATTTGTCGATGGTCAGATCCTCAAGGACCTTCATTGCCACGGTGTTGACCGAGCGCTCGACAGCGCTGTTGATCGTGGTCAATCCCTTGTAGACATCCGGCAGGTTTCTCGGGTACGGCGTATCATCACCAGTGAACCAAAGCGGCGTATCGTCATACACCGTGCCGTAGGTGATGATGCCCTCCTCCAGCGCCGGACCGTAGACCGACAGCGGCTTCAGCGACGAACCGGGGGCACGTTGTGTCTGCGTGGCATAGTTCAGCACCAGATTGCCCTGTTTTTTGCCGCGTGCCCCGACCACGCCGAGCAGGTCGCCTGTGTATGGGTCAACAACTGCCATTGCCGACTGTGCAGGCACGCCGCCCGTATTCTCCGGGAAGCTGGACTCATCCGCGTAGATCTCCTCCATAACGCTCTGCACCTTCGGATCCATCAGCGTGTAAATGCTGAGACCGCCGGAATTGATCATATTGCTGGCGATCTGGCTCGAGACACCGTACTTCTCCATCAGATCGTCACGCACATCACAAATGACCGTATCGACATACCAGGAATTGAGGCGCGCCTCTGTGTCCGTGGCTGCCGTTTCATCATCGGTGCTTTCCCGGAGGGTCAGCGGTTCGGCAAATGCCTGTTCCATCTCCGCCTCGGAGATCTTCCCCTGCTTCTGCATCTGATCCAGGATGTCGTCACGGCGTTCGAGGATTCTGTATCGGGTCGTATTTGGTCGGGTACTTGGTGATGGCGGCAAGCGATGCGCATTCCGCCAGCGTCAGCTCGGAGAGTTCCTTACCGAAGTAGGTATTCGCCGCCGCGCGGACGCCGACGCAATTCTGCGACAACGGAACGATGTTGAGATAGAGTTCGAGGATCTCTTCCTTGCTCTTGACCTTCTCCAGATTCAGCGCGGTCAGGATCTCCTGCACTTTACGCTGAATGGTCGGCTCGTTGTTGCCGGTCAGGTTCTTGATCAGCTGCTGTGTGATGGTCGAACCGCCGTAGGATGAGTCGTCAAAGCCAAGGAAAAAGTTGAGCACAGCGCCTGCCGTGCGCTTCCAGTCCACGCCCTTGTGCGTCATGAAGCGCTTGTCCTCGATCGCGATGAACGCCTCCCGCAGATAGGTCGGAATCTCGTCATAGGATGCCCACAGGCTGTTTTCCGCACCGTAAATGCGCTGATCTTCCAACTCCACCGCCGTGCCTGCACGGTTGGTTCGATCGGTAAATTCGTAGTAATAAATCTTCGTGGTTTGTTCGCTTTTACCCGTAACAAGCAGGGATTCGTCGATGGTCGGGTCAATATAATTGCTGACATAGATCGAAAACACGCAGGCAACAATGATACCGGTGACCAGACACACCAGCATCAGCGTCACAAGTGCGCTGAAAATGTACCCGAAGACGCGCCCGACGCGGGACGCCGCACTGCGTGCGGTCTTCTTCTCCTTTTTGAAGTTGTCGATCCTGACCTGACTTTGCATGTTTGCTTTTTTCACAGTGAACCTCTCCCTGAATTGTTCCCTTTTGCAGCCGAATAGATTATTCACCGCTGCAAATAATAATTATACTCTGAAATCCAAAGGAATACAAGATATGAAACTTAAACTTCCGTGCAGAGAGAAGCTCGTCACAATTTCGCTTCTCGTCTGCCTTGCGATCGTCGCATCCGCCTTTGCTGCCTTCGCCGCCGTCACACACCGCACGCTGAAAAGCCTGCGCACCGAATTGTACGATGTAAAACACGATGCGGCGGTCGCCGCGCCGATGCTGTCCGGCAACGCGCTCTATACCCTGCGCACCTGCGGCGGCAAGATCGGCATCTACGATGCCGCAAGCGGGCTTTTGCTTGACTTTGTGGACGTGCTGGTCGAGACGCTGCCCGAGCAGGATCGCATGGCGCTCGCGCGCGGGATCACGCTCTATAGCTTTTCCGACCTTGCGTCGATCATCGAGGATTTTTCCACCTGACTACCGGACAACGACATTATCCTTGCCGAGCAGTGCGGCAAGTGTGCCGCAGAGCGAATCCGAGATCTGCACCCTGCAGTCGGCAAGCCGGACATAGCGCGCCTTTGCAAGATCGTACAGTACGACCGGACGATCACCCGGTGCACGCCGCAGCGCGGCAAGCGCCTGTACGGCGGCGGGCGTGTCCGTGGACGCCACCCGCAGGTAGAGCGTCTTCGGCTTGTCCGCCGCAAATTCGGCGTCGGTCAGCAGCCGTTCGCAGCTGTTCATCAGGATCTTCGGCTTTTCCTCGTCCCGTACCGAGACCGTGCCGTGCACAATCACCGGGTTCTCGGTAACAAGCACACCGGCGCTGCCGAGATACTGCCTTGCAAACACAACGACCTCGATCTCGCCCGTGCGATCCTCCACGGTGACAAACGCCATGCTATCACCGTTTTTCGTTGTCTTGACGGTCTTTTTGGTTACAATGCCGGCGATTGTCACCGGCTGTTTATCCCGGTACGGCGGTTCGATGTCCGCATCGGCGCTCGCGAGAATATCCGCGATCCTTGCGGCGGAAAGCGACTCGATATGCTTGGCATAATCGTTGAGCACATGCCCGGAAAAGTACATGCCGGAGCACTCTTTTTCAAGCGTCAGCTTTTCCCGCAGGGAGAACTCCGGAATATCCGGGTAGGCGAACTGCACCGGCGCCGCTGCCGCAGCCCCCGCGCCCGCCATTGCAAAAATGTCGATCTGCCCGTCGATCTCGGCGCGGTTCTTGCTCTGCGCGTTTTCGATAATCTTTTCATAGGAGGCAAGCAGGCGGCTACGATACACGCCGAGTGAATCAAACGCGCCGCTCTTGATGAGCGACTCGACCTGCCGCTTGTTCAGATCATAGCCGCCCATACGGGTGACGAAATCCTCAAAGCTCTTGAACAGACCGTTCTGTCTACGGTCGGCAATCAACTGATCTACAAACAGGCGTCCGACGCCCTTGAGCGCCAGCAGCCCGAACCGGATCGCACCGCCTTTTGCGGAAAACGCGGTCTCGCTCTCATTGATGTCCGGCGGCAGGACGGCGATGCCCGCCTTGGTGCATTCGCCGATATATTCGGCGGTCTTGCCGAAGTCGCCGAGCACCGACGTGAGGAGCGCCGCCATGTATTCGCTCATATAATGCGCCTTGAGATACGCCGTCTCATAGCACAGAACGGCGTAGGACGCGGCGTGGCTCTTGTTGAAGGCATAGCTTGCAAAGCTCGCCATGTCCTCAAACAGCGCCGTCGCGTCAGCCTCGGTCATGCCGCGCTCCACGGCTCCCCGGACAAACACCTGTCGTTCCGCCTCCATCACGGAGGCTTTTTTCTTTGACATGGCACGGCGCACAATGTCCGCCTTGCCGAGACTGTAGCCCGCGATCTCGCGGAAGATCTCCATGACCTGCTCCTGATACACAATGCAGCCGTAGGTCTTGCCGAGGATCTTTTCAAGCGCGGGATTCTTATATTCGGTCTTGTCTCTGCCATGCCGCCGCTCGATATACTGCGGGATCGAATCCATCGGACCCGGGCGGTACAGCGCGATCGCCGCAATCACATCGTCGATCGAATCCGGGCACAGGCGCATCAGCACCTGCTTCATGCCCTTGGATTCCAGCTGAAACACGCCGTCGGTCCGCCCCTCGGAGATGAGGGCATATGTCTTTTTATCGTCATACGGGATCTTTTTGATGTCAAAGCCCGGCTCGCGCGTGCGCACCATGCGCTCGGCATCGGCAATGATGGTGAGATACCGCAGCCCGAGAAAGTCGAACTTGACCAGCCCCAGTTCCGCGACCGTATCCATGTCAAACTGCGTCACAATGGTATCGCCGTTGACCGACAGCGGCACATAGGAGAAGACCTCCCTGTCCGTGATGACCACGCCTGCCGCATGGGTGGAGGCGTGGCGCGGCATGCCTTCCAGTGCGCGCGCCGTGTCAATCAGGCGCGCCACGTTGGCATCGCTCACATAGAGCGCTTTCAGCTCCTTTTGCTTCAGCGCATCGGCGAGCGTCACACCGAGTGCGCGCGGCACAAGGTTTGCCACCCGGTCAACTTCGGCATAGCTCATGCCGAACACACGCCCGACATCGCGGATTGCCGCACGCGCAGCCATTGTCCCGAACGTGACAATCTGCGCCACATGCTCCACGCCGTAGTGCTCCGAAACATAGCGCAGCACTTCGTCACGCCGCTCGTAGCAGAAGTCCACGTCAATATCGGGCATACTCACACGCTCCGGGTTGAGGAAGCGCTCAAACAGCAGATCAAACCGCAGGGGATCGACATCCGTGATCCCGATGAGGTAATTGACAAGGCTGCCCGCGCCCGAGCCTCTGCCGGGTCCCACCGCGATCCCATGCGTCTTGGCATAGGTCACATAGTCGCGCACAATGAGGATATAATCGGTAAAGCCCATGCTCTCAATGACAGAAAGCTCGTATTCGGCACGGGCAATATAGTCTTCTTTTTGATGCGTATCAAGGCGGATGTAGCCGCCCTCGATCTTCTTGTCCAGCCCCGCAAAGGTAAAGGCACGGAGCTGCTCAAACGGTGTTTTGCCGTTCGACACCGCGATCTTCGGCAGATACAGATTGCCGAACATGAATTCAAAATCGCACGCATCGGCGATCCTTACCGTGTTGGCAAGCGCCTCCGGCACGTCACCGAACAGCTTCTCCATCTCGGAGGTCGATTTGTAGTAGAATTCCTCGGTCTCAAACCCGATTGGTTTGCCCTCGGCAAGTGTCCGCCCGGTCTGAATGCACATCATGACCGCCTGATGCTCGGCATCAAGCCGGCGCAGATAGTGCACATCATTGGTGGCGACGAGCGGCAGCGAAAGTTCTTTTGCCATCGCGATCAGCTCCGCGTTGACCTCGCGCTGCTCGGGAATGCCGTGATCCTGCAACTCCAGATAAAAATTTCCCTCGCCGAAGATGCCGGCAAGTGTGCGCGCGTACTGCCGTGCACCCGCAAAGTCGCCGCTGACGATCGCGCGCGGAATATAACCCGCAAGGCAGGCGGAAAGCGCGATCAGCCCGTCCGCATGCGTGCGCAGCAGATCCAGGTCAATACGCGGCTTCTGATAAAAGCCCTCGGTGAAGGACTTGGAGACCATGTAAATCAGGTTTTCATAGCCCTTTTGGTTTTTGCACAGCAGAATAAGGTGGTTGCCGGACGCATCCCGCTTGCCTTCTTTATCAAAACGGGTGCGCGGCGCGACATAGACCTCACAGCCGATGATCGGCTTGACGCCCTCGGCGCGGCAAGCCTTGAAAAACGCGACCGCACCGTACAGGTTGCCGTGATCGGTGATAGCGACGGCAGTATGCCCCGCCGCCTTCGCCGCCTTCGGAATATCGACAATGCGGCATGCGCCGTCCAGCAGGCTGTATTCGCTGTGCAGATGCAGGTGTACAAAATCCATTGCCGATCCTCCCTTTTAAGATTCTTCTTTGTTTTTCAACCCCAGCCCGTCGGCAATCGCGCAGATCTTTTCAAGGCGGTGATACAGCCCCGGCTTTGACACCGTGGGCGTCATCATCTGCCCAAGCTGTGCAAGCGAGATCTCCGGATTTTCCAGCCGCATCCGCGCGGTGTACTCAAGCTCGGGTCCGAGTTCGGACAGCCGCCCGTGCGCATCCAGCAGCCGGATGGCGGCAAGATGCCGCGCCGCCGACGCCGTGGAGCGCGCGATGTTGCCCGTCTCACAGTTGGTGCGGCGATTGATGTCGTTTTTGATTTCGCGCCCGATTCTGGCATTGACAAAATCAAACGCCTGTTTTCCCGCGCCGATGAAGAAGAGGAAATCCTCGATCGCACTGCTGTCCTTCAGATACAGCGATGGTTTGCCGAGACGGGTCGAAGCTTTGAATGCAATGCCGTTTTCCGCCGCGAGCGCGGCAAGCGGCGACGGGTCAACCGCCGCACGGCTTTTCAGCTCCAGGTGATAATAGTTCCGCGGCGCGCTGATCGTGCCGCCGCCGAGAAACAGCCCGCGGAAGAGTGCCGCCGCGCATTCCGGGCAACGGATCAGAACCCGCGGATTTTCCGCGCTGTCCCGCATCAGCGCTGCTGCCGATCTGGACGGAAAGGTCAGCAGAAAGCCGCGCTTGCCGATCGGCTGCGGCTCGCATTCTCTGCCGAACTGCTCGCGTACCAGGTGCGCGCACAGCTCTGCCGCTGCGGCATCGTCCGTCTGCAAGGCGATCTCGTCGTCGCAGCCCATCGCGCCGCCGAGCAGTGCGCCGGCAATCAGTGCACGGCGGCAGCAGGTCTTTTTCATCGGCAGCGCCGCCGCCTCGCGCTTGACATCGGTTGAAAATGACATCAGTCTTCCCCGATCGTACGGATCTCGCACTCAAGCATCACGCCGCTCATGGCATAAACCTTTTCGCGGATGCGTTCGATCAGCTCAAGCACATTCCTTGCGGTCGCACCGCCGACATTGACGATAAAACCGGCATGTTTCGGCGACACCTCGGCGCCGCCCACGCGCAGACCTTTCAGCCCGGCATCCTCAATCAATTTACCGGCAAAATGCCCCTCGGGGCGCTTGAACACGCTGCCCGCACTCGGATATTCCAGCGGCTGTTTTTCGCGGCGGCGCGCAAGATAGTCATTCATTCGCACGCGGATCGCATCCGGTTCGTCTTTCGTCAGCTGTAGGGTCGCGGACAGGATGATATAGTTTTTCTCCATGAAAACGCTGTGCCGGTAGCCGAAATGCTGCGCCGCATTATCCAGATGCAGAACCTGCTTTGCATCGAGGTCATAGCAGACAGTCTCGCACACAATGTCCGCAAGCTGCCCGCCGTATGCCCCCGCATTCATGTACACAGCGCCGCCGAGCGTACCCGGAATGCCGTTGGCAAACTCCGCGCCCGCAAGCCCGGCGCGCGACGCATTGGTCCCGACGCTGCCGAGCAGAACGCCGCAGCCGCCGGTCAGCCGCGTACCGTCGATCGTCACGCGGCGCATGTCCGTTGTGACAAACACGACCCCGCGGAAACCGCCGTCCCGCACCAGCGTATTGCTGCCGTTGCCGATGACGGTATACGGCACGCCTGCCTGCACGACGGCGTCCAGCGCATAGGCAAACGCCTCGGCATCCGCCGGGTAAACCGCCAGATCGGCATTGCCGCCGATGTGAAAGGAGGTCACGCGCGAGAGCGGGAAATCATGCCGGATAAAGAAGCGCCGCCCTGCCGTCTCCGGCAGAGTGCACAGCGCTTTCTCAAAGGTTTCGTAAGACATAGCGTCTCCCTTTTCTTACAGTGTGAAGCGGTGGAACGTCTTTTTGCCTTTCTTGACGACAAGCCCGTCGCCCTCAAAGGCGCCTTTGTCAAAGGTCTTGTCGATTGCCTCGACCTTTTCGTCACCTGCAAGCATACCGCCCTGCTGAATCAGGCGTCTTGCCTCACCGCGCGAGGGCGCGAGCTTCGCCAGGACAAGCAAGTCGATCGCCGAGATCTTGCCATCCGTGAAGTTTTCTTCGGTGAGCACGGTCGAGGGCATGTTTGCGGAAACGCCGCCGTTTGCAAAGACGGCTCTTGCCGCCGTCAGCGCCTTCTCCGCCTCGTCCTTGCCGTGTACCAGCTCGGTCAGCTCATACGCCAGCTTTTCCTTGGCGCGGTTGAGGTCGCTGCCGGTCAGCTTTGCATATTCCGCAATCTCTTCAAGCGGCATGAAGGTGAGCATGTTCATGCACTTGATAACATCCGCATCGTCGACGTTTCTCCAATACTGGAAGAAGTCGTAGGGGGAAGTCTTGTTCGGGTCGAGCCAAACGGCGTTGCCTGCGGTCTTACCCATCTTCTTGCCCTGCGAGTCGGTCAGCAGCGTGATCGTCATGGCATATGCGTCCTTGCCCAGCTTGCGGCGGATCAACTCCGTACCGCCGAGCATGTTGCTCCACTGGTCGTCGCCGCCGAACTGCATATTGCAGCCGTACTTCTGATACAGCACATAGAAGTCGTAGCTCTGCATGATCATGTAGTTGAATTCAAGGAAGCTGAGCCCCTTCTCCATACGCTGCTTGTAGCACTCGGCGCGCAGCATGTTGTTGACCGAGAAGCATGCGCCGACCTCGCGCAGAAAGTCCACGTAGTTGAGGTCGAGCAGCCAGTCTGCGTTGTTCACCATCAGCGCCTTGTCGTCCGAGAAGTCGATGAAGCGCTCCATCTGCTTTTTGAAGCAGGCGGCGTTGTGCTCGATGTCCTCACGGGTCAGCATCTTGCGCATATCGGTTCTGCCCGAGGGGTCGCCGATCATGGTGGTGCCGCCGCCGATCAGGGCGACCGGCTTGTTGCCCGCCATCTGCAGGCGCTTCATCAACGTCAGCGCCATGAAGTGCCCTGCCGTCAGGCTGTCCGCCGTGCAGTCAAAGCCGATATAGAACGTCGCCTTGCCCGCGTTGATCATCGTCTTGATCTCTTCCTCGTCGGTCAGCTGGGCGAGAAGTCCTCTTGCTTTCAGTTCGTCAAAAATGGTCATTTGTCTTTCTCCGTTTTTTATATATGAAAAATTTTAATAATTCTTTCCTTCGTCAATGAGCTCACGCGCAGAGGAGCGCATGGTCTCGCTCACGGTCACGCCGCCGAGAATGCGCGCAATCTCGCGCACGCGATCATCGCCCGTGATCTCGGAGACCTGCGTCTCGGTGCGCCCGTCGATCACCCGCTTTTCGATCAGCAATTGCCGGTCGGCAAGCGATGCGATCTGCGCCGAGTGGGTCACGCAGATCGTCTGTGTGCCGCGCGCGCTCGTCTTCAGTTTGATGCCGATCTTGCGTGCAGTCTTGCCGGACACCCCGGCATCGATCTCGTCGTAGATGACAGTCTGCACGCCGAAGCTGTCGGCAAACACGCTTTTGAGCGCCAGCATAATTCGGGCAAGCTCACCGCCCGATGCAATTTTGGCAATCGGTTTCGGTTCTTCGCCCGGGTTGGTGGAGATCAGGAACTCCACCGCATCCGCGCCGGTCGCCGAAAGCGCGGCAGGTCTGATGTCCGCGAGGAAGCGAACCTTCTCCATATCGAGAAACGCAAGCTCATCCGAGACAAGCGGCACCAGCCGCTCCGCCGCCGCACGCCGCGTGTCGGTCAGCGCCGCCGCCGCGGCTGTCGCCGCCGCAGTTGCCGCATCCAGGGCTTTCTTCGCCCGCGCGGTCTCGTCGGGAAGGGCGGAAAGTGCGGTCAGTTCCCGCTTGCGTCAGCGAGCTTTTCGAGCAGCCCCGCCTCGTCGGTCATGAACTTTTTCTTCAGTTTATCCAGTTTATCCAGGCGGCTTTCAATCCGATCGAGTCTGGCGGCGGGATCGTCGCCGATGTCGCCGGTGAAGTCGTAGACCGTATCGGCGATGTCCTCGATCTCATATTTCATGTCGCCGAGCCTTGCTGCAAGCTCTGCCGCACGCGGCACGGTGTCCGCAATCTGCGACAGCGCCGCGGCACAGCGGTCGAGAATGTACGCGACATTCCCCTTTTCCGCATCGCGCAGGGCGCGATAGACAAACGCAGTCTGCCGCGAAATGCGCTCCGCATCGGCAACGATCCTGCGCTCGGCAAGCAGCTTTTCTTCTTCTCCCGGATGCAGCTTTGCCGATTCCAGCAGCTGCACGGTGCGCGTCAGCGTCTCGAGTTTTTTCTGCTTTTCGGCATCGCTCATCTGCAGCGCTTCAAGCGCGCGGCGGGCAGCCTGCATCGCAGCATAGGCGTCGGCATAGGCGGAACGCGCCGCCTCGTTCCCGGCATAGGCATCCAGCATGGAAAGATGATTCTCGCTTTTCAGCAGCTGTAAATTGTCGCTTTGCCCGTGAATGCTGATCAGCGTCGGCGCAATCGCGCGAAGCGTATAGGTTCCGACGGCACGTCCGTTGACCTTACACTGCGTGCGCCCGTCTGCGCCGAGCGTGCGGGTGAGCAGCAGGTTGCCGTCCTCGTCGGGCGACAGCTCGTTTTCGGCAAGCAGCCGAAGGCTCTCCGCGCCGAGATCGCCGAACATGGCGCTGACCACGGCTTTTTCTTCGCCGGTGCGCAGAAGGTCGCGGTCACCGCGTGCGCCGAGCAAAAAGCCGATGCTGTCGATCAGAATCGACTTGCCTGCGCCGGTCTCGCCGGTCAGTGCGGTAAAGCCCTTCTCAAAATCAATATCCACGCATTTGATAACTGCGACATTTTCGATGTGCAGAGACAACAGCACGGACACACCCCCTAAAGTCTTCTCGCGTCGGTCATGCCGAGCGCATCATGTGCTTGATCTTATCCGCCAGATCTTCCGCAGCCCCGTCGGAGGCAACCACGACCATGACCGTATCGTCCCCGGCAATGCAGCCGAGAATCTCGGGTGAGCGGATCGCATCAATTCCCGCGCCGATGGCATTGGCAAGCCCCGGGAAGGTCTTCAGCACGATAATATTGTTGGCAAAGGAGACCTTCGTGATCGAATCCACAAGCGCGCCGTTGAATTTCGGTGCCGGGATCGCGCCCGACGCAGTCCCCTGCACCGCATACTTGTAGTTGCCGACGCTGTTGGTGACCTTGGTCAGCTTCAGCTCGCGAATATCGCGTGACACCGTCGCCTGCGTCGTCTCAAAGCCGTATTTGTTCAGATAGAAGATCAGCTCTTCCTGCGTCTCGATCTCATATTCCCGAATCAACTCGAGGATCTTCTGCTGTCTTTCGCTCTTCACGTTCATTCTCCTTTATCAGTTTTTCAGCTCGTATTCGGAGAGCTTGGCATTTAGCACACTGAAGAAGCCTGCATGCTTAATTTTCAGCATTTTGAGCGTCTTCGGTGAGCGCCGGATGACCAGCCGTTCCCCGAGAAACAGCGGCATCGGCTCCGTACCGTCGCATGTCACGTCCACATGCGGCGCACGGTCGTCAATATTGGCAAGTTCCAGCACAGTTGCACCGGAAAAGACAAACGGGCACGCATAGCGCGAGATCGGGCAGACCGGTGTGACGCAGATACATTCCAGCGTCGGGTCAACCACGCAGCCGCCCGCCGCCATGGAATACGCCGACGAGCCTGTCGGCGTGGCAAAGACCACACCGTCCGCACGGATGGTGCGCACCACGCAGTCGTCGGCGGACAGACGCAGGTCTATGCACTTCGGATAGGCGCCGCGCCCGACCGCGACCTCATTGAGCACGCTGTCCGCGAGAAGTACCGTTCCCTCCGGCGTCTCTTTCTCCGCCTGCATGGTCATGCGGTTCTGAATGGTATAATCCCCGCTGTAAATGCGGTCGATCAGTGTGATCTCATGCTTTTCGAGCTCCGCCATGTAGCCAACACGCCCGAAATTGATGCCGAGCAGCGGCACATCGCACATCAGCGCATATTCCGCCGCACGCAGAATCGAGCCGTCCCCGCCGAGCACCACGATCAGATCAATGCCCGCAAACAGCTCTTCCCGCTTGCAGAGCACAGCGCCCGCCGCAAATCTCTCCCCCGCAAACACTTCGTCAAAGCGCACCTCGGCGCCGTGCATGCGAAAGCGCTCGGCGGTGCGCAGCGTATAATCCTTATCGGTTTCCTTGCGTATCGTCGGAAGCAGTACGACCCGTTTCATAAAGCACCTCGGATTCTTGTATTTCGGCTTATTTCAGTCCGACTGCCTGCCCGATCCGGCGCTGCACGTCGCCCGCATAGGCAGGGCGCGCGCCGCCTTTGGCAAAGCAGCATAAAAATTCTTCATTCCCGTCCCCGCCTGTGATCGGCGATGGCGTAATCTCGCAAAACGTAAACCCGCAGAGCGCCGCGCTGTCCGCCACACGGCGGATAGCCGCCGCGCGGTCGGCTTTGTTTTTCACAATGCCGCCCTTGCCGATCGCCTCGCGCCCCGCCTCAAACTGCGGTTTCACCAGGCTGACAAGCAGCGCACGTTCGGCAAGCACCGAATAAAGCGCGGGCAGGATCAGCGTCTGCGAAATGAAAGACACATCCATGACCGCAAGCGTCGGCGGCACCGGAAAATCCTTCGGCGACAGCAGACGCGCATTGTACTTCTCCATGGAAATCACGCGTGCATCTGCCCGCAGTTTTGCCGCCAGCTGACCGCTGCCGGCATCCACAGCGTAAACCTTCACCGCGCCGCGCAGCAGCAGATACTCGGTAAAGCCGCCGGTCGATGCGCCGACGTCGATCGCCGTCTGCCCCGCAGCATCCAGCGAAAATGCCTCAAACGCCTTTTCCAGCTTCAGGGCGCCGCGGCTGACATACGGCAGCGCCTCGCCGACGATCTCGATCCGATCCGTCTCGGCGACTGTCGCCGCAGGCTTTGCCGCGATTCTGCCGTTCTGCATCACAAGACCGGACTCGATCAGCAGCTTTGCCCGCTGCCGACTCTCGCAAAGCCCCTTTTCGGTCAGAAAAACATCCAGCCGCATCAGTATGTCCTGTGCAGCAGCCACTCGCCGAGTGAGATAAGCGTCTCCGATGCGGAATAGCCCGCGATGGCATCCGTTGCCTCTTTTGTCACGCGTGCGGCGTAAGCCATTGCCTCATCGGCATTCATAAACGACAGGAACGTCGATTTTTCATTCTTCGCATCGCTGCCGACCGATTTACCGAGCGTCTCGGTGCTGCCGTAAACGTCCAGCACATCGTCAACGATCTGGAAGGCAAGCCCGATGCCGCTGCCGTAAGCGTCCGCCGCAGCCATTGCCGCATCGTCGCCGCCTGCCGCGATCACGCCGAGCTTTGCAGCCGCGCGGATCAGCGCGCCGGTCTTGTGCGCATGGAGCGCAAGCAGGCGCTCAAACGGAATCTGCACCCCGTCGCTCTCCATGTCGATCATCTGCCCCTCGCACATGCCGTCCGCACCTGCCGCCAGGGCAAGTTCGCGCAGCGCGCGGTTCTGCGATGCCGCATCCGAAGCGCCCGTCAGTGCGCAGTCAAACGCCGCAAAGATCAGCGCGTCGCCTGCGATCAGCGCCTGTGCCTCACCGAACACCTTATGTGTCGTGGGTCTGCCGCGCCGCAGATCGTCGTTGTCCATGCAGGGCATATCGTCGTGAATCAGCGAAAAATTGTGGATCATCTCGATCGCCGCCGCGTACGGCAGAGCCGCCGCATCGCTGCCGCCGAGCATCCGGCAGAATTCCAGCGTGAGGAACGGGCGGATGCGTTTGCCGCCGCCCATCACGCCGTACTCCATGGCGCGGTAAAGCGTGGTCTTCTCTGTATCCTTCGATGCAAAATAACGCCGCATCGTATCTTCGCAGAGCGCCGCGGCATCGTGCATTCTGTCAAGCAAGCTCTGCATCACTTACCGCTCCCGTCAAAATCCTTTTCGACAAGCGTGCCGTCGCCGCCGGCGGCAAGCAGCTTGACCTTCTGCTCCGCGCCCTCCAGCTTTGCATTGCAGAGTTTGACGAGCGAGATTCCCTCTTCAAACAACCCGAGCGACGCATCCAGCCCCGCACTGCCGCCCTCAAGTGCGCGCACGATCTCCTCCAGGCGTGCCATTGCCGCCTCAAATGTCATTTCTTTATCAGCCATTGTTACCCCTCTTATGTTTCACTTTGCAGCGAAGTTACTTTCGCGTGCAGCGCGCCGTCTGCAAGGCGGAGTGCGATGTCCTCGCCCACCGCCGTCTGGCTCGCCATGGTCAGCACCCTGCCGTCCGCGCCCGTCGCGACCGAATACCCGCGCGACAGGATTGAAAGCGGACTGAGCGCCTCCAGCTTTGCGCCCCGCTCGGCAAGTGCATGCCGTGCGGCGACAAGTTTATTGTTTTCCGCTGTTTCCAGCCGCTGCCCGAGCAGGAGCAGCTGCATCTTTCTGTCTTCAAACAGGCGCTCGGGATGCGCAAACACGCCTTGTTTCATATAAAAGTCCAGCACCTGTCTGCCGCTCTCGAGGCGGCGGGACAGAAGCAGGGACATTCTGCCGATGATGTTGTCGATCTTGTGCATCAGCTCGTGCGTCTCCGGCACGGCAAGCTCCGCCGCCGCAGAAGGCGTGGGTGCGCGCCGGTCGGCAACGAAGTCGCAGATCGTGAAGTCGGTCTCATGTCCGACCGCCGAAATGACCGGGATCGGGCACGCGGCGATCGTGCGGGCAAGCTCCTCACTGTTGAATGCCCACAGGTCTTCAATCGAGCCGCCGCCGCGCCCGATGATAATCACATCGACGTCGCGCGCCTCCATGAAGTGCCGCATCCCCGCGATCAGTGATGGTGCAGCCTCCGCGCCCTGCACCAGCGCCGGATACAGGATGACCTTCGCATACGGGAACCGTCTGCCGAGAATATTGATGATGTCGCGGATCGCCGCGCCGGTCGGCGAGGTGATGACGCCGATGCGCGTCGGGATCTTCGGCAGCGGGCGCTTGCGCGCCTCGTCAAACAGCCCTTCCGCCGCCAGCTTCTTTTTCAGTTGTTCAAACGCAAAGTAGAGCGCGCCGATGCCGTCCGGCTCCATGGAATCGCAATACAGCTGATACTGTCCGTCCCGGACAAATGCGGAAACTCTGCCGCGCGCCACAATCTTCATGCCGTTTTCGGGCACAAACCGCAGCTTGGCGGTGTTGCCGCGAAACATGACCGCGCGGATCAGCGAAGTCTCGTCCTTGATTGTAAAATAGAAGTGTCCGGTCTTATAGTGATTGGTGAAATTTGAGATTTCCCCCTTGACCGACACGCGGGAAAGGAAACCGTCGCCGTCGATCTTCGCCTTGATGTATTCATTCAACTGCGTGACGGTCACCGTGCCGTCACCGCGCGGATCGGGCGCACGGTCAAACAGATCGTCCAAATCAGCCATTGTACGCCCCTCCGTCAAATTCGTTTCAATAGTCCGCAGCATTTCCGCCGCGTCAGCTCGGCGATGCCGACTGCATTGTCGGACGAGAGCCGCGGCTCTGCAAAATACACATTGCCGAGCGAGGCAAGCATCGCCCCGATCCGCTTGTTGCTCATCACGCCGCCCGCAAACAGAATCGGCAGATCGCCGTGCGCTGCGCGCGCCCCCTTTGCCATGGCAAGAAGCGTGCGCCCCACGAAGTCGAGGACAAGCGCGCTCGTCTTTGCGGTGTCGCCGCTCTCACGATAGCACTTCTCTGCGATGTTTTGCAGTCCCGAGAGGTTGCAGGTCGCGCCGTCAACGCTGATCCGCGGCTTTTCGATCCTGCCTGTGTAAGTTGCCGCCGCCGTTTCCAGCGCCGCGCCGCAGGGAAACTGCATTCCCATCATCACGCCTGCGCGGTCGATCGTCTGACCTGCGTTGAGGTCGCGCGTCCCGCCGACGATTTCACAAAGAAAGCCGTCCTCGCTCTTTTGGCACAGCAGAACCTCGGTCGTGCCGCCCGAAACATGGAATGCGAGGAACGGTGCATCCGCGATCTCCCACACCCCGGCGGAGGTCAGCGCCGCCGAAACATGCCCGCACTGGTGCGAAAAGGCAATCGGCGAAAGCCCGTGCCCGGCGGCAAACGCCTCGGCAGCCGCCGCGCCGCAAAGGAAGCACGGCATATACGAACCTTCCGCATTGCGCGGGCGGGCGGAATAACCGATGCCGAGAATCTCGGCGTCCTCAAGCTGCGACGCTGCTTCGCGGAAGACGAGCGGCAGATTCTTCACATGGGCAAACACCGCGTCGCTCTGCCGCAGACCGCAAGCGCCGTCCGCCACGGGAAGCAGACGTTTGACGTTGGCAATAATGCCGCCGTCCGCATCCACAATGCCGACCGATGTCGTATAGTTGCTCGTATCGACACCGACATAGCATTTCATTTGCCAAGTTCCTCTTTCACCGCGTTCAGAATGCCGTTGACAAACGCCTTGGTCTTATCGTCGTCATACTGCTTGGCAAGCTCCACCGCCTCGTTGATCGAGACGCTTGCCGGAATGTCGTCGATGTACAGCATCTCGTAGATGGAGATGCGCATGACTGCCTTGGCGATCTTCGAGATGCGCGCAAGCGTTCTCCCCTTGGCGTATTTCTCGATATAAGCGTCCAGTTCATTCTGTTTTTCGAGAATGCCGAAATACAGCGTGCGGATATACTCGTTTTCTTCAATGCCGCGCGCGGCGACGGCGTTTTCATACAGTTCGGTCTTATCGTCATAAAGCCCGAACTCATTTTCAAAAATCAGTCCGAGCACGGCTTCTCTGGAGCTTCGTCTGTTCAGCATAGATGCGTCATTCCTCAACTTTTTCGCAGAATTATAGATAATAGTATTATATAATATATATAGGGCAAAGTCAATGAATATTCTGCATAAAAATGCGGCATAACCCGCCGCACGGCAAAATATAATCTCATAGATCGCTTTTCGGTTGCAAAGCGTCCCGAAATGTGCTATTCTTAAAGAAAAAGCCAATCCGGAGACAGACCTATGAAAAAAGCGATCTCTTATCTGACCTCAGCCTGCGTGATCTTCACGCTGCTCACCATCGGACTGCACATTGCCGAGTTTGCGCTCAGCGGCGGCATCGCAGCGCTCGGGCGGCAGCTGCTTCTGCTCCTTGCCTGTCTGCTCTTTGCCGCATCCAACTTCATTCTCGGCGCCGAACGCCTGCCGATCGGCGTGCGCATGCTGCTCCACTACATCGCCATCGGCATCGTCTTCTTCGCGGTGCTCGGCATTGTCGGACGGACGGTGACCAAATCGCTGCAGGCATTTGTCCTGCTCATCTGCATCACGATCCTGTATCTGATCTTTGCCGTGATCTATCTGCTGATCCGCCGCCGCAGGAAAGCAAAGGCGGCAAATGAAACCGAATATAAAAGTATGTTCTGAAAATGCCGCTCGTGCGGCGACGTCGAAAGCCCTTCTTTGATTGCAGGTGCTTTATGCGAAAAGTGGAGTATCTTACTTGCCTTCTCGCCGGCGTCGCCGCGCTTTTTTCTTTTCGGGGAACGGCAGCACCGACGCCCGGACTGCCGACGGTCTCTTTGGCTGTATCCGACGGTGTAACCCTCGCCGAAACCGCACACGGCGGCGCGGATTACCTTGGAAAGATCGTATTTCTCGGCGACTCCCGCACCTACGGGCTGCGTCACTTCGCCATGCTGGAGGGCGGTGCGGACACCGCGCAGGTCTGGACACCGCTCTGCGGCACCATGTCGGTGTGGGACATGCAGAATCAGAAGATCTATCTGCCGGACACCGGCGCGGAAATGACCTGTGCTGAGGCGGCGGCGCTGAAGCGCCCCGAGATCCTGCTGATCTCGCTCGGCTTCAACGGCTTTGAGATCGTGGATAGCGAGTATTTCGTATCGGAATATCTGAAGCTGATCGAATCTGTGCAGAAAAGCAGCCCTGAGACCGTGATTATCCTGCAATCCATGTTCCCGGTTTGCCGCAGCTATGCAGACACCCGCATCACCAATGCAGCTATCCGCGCGGGTAACCGGACCATTCTCGGCATCGCGCAAACCGCCGGGGCCTACTATCTCAACACGGCGGAGGCGCTCTGTGACGCGGACGGCTATCTGCCGGAGGCATATGCCAGCGACGGCTGCCATCTGACGCCGCTCGGACTCGACGCCGAGCTTGATTACATCTGCACCCATCAGATTCCGGAGGTTTTCAAATGAAACGCCTGCTTTCCACTTGTCTTGCCTGTCTGACGCTGTTTTCGCTTGCCGCCTGCGGCGCGGTCCGCGACGACGTCCCCGTGCAGGTGATCGCCGATGCAGTCGGCAGTGAGGTTGATGGCTATACGCATCTTTCGCCCGCCAGCGACGACTTTATCCGCTACTGTATGAAAAGCGACCTCTCTCTGTACGAGGAGCATCTGATCCTCTGTCCGTTCTCCGGCAGCAGCTACAACGAGATCGGCATTTTTAAGCTCACGCCGGACGCCGACCGTGAAAGCGCCCTCTCCGAAGTCCGTGCCTATCTTGCGTTCAGGCGCGCGAACTGGGACATGCGCTACAATGCCGACGAATGTATCAAGGTCGAGCACGCGCGGGTCATATCCCGCGGGCGCTACCTCTTTTTCGCCATTCTCTCGGATGCGGAGCGCAACGCCGCCGAAAGCGCCTTCCGCGCCGCACTGCAAGGATAATGCACACAAAAAAGGACGCCGCTCGGCGTCCTTTTTTTACGGCTATATTACTTATGAATTGCTCTTTTCCGCCGTGTTCTGAATGTGGCGGTCGATGAGCTTGTGCACGCGCTTTGCGGGGTTGAGCAGATTGCTGATGGTGGCATCGTGGTTGAGCGTATCGATCAGGTATGCAACATACTTGCACATATTGACCGACTGATACCATTCTCTTGCCTTCAACTCGTCCTTGGCATAAACCAGGTTGGTGGTGAAGATCTTCGTGAAGATGCCCTTCTCATAGGCTTCATCAAACTTCTCAAGCCCGTTGCAGAACAGACCGAAAGTTGCAAAGACGAAGATGCGGCGCGCGCCCTTCTCTTTCAGCTGCTCGCAGACATCCAGCATGGAGCCGCCGGAGGAGATCATATCGTCCACGACGATGACATCCTTGCCCTTGAGGTCACGACCAAGATATTCGTGTGCCTCGATCGGGTTCATACCGTCGATGATAACCGAGAAATTGCGGCGCTTGTAGAACATGCCGAGGTCGAGCCCGAGCAGCGAAGAATAGAACATACATCTGCCCATTGCGCCCTCATCGGGCGAAACGACCATCAGCTCATCGCTGGAGAACGAAACTTCGGGGAACGCCTTGACCAGTGCCTTGATCATCTGATAGGTCGGGCGGACGTTGTCAAAGCCGCTGAGCGGAATGGCGTTCTGAATCTTGGGGTCGTGCGCATCAAAAGTGATGATGTTGGACACGCCCATATTGGTCAGCTCCTGGAGCGCCAGTGCACTGTCGAGCGATTCGCGTGCGGTGCGGTTGTGCTGTCTGCCCTCATAGAGCATCGGCATGATGACCGAGATTCTTCTCGCCTTGCCGCCGATGGCGCTGATGATGCGCTTGAGATCCTGATAGTGGTCGTCCGGACTCATCGGGACAGTCATGCCGTACATCTTGTAGGTCACGCCGTAGTTGAACACGTCGCAGATGATATACACGTCTCTGCCGCGCATGGACTCGTGAATCAGCCCCTTTGCCTCGCCCGAACCGAAACGGGGGCAGTCTGCCTGCGCGATGTAGGTCTCATCCTCCACATGACGGCGCCAGTCCTTGATGTAGTTGTCTACCTCTGCGGTAAACGCCTCGCATCCGCGCATACCGATAATACAGAGTTCTCCGTAAAACGAATCGTTCATAAGTCCTCCAGCAACTGTTATTTAGTTTTTTGCATCGTTTGACGCATTCATTATAGCACGAAATTTCGGGAATTTCAAAAAAAATCGTCATTTTTTGAATTTTTTTCGGAAATGCACAAGGACGGTCATGTTTTTCCTTTAAAACCTATACTATTTAGTATGTCAAATGCGTGTAAAGTGAGGAAAACATATGGAAAATAAGCTATCCGAGAATTACAGTGCCACCGGCACGCTGATCGTCACCGCCTCCACCGCGTGCGGCGCGCTGCCCGTAGAGGGAGCACTGATCACCATCCGCGGCAGTGCGCCCGCAAACAGCGGCGTGCTCTCGGTCGTCACAACCGACCGCAGCGGCAGAACGCCGCGCGTCACCCTGCCGACGCCGCCCGCAGCGGACTCCGAAAAGCCGGGGATGGAAAAGCCCTACGCCACCTACAACATCGAAGTGGAAAAGGACGGTTTCTTTCACCAGAGCTTCACCAACGTGCCGCTCTTCGCGAACACGACATCCATCCAACCGGTCAATCTCTATCCGCTGACCGAATATGCGGGCGACGCGCAGGATCCAAATCCGCGGAACACGGACGAATCCGGCGCGGAAAGCCCGAGCCTCTGAGAAAGGAGCACGCACATGCCGCTTGGAGCACCCGTCATTCCGGAAACGATCACAGTGCATCTCGGGCTGCCGAACGAGGCAGCGGAGAATGTCACCGTTCCCTTCGCCGATTACATCAAAAACGTAGCATCGAGCGAGATCTACCCCACCTGGCCCGAAGCTGCGATCCGCGCCAATATCTACGCACAGATCTCCTACGCGCTCAACCGGATCTACACCGAATACTACCGCAGCCGCGGCTATGACTTCGACAT
>ERZ773130.1086-NODE-1086-length-27855-cov-6.419496_pt1 | contig 27855 bp, 31 predicted proteins | sample MGYA00511919_ERZ773130 | MGnify/ENA primary metagenome ERZ773130 (study PRJEB29015, sample SAMEA2737851) | human gut metagenome | biome: human gut; feature: human-associated habitat; material: faeces | place: China | collected 2012 ...
GGGCGGGGGTCGTCACAGTACCTTTTGCCGTCGTCGCCTGTTGCAACGCATTTCCTGCCCCTCTGCGCGACACTGGCGAGAGAGGGAGCGACACCACCTGTCGAGAGTACGCCGCTCTCACGCGCCGTCTGCGCCTCGAAGGGCTTACCAGGGGCCGCTCCCGCTCCCACCCGGCGTAGAGGTGAAGTGTCCCTTGTCCGGGTGTACCCCCACTTGATAGCGAGCCACTTCAATATTGATGGCGGGTGCAGATTTTTCCTTTTCTGGACTCGATGTTTCCGGCTGTGCGTTATAATGCTCACGCACTCGCTCAAAGGCACGCACCTCTCCGCCCTTGCAGCTGAACTGCCCAATATTGGCGTACCAATGGGTGTATTCCGATTTCTCCTTGAGTTTGCCCCATACCTTGGTTTGTTCTTCGGTTGCAAGATGGATCTCGTCCAGCGTCTTTTCATATGCGGAATTTGCCTTTGCCAGATCCGAGTAAGCATCACAGGCAGCTTGATAGAGTTCCTCGCTGCCGCGTACATGTGCCGCCCGCAGCATCTCGATTTGCGTGGAAATGGCAGCTTTGCGCGCTTCGATTTTCGCCAGTTTGTCCTGCTCCTGTGCGAAGGTGTCGGCATCGCCGGTCCCAGCCGCATCCACCACCGCCGCCTGCATCCCGCGGATTTGAGCGTCCAGTTCTGTCATCTGCTTTTCGAGTGCAGCGACCTTATCCCGGATTCCCTTCTCACGGAGCCGCACATCGGCAAAATAGAGATCGCACATATGCTGCGCCGTGGCGGTGACTTCCTTGTTCTGCTGGGCAAGCTCGATGAGCAGATCCGTGACGGCATCGCTGATCATCTGTGCCTGGGTCAAAATTTCTGTGATGTTCATAAAGGTGTCCTCCTCAAAAAGCGGCTTTGCCGCAGATTTTGTGTTATTTCGCTATTTTCGCAGCGTTCATACCACGATACGCCGCAGCTTTTAATGCATTGCCCGATATGTACCGCAGCAGAGCCGCAGCAACATCCCAAGGCATACCTTCAAGGTAGTGGAGCATAGCACCGACTCTCCCCGCATCGTCCTCTATCAGCTTCAAGGTTTGGAGTGCTGTCTCCCTGTCCTGCGCGATAGCGGCTTTTTCACGCGTAATTTTCTGTTCCAGTTCAAAGATATTGCGCTCTAAGTTCTCTGAGAAACCGCTTTCTATGGCCACGCTGTAGGACTCCTTTAGGGAAAACAGCAGTTGCTCCGAATTGAACAGTTCTGTCTTCCTGATGAACAGGTTGGTCAACTCGCTTCTTGTCATCCTTTCTCACCCGCCTTTCCGTAGTGTGCTCTCATCCATTCTTCGACCAAACGCTCTCGCTGGAGTACGATTTCTTCTACAGCGCTTGTCCCTGTGGATTTGAACCTCCTGATACCGATCCGCAGGGCATAATTGGTGTTTTGCTCCAAGTATTCGTTGAGGCTGTTCTGAAACCGCGCTTTATATAGCGCGGACAGAGCCGCCTGCTCCTGCTGCCCCACGTTGCTCTGCGTACACATGAGTTCCTTTGCGATTTCATCACGAGGCAATTCGTCGTAGTAGTGCGCACGGAGAATCATTTCCTGTTGGGACGGTAGTTCGTTCATTGCCCTGTCTAAGGTCCTCCGGAGTTGATGAAGATACAGCTCTCTCGTGGCTTGTTCTTCTACGCTTTCCCCGCCGTCCGGGATGGTATCAAACAGGCTGAAATCATCTTCGCCAACAGGAGCATCACCGGACACAGCATCTCGAATGCTGTCCAATCTCTGTGCTGCGGTGCGATATCCAGCCGCTTCTGCAAAAGAGGTCTTGATTGAAAGACTCAAAATCGTAAGAAATTTTCCCGCTTCCGGGTTGAAATACTTTACGGCCTCCAGAAAACCGAAGTATGCTTGATTTGTCAGATCAGTCTCTTCACCGCTACAAGGAAGCCCCTGCTGTCCTTTGTGGGAGATATACTCCCGTGCCTTCATGGCAATAAACTTTACGACTTGCTCCCAGAGCTGGGGAATCAGATATTCCTCTCCCTGCTGGATGCGGATAGCCAGTTCCTCATTCGACATCTACCCCTTGACACCTCCTCGCCGCCAAAATATAATGTTTTTGCAATGAGACTGCGGCGGGTCGGTGCGCTTACGGCCTGAAGGGAGTGCGGAAGTACAGCCGCACTCCTTCTTTTTTTGCAGCTCGGTCCATTTCCTGCATTCGGAGGAACTGTGCCCTTGCCAGCACCCGCAGCCACCGACTCTTGACCTTCCGGAGACTGCGGAGCGCGTTTTTCTGCCAACGAGGAGAGCTGTTCCAGTGATTCTGGAGCCAATTGATGATGAACAGCTCCCGTGCGTCAGCATCGTAGCAGATGACGCCGTGGCGGTGTTGCAACCGATCCAGAATATCCCTCACCTCATACCGCTCCATCCCTGTCTCGAACGCAATGGTCTTGATGCTGACCTCATAGCACCCGCAGAGATTGGTGCGGGGATTGGTCAGGCAGTACAGGTAGACATACCGCTCTTCCGGCGTGAAATTATCAACCACCTGCGGGCTTGTCCAAAAGCCGGTGTTGATGCTGCTGATTCGCCCCATGCTCTACCTCCATTCGATGAAACCGCCGAGGGTACCCGCTCCCGCAAAGAGAGCGAGTCCCGTCAAGCTCTGCCAGATGATACGGCTGAGTGGGATCAAGTCCTGGTCGCTGGCTCCGGCGGTACCGATCAGGAGCAGGAACCCGGCAGCGCTGATGACGCCGCAAAAACGCTTACCCATCTTGCTCCCCCTCCCACGATTCGTACATCTGATGAAGCTGCTGCAACTCGTCCATAGCGTTCCTGCCAAAGCCGCGCCGTTCTCCATTGCCGCTGCCGTTTCGGATGCCCCAACGGTCGCGGCTGCATCTGCGGATGACCAGATTCCAGTCCTTCCAGCGGTTTTTATTCCCGGTGCTTTGCGCGGACTCATCTATGTAGTCGATGCAGCGTGTCAACTCCTCTTCGCCGAGGTCGTCGATCAGCCGGGCGTATTCCTCCTCGGTAAGCCGCACCCAGCCGTGCGCGCCGTGCTTGTGGCGCGTAGCCGCCCCTGCGGGAGCGGGCGCGGCAGCGCCGTTCCCCCTACTCTCTCTATCTGGTATCTGACTATCTATCTCTAACTCTTTCTCTAATCTCTTTTCTCTATCTCTAATATCTATATCTGTGGGGACATTTTCATGGACATTGGTGGGGACATTGTCCCCACATGGCAAAGCCTTCCCATTGCTTAAATTATCAGCAGGAACCGAGCGCTGACGGCTCTTTTTGACCGCCCAATCCGTCTCACTTCCGACGAGATTTTTGTGGTCGGTCAAAACAAGTGTGCCGTCCACGTCCTCGTAGATTAGCCCAACAGACAGATAGAGATTTAGGGCAACACGGATGGTATCGGCAGAGAACCATTTGCAATCGCGCTGTATTTTCGCAATATCATAGGGGATGGTAATTTCTCCTATCTGGCGGCTTAGTCGCCCACCTGTGTTGATTGTTTTGAGACAGAGAAGTTGGTAGAGGACAACATAGTTGGCACCGTCTGGCTGCTCCATGAAATAGTCGATCGTATCGGAGGTCATGAAGCTCTCCTTAAGCTTTATCCAGTAGTACCGTTTACCTGTTGCCATGAGTCGATCCCCCATATGGAAGCAGACAAACTGAAACGCCGTGCCGCATGAGAATATCAGCGGCAGTCTCTGTCTCAGTTAAGGTAAGCCCGGTTGCATAGATCACATCGTGGTCAGCGTCAAAGGCATCAATCAGGAGGTCAGCATTGTGAATCATCACATCATACTCCATCGTGCCGCGCCTCCTCTCCATTCAGCTTCTCGCCGAAAATCTCCAGAACGCGCTGCTGTGCGGCAGAGTCGAGTTCAGTAACGATCTCTTTGACCCGTGCAAGGATTTCAGCGTCAGACTTGGGCCAGACTTTCGGGGGCGCAGCCTTGAAAGCGGCTTTTTCGGGCTTGTACTTCCGTGCGGCAGTGTCGAGCAAATACAAATCGCCCCGCGCCTCGCACAAATAGTGGCACATGATATCCATGCGCCAGACCAACTCCTTGAAGGTAGCGCGTAGGGTGTACTGGTCGGTTGCATCGACCTCTTCATCATCCATTCGGAAATCCAACATGCTGTTCAGCAGACGATCCGCAAGCTGTACGCTCCGAAGCGCTCCGAAAATTTCATCAGACAGCAGGTAAGCGGCGCGGGTCTTTTCACAAGTTAATTTTTCCATCAAAATTTCCTCCTCAAAATTTGCCGGAGGCGTTGACTGCGCAGCCTGTCTTATGTAAAATAGGGCTGACAGTCCGCTTCGGCGGTCGGTTTGTATAGGGACGCTCACATTGCTTAGCTGGCTGGTGGGCGTCTCTTTCTGTTGTGCGGCAGTCCTCGCAGACCTCGCCGGGGTCGAGGTTAGCGCCGCAGCGAGGGCAGGTCCAATAATACGCCATCTGTGTCACCGCCCTTTCTGTCTGGGCTTGCGGTAAGTTGGTGCGACAGCGTTCAGCGGTCGTGCTGGGTGTGTGCAGCGGGCAAGCCATGCGTCGATGTGCTCCTGCCGGAAGAATACCTTGCCCCCAGGCCGCAACTGGATGTAAGCCAACCGCCCTGATGCACGAGCCTCGTCGATGACCGACAACGCACACGGAATTTGTTCGGCGAGCTGCTGGCGGGTAATTAAGTCAGTCACCTTTGTTCACCTCCAGAATTTCCGACACGTCAACATTGAGCGCACGGGCGATTCGCCCGGCTGTTCGAGGAGTTACCTCACGCCCAAGGCGAATTTTTGTTATTGTTTTTGGCGATGCCCCTGTGCGCAAATCGGAGATTGTTTTGCACTGGCGCGCAAGTTCGATTTCGAGTTTTTCAACAGAAAGTTTCATGTTGCACCTCCAATTGTTCCTGTTAAGAACACGATACATCATTTTAGCGATCCTGTCAAGAACTTTTTGGAACAAGTATTGCCTTTTGGTTCCCGATAGGATACAATTATGACGAGGTGATGTTGATGGAAAGGATAATCTCTGCCAGAAAAAGGGCTGGATTAACGCAAGCGCAGCTGGCTGCAGCAATTGGAGTAAAGAGAGCTGTAATATCAAAATACGAAACCGGAGCAATTGAACCATCGATATCACAGTTGCAAAAAATAGCAGCGGCTCTGAAGGTCCCTCTTTCTTCCCTTTTAACGGACATTGACGATACATTTTCGTTTAATTCAGAATCTTTAGAAATGGCTATAAATGAGCACCTGCATTCCCCAAAAAAGAAGAGAGATGAAACTGCTCATAGGAAAATTCTGGGGCAGTCTGACGTTGACAATCTAATTGCTACGGCCGAACAGGAACATATGTCTTATCTGGAAAAACTCTGCTTTGACCCAACGATGCCAGATGAGGATTACCCCGCCAGAATTCGCTATATTACCTCATTTGTTGAGAAAAATGCAGATACGCTAAGGCTCGCAATGCCAGGAACGAGTATGGCTCCTGATGACATTGAAGAAGCGAAAAAAATAAGAGCCGCCGGCGGAACGCCGGACAGCTCCAAATGAAAATGCCGCTCCAGACTGATACTCTGGAGCGGCGGAAAGCAATGCACAAGGGAAACACTCATACACGGCTCGGAATCATTCTACCATTTCCTCCGAGCCGTGACAAGGGAGGATTGGTGAAATGGATAATCAGTTTGAATTTTTGGTGTATCGCACAGCGGAAGAAGATATTTCAATCAACGCTGTTGTCAAGGACGAAACCATTTGGCTCACGCAAAAAGCCATGGGCGAGTTGTTCGGCGTGGACAAATCCTCCATCAGCCGACATCTGAAGAACATCTTTGCGGAGGGTGAACTTCAGGAGGAAGTGGTTGTTGCAAAATTTGCAACAACCACTCCGCACGGTGCGATTGAAGGAAAAACGCAAACCAAGGACACACAGTTTTATAATCTGGATGCCATTATTTCTGTCGGCTATCGCGTCAACTCCCACCGCGCAACGCAGTTCCGTATCTGGGCCACCGGCGTCTTGAAGGAGTACATGACAAAGGGCTTTGCGCTGGACGATGACCGGCTCAAACAGGGAAAGACCGCTTTCGGAAAAGATTACTTCCGTGAGCTGCTTGAGCGCGTTCGCTCAATCCGTGCCAGCGAGCGCCGCATCTGGCAGCAGATCACAGATATTTTCGCCGAGTGCAGCATCGACTATGACCGCAATTCCCAGATCACACATGATTTCTACGCCATGGTGCAGAACAAATTTCACTATGCCATTGTCGGTCAGACTGCGGCCGAGATCGTCTACTCCCACGCTGACCGGAGCAAAGACAACATGGGGCTGATGACATGGAAGCACGCGCCGGATGGACGCATTTTAAAGTCAGATGTCTCCGTCGCGAAAAACTATCTCGAGGAAAAACAGATCCGTCAGCTGGAGCGCGCCGTCACTGGCTATTTCGACTACATCGAAGACCTGATCGAGCGGGAAAACACCTTCACGATGGAGGAATTTGCCGCCAGCGTAAATGAGTTTCTGACCTTTCGCAGATATAAAATACTTCCGGACAAGGGGCGCATTTCCGCTCAGGCCGCAAAGAAGAAAGCGGAAACCGAATATGCCGAGTTCAACAAAACGCAGCGCATCTCCTCCGACTTCGATAAGGAGGTCAAGCGGATGCTGGAAAGCGGTCAACAGGGAGAGCTTGACTGATGGGCCGCCCGAAAAAGCAAACGCCCCAGTATAGCACCGATGTAATCAACGGCTATACCTATTACCGAACGCGAATTGTCGATGCGGATGGAAAGCGGGTTTCGCTCCGTGCGAAATCCCCCGAGGAGCTGGAGGCGAAGAAAGCCGAGGCTCTGCGGCAGATCGCGGAAGCAACCTTCCGGCTTGAAAATCCAACGGTTGCCGATTACTGCGAAAAGTGGCTGACAATGAAGACGGCCAACATTAGGGCAACGACCCTCGCGGATTACCGCTCCAAGGTGAAACAGCATATTATCAAGCCGCTGGGGGATAAGCTCATGGCAGATGTGACCCCGGATGATATCAACCTGGCCATTCTCCCGGCATCGAAGCTGTCGCAGTCGGTCTATCAATCTGTTCAGATGCTCTACAAGCTGATTTTCGAGGCCGCGGTCAAAAGCCGCATCATCCAGGACAACCCTGCCGCAGATTTAAACCCCAAAGGTGGAAAACCACCGAAGGAAACAACAGCTTTGACAGACGAGCAGGTAAAAATCCTGCTGGATGCGATTCGCGGCCTGCCTCCCTATCCGTTTATCATGATTGGTCTATATGCCGGCCTGCGCCGGGAGGAAACACTTGCTTTGAAATGGGACAGCATCGATCTTGACGGGAAGACGCCAACGATTAAGGTCTGCCGCGCATGGCATACCGAGCACAACCGCCCTGTCATATCAGATCAGCTAAAGACAAAGGCTGCACGCCGGAATATCCCCATACCGCCGCAGCTCGTCGAGTGCCTGAAAGAAGTCAAGTTGAAATCGACCTCCGAGTATGTTTTCGCCAGCAGCATCGACGGAGGCCCGCTGTCCTACACGCAATTTGCACGCCTGTGGAAGTACGTCACGGTTCGCTCCACCAAGCCGCGCACCTATACCCGTTATCTTGAAAACGGAGAGAAGCTGAAGCGCACCGTCACCCCTGTTTTGGGTCAGCGCGCCACCCATAACAATACAGTCATCTACAGCATGGATTTTCAAGTCAAGACTCACCAGCTGCGCCGTACCTACATCACCAATTTGATTTATGCCAATGTGGACCCGAAGACGGTGCAGTATCTGGCTGGACATGAAAATATCAAGGAGACGCTTGATATCTACGCAAAGGTCAAATATAATCGTCCCGAGGATATTGCGGCAACAATCAACAGTGCCTTTGCCCCGAAGCGGTAGGATGTCTCACCATAGAAAACTCTTCATAAAAGGGCTAAACAAAGGGCTAAATATCAAGATAAATATGCATAGTCCTTGAAAACAAAGAGTAATTCAACGAAGGAAAATCAGCAGTACGGCCTCAAGGCTGCTCGTCGCGCGCCTCAGTTCTCCAAGCGCTAAGCCGCTTCGTTTCGAGAACAGATTTTTCGATCGAATCGCTCAAAAGCCCCGGAAAACCATCGGTTTTCCGGGGCTTTTCTTGACTCTGATGCCGTTTCGCCTCCACTGCCGCGGATACCGCAGGGCGCAGAATGCGGAACGAAATATCATAATATTGCGCAAAGCCCTATTGACAAACAAAAAAGATGCGCTATAATGTGAACCAATTTAATCTTTCAAACCGTTGAAGCGGAGATAACGGCAACGATGCCTTTACAGAGAGCCTGTGGTGCTGAAAATCAGGCAAGAAACACGTTGTCAAATGGGCCGCTGAGGGTGCAGTCAAATGGGATTTTTCCCCAGAGTATTCTGCAACGTGTTGGCATACGTCAGTTGCCGGGATATGTTGGTATCCTGCAAAGCGCACGGGTCGCACCGTGAATCAAGGTGGCACCGCGGATAGTGTTGTTCCTATTCGCCCTTGACAGAGTGTATTGTTCTGTCGAGGGCGTTTTTTGTTTTGATCGAAGCTCCTTTGACATGAAATAAGTCAAGGGAGCTTTTTCCTGTTTTACAAGGAGGTCGATCTCATGAAGATGCAGCGATGGCGGCGTTCCGCACGCCAGATAGATGAAAACAATCAGAACATGATCGTGACCGACACCCCAACCAAAATCTAAATTAAATTGACCGGAGGAACATCAAATGAAGTTTAACAATGTTGATTTTGATACCTATTTCAAGAACTATCCCGACGCCGAGGGCTATTTCGGCAACTATGGCGGCTCCTATATCCCGCCCGAGCTGCAAACCGCCATGAACGAGATCAGCGAAGCCTACCAGACCATCTGCAAATCCCGCAAGTTCATCAGTGAACTTCGCCGCATCCGCAAGGAGTTTCAGGGCAGACCCACGCCGATCTCCCACCTTGCAAGACTCTCCGACAAGATCGGTACGGGCGTTCAGCTCTATGTCAAGCGCGAGGATCTGAACCACACCGGTGCGCACAAACTCAACCACTGCATGGGCGAGGTGCTTCTTGCAAAGTACATGGGCAAGAAGAAGGTCATCGCCGAGACCGGCGCAGGGCAGCATGGCGTTGCGCTGGCGACCGCCGCCGCTTACTTTGGCCTGGACTGCGACATCTATATGGGCGCGGTGGACGTCAAAAAGCAGGCCCCGAACGTGGCGAGAATGAAGATCCTCGGCGCCAGAGTGATCGAGGTCACGGACGGGCTGCAAACGCTGAAGGAAGCGGTCGACGCGGCCTTCGCAGCCTACTGCAACGAGTACAAGGACGCCATCTACTGCATCGGTTCCGTTGTCGGCCCCCATCCCTTCCCGATGATGGTGCGCGATTTCCAGAGCGTTGTGGGCATTGAGGCAAGAGAGCAGTTCCTCGATATGACGGGCGAGCTTCCCGATGCGGTCGTCGCCTGCGTGGGCGGCGGCTCCAACGCCATGGGCCTGTTCTCCGGCTTTTTGAACGACCCCGTCGATCTCTACGGCGTTGAGCCGCTCGGCCGGGGCACCAAGCTTGGCGATCATGCTGCCAGCCTCACCTACGGCGAGGAGGGCATCATGCACGGCTTCAAGAGCATCATGCTCAAGGACGAAAACGGCAACCCGGCTCCCGTTTATTCCGTGGCAAGCGGCCTTGATTACCCGTCCAGCGGCCCCGAACACGCCTTCCTGCACGACATCGGCAGAGTGAAGTATGACGTTGTGAACGACGATGAGACGCTCGACGCCTTCTTCGAGCTTTCCAGAATGGAGGGCATCATCCCTGCGATCGAAAGCTCCCACGCGGTTGCCTACGGCATGAAGCTCGCAAAGACGATGGGCAAGGGTTCGGTGCTCATCAACCTCTCCGGCAGAGGCGATAAGGATATGGATTACATCATCGAGAAGTACGGTATCCGATAAAACAGCGAAGCTGCTATGGCAATCTGCGCGAAAGCGAAGCATAAGAAACCTGAGGAAATGGCTGACGGTTGAAAAATATGAAAAGGCAGGAAGTACATCTTCCGCATTTTCGTGCGGAAGATGTACTTCCTGCTTTTATTTGGTCAAAAATCAGGCTTTGGAGCTTATGAAGCGGGAACCCGGAGGGTTTTCCCCTCTTACTTGAGGCTCTCCGCGACGGCGACGGCGACCGCAACGGTCGCGCCGACCATGGGGTTGTTGCCCATGCCGAGGAAGCCCATCATCTCCACGTGCGCGGGCACGGAGGAGGAGCCGGCAAACTGGGCGTCGGAGTGCATGCGGCCCATGGTGTCGGTCATGCCGTAGGAAGCGGGGCCGGCAGCCATGTTGTCCGGGTGCAGGGTGCGGCCCGTGCCGCCGCCGGAGGCGACGGAGAAGTACTTCTTGCCCTGCTCGATGCACTCTTTCTTGTAAGTGCCGGCGACGGGGTGCTGGAAGCGGGTCGGGTTGGTGGAGTTGCCGGTGATGGACACATCAACACCCTCAAAGTGCATGATGGCCACGCCCTCGCGCACATCGTCTGCGCCGTAGCAGCGTACGTTGGCGCGCTCACCCTCGCTGTAACGGATCTCGCGCACGATGTTCAGCTTGCTGGTGTAGTAATCGAACTGGGTCTGGACATAGGTGAAGCCGTTGATGCGGGAGATGATCTGAGCAGCGTCCTTGCCGAGGCCGTTCAGAATGACGCGCAGCGGCTCTTTGCGGGCCTTGTTGGCATTCTTGACGATGCCGATCGCACCTTCTGCGGCGGCGAAGGACTCGTGACCGGCGAGGAAGGCAAAGCACTTCGACTCGTCGGAGAGCAGCATCGCGCCGAGGTTGCCGTGGCCGAGGCCGACCTTGCGGTCTTCGGCAACGGAGCCGTCGATGCAGAAGGACTGAAGACCCACGCCGATGAGCTTGGCAGCTTCAGCAGCGGACTTCACGCCGGACTTGAGCGCGATGGCCGCGCCGACGGTGTACGCCCAGCAGGCGTTTTCAAAGCAGATGGGCTGAATGCCCTTGACGATCTCATACGGGTCAAAGCCCTTGGCCTTGCAGATCTCGCGGCACTCCTCGACGGAAGAGATACCGTACTGAGCGAGGACGCCGTTGATCTTGTCGATTCTTCTCTCGTAATTTTCAAATAAAGCCATTGTTTCGTCCTCCCTTCCTTATTCCTGACGCGGGTCAATGTACTTGACCGCGCTGTCCCACTGACCGTAGTGACCCTTGGCCTTCTCAAGCGCTTCGTTGGCATCGATGCCCTTCTTGACGAAGTCCATCATCTTGCCGAGGTTGACGAACTCGTAGCCGATGATCTCGTCCTGCGCGTTGAGCGCCATCTTGGTGCAGTAACCCTCAGCCATCTCGAGATAACGGGGGCCTTTCTCGTTGGTAGCGAACATCGTACCGACCTGAGAGCGGAGGCCCTTGCCGAGGTCTTCGAGGGATGCGCCGACGGCAAGGCCGCCCTCGGAGAAGGCAGACTGGGTGCGACCGTAGACGATCTGCAGGAACAGCTCGCGCATGGCGGTGTTGATGGCGTCGCACACAAGGTCGGTGTTGAGCGCTTCGAGAATGGTCTTGCCGATCAGGATCTCAGAAGCCATGGCAGCGGAGTGGGTCATGCCCGAGCAGCCGATGGTCTCAACGAGCGCTTCCTGAATGACGCCGTCCTTGACGTTGAGCGTCAGCTTGCAGGCGCCCTGCTGGGGGGCGCACCAGCCAATGCCGTGGGTGAAGCCGGAGATGTCGGCGAGCTGCTTGGCCTGAACCCACTTGCCCTCTTCAGGAATCGGGGCAGGACCGTGATATGCGCCCTTCGCAACGGGGCACATATGCTGCACTTCGGTCGTATAAATCATAACGAACTTTCCTTTCTTATCCTCTGTCTCCGTGAAAAACACGGAACATTCCAAACATGTTCCTATCCTAACAAAACCAAAAGCCTTTTGCAAGGTAAAAAAAGCAGAAATTGCACCAAAATCTGCATCTGTTTTATGGCCTATCCGCGGCGGCATCCGGTTTTCTTATAACAAATGCCGCACAGGACGCAGCGCAACGCTTAATACTCTGTAAAGCGCGCGCTTCAAGGGCGGCAGCGCGGTTTCCTCGAACTGCGCGCCGCAAGCCGTACTGCCATCGTGAAGAACAAGGCGGCTGCGCGCGATGTAAGGCTCTTCTGCCTGCCACAGCACATCGTTGAAGGATTCGCTCTCGATGACAAGCATCAACTCAGTATCAAGATAGGCGCTGCGCATATCGGCATTGAATGAGCCGACGACGCTCAGATCGTTTCCGATCAGAACCGTTTTGGTGTGCAGCGACTGATCGGATACCGCCTCGTATACATCAAGCCCGCACGAGAGGATCTTTCTTTTTTCAATCAGATAGTCCGCGCAGCCGCTCGGATTCGCGCCGGTCTCCACGGCGTTCGTCAGAATGCGCACTTGCCGCTGTGCGGCGAGCCGGGTAAGATCGTCGTACATCGCGCGGTTGCAGATGAGATAGGGCGTTTGCAGCAGCACGTCGTCCCCCTGCTCCATCAGACGGCAGAGCGTGTCCCACAGCTCGGGCGATTTGTTCTCCGCACGGGGAGAATTGTGCAAAAGGCTCACGCGCGCGACCGGCATGGTCATCTCTTCCCAGTCGGCGTCCGCGAAGGCCGCAGGGCAGTTCTCCCGCAGCGATTCGTATCTCTCGTGCAGCGCGCCGGTTTTCTCCGATGCGCGCCCCTTGATCGTCCGGTTCTCCGGCTGCGACCAGACGGACTCAAAATATGCCGCAAGCTGACGGACGGAGCTGTTTTCGCTCCCATTCGACACGACCAGCACATCGCGGTCGATGTTTCTTTTCTCCTGATATGAGCCAAGAAAGAGGTCGCTCGTGTTGCGCCCGCCGAGGATATAGCGCTCGCCGTCGGCGATGAGGTACTTGTCGTGCAGGCGGTAGTTGAGCTTCCAGGGACGCAGCAGATCCACAGGGTCGTAGAACCGGACTTCGACGTTCTCCGCCGCCGCGAGCGCGCGGAGGGTTGCGTCCCCCTGCAAATGGAGAAAGCCGTTGAGCCCGTCGACGATTATGCGCACCTGCACGCCGCGCTCCGCCGCTGCGCATAGGGCAGACATCACGTCCTGCCCGCTCTCATCCGCGCGCAGGTCAAAGGTCGAGAAGATGAGCTCCCTTCGTGCGCTCTCAATGAGCTGCAAGCGGAGCAGCAGCGCGCTGTCGGAATCTTCAACGGTCATCACACGCTCCTGCGCGGCAGAGGTATCCAGACGGGCTTCATATTGCCGCCAGAGTTCGCCGCCTGCCTCCTTTTGCGGCAGCGGAATGAGGATCGCCGTCAGCACCGCGTACAAAAGGTAGATCCACAGCACCGAAAAGAGGCGCTTTGCCGTATTTTTCTCTTTCATTTCGCACCTGCTGTTACTAAAAATCGTATCGTCAGTTTACCATAAGAGGGGGGACACTGTCCAGTCTTCACAGCCCTTCTGCGCCAAGGCAAAATCTCCGTTTTGCCCAAAAAATGCTTGACAAACCTCTATATTCCGACCTATACTATGGGCAATTCAAGAATACCCCACAGGGGTATTGTATCTATCCCGAAGGAGGAATCCCGGTGAAAAAAGAAACCTACGATGTGACCGGCATGAGCTGCGCCGCCTGCTCGAGCCGCGTGGAAAAAGCTGTTTCCGGGCAGAACGGTGTGCGGCAGGTCAGTGTGAATCTGCTGAAAAACAGCATGGTCGTCGAGTACGACGAAAGCGCGCTCTCCTCCGCACAGATCGTTGCGGCGGTCGAACAGGCGGGCTACGGCGCATCACCGCACGAAAAGCCCGGCGCGGCAGCGCCCGCCGCGCAAAGCGGTAAGCAGGGCGGCCTCAGCGCCGCGCAGGAGGCCTACCGCGGCATGAAGCGCCGCCTCGCGCTCTCGCTCGTCTTCACCGTGCCGCTCTTTTACCTCTCGATGGGGCACATGATGGGCTGGCCGCTGCCGGAGTGTTTCCTCGGCATGGAGAACGCGATGACGTTCGCGTTTACGCAGTTTTTGCTGCTCATTCCCATCGTCTTTCTCAACCGCCAGTATTATATCGGCGGCTGCAAGGCGCTCATTCAGCGCGCGCCGAACATGGATTCGCTCATCGCGCTTGGCTCCGGCGCCGCCATTCTGTACGGCATCTATGCCATCTATCGCATTGGCATCGGCTTCGGACAGATGGACATGGACACGGTGCATGCCTATATGATGGAGCTGTACTTTGAGTCCGCCGGCACGATCCTGACGCTCATCACCATGGGTAAGACCATGGAAGCGCGCGCCAAGGGCAAAACCTCCGATGCGATCACAAAGCTCATGGATCTTGCACCCAAGACCGCGACCGTCGAGCGCGACGGCACAGAGCGCGTCATTCCCGCTGCCGAGGTGCAGCCCGGTGAGGTGCTCATCGTCAGGGCGGGCGAGAGCGTTCCGGTCGACGGCGTGGTGCTCGAGGGCACGTCCGCGGTCGATGAATCCGCGCTGACGGGCGAGAGCATTCCCGTCGAGAAACAGGTGGGTGACACCGTCATCGGCGCAACGATCAACAAATCCGGCTACTTCAAGATGCGCGCGACAAAGGTCGGCGACGACACGACGCTCTCCCAGATCGTACGTCTCGTGGACGAGGCCACCAGCTCCAAAGCGCCCATCGCCAAGCTTGCCGACAAGGTGAGCGGCGTGTTTGTCCCCGTGGTCATCACGATTGCCGTCATCGCGACGGCGGTGTGGCTCCTGACGGGGCACAGCGTGGAATTCTCGCTCTCCGTCGGCATTTCCGTGCTCGTCATCAGCTGCCCCTGCGCACTCGGCCTTGCAACTCCCACGGCCATCATGGTCGGCACGGGGCGCGGCGCAGTGAACGGGATCCTCATCAAGTCCGCCGAGGCGCTCGAAACGACGCACAGCGTTACGACCGTTGTGCTCGACAAGACCGGTACCATCACGCAGGGAAAGCCCGTCGTCACCGACGTTCTGCCCTTCGGCGCGGAGAGGGACGAACTCCTCGCCGTTGCCGCGTCGCTTGAAAAGCGCTCCGAGCACCCGCTTGCCGAAGCGATCGTGTCGGAAGCGGAAAAGGAGCAACTCACGCTCCTGCCCGTCGAAAATTTTGAGCAGATCCCCGGCCAGGGCCTTCGCGCTGCGGTCAAAGGCGAGCTGTGCCTTGCAGGCAACCGCCGCATGATGGAGGCGAACCATGCAGAAAACAGCGAACTCTTTTCGCGCGGCGAAACGCTCGCAGAGGACGGCAAGACGCCGCTCTTCTTCGCCCGCGACGGCCGGCTTCTCGGCCTCATTGCCGTGGCAGACATTGTCAAGCCCACAAGCGCGCAGGCCGTTGCTGAGCTTTCCGACATGGGCATCGAAGTGGTCATGCTCACAGGTGACAACGAGCGCACCGCCGAGGCCATTCGCCGTCAGGTCGGCGTGGACCGCGTCGTGGCCGAGGTGCTGCCGCAGGATAAGGAGCGCGAGATCCGCCGCCTGCAGGAGGGCGGCAAGAAGGTCGCCATGGTCGGCGACGGCATCAACGACGCGCCCGCCCTTGCGCGCGCAGACGTCGGCATCGCCATCGGTGCGGGCACGGACATCGCCATCGAGTCGGCGGATATCGTGCTGATGCGCAGCGATCTTCTCGACGTCTCGACCGCCGTGCAATTGAGCAGAGCGGTGATCCGCAACATCAAGCAGAACCTCTTCTGGGCGTTTTTCTACAACGCCATCGGCATTCCCATCGCGGCAGGCGTATTCTATCCCGCCTTCCACCTCAAGATGAACCCGATGCTCGGCGCGCTCGCGATGAGCTTCAGCTCGGTGTTCGTCGTGAGCAACGCGCTGCGCCTGCGCTGGTTCAAGGCAAAGCACGCAGCGGCACATACGGCGCCTTCTCCGTCGGACGGCGGAGCGGAGATAACCACCAATCAAATGACAGCAAATGAGAAAAAAGGAGAAACGACAATGGAAAAAGTAATCAACATCGAAGGTATGGCCTGCATGCACTGCGTCAAGCACGTTCAGGAGGCACTTGCCGCCGTTCCCGGCGTGCAGACGGCAAACGTTGACCTTGAGAGCAAGACGGCGACCGTCAGCGTGGACGGCAGCGTGAGCGATGAGGCGCTCAAGGCTGCCGTCGACGGGGCGGGCTATCAGGCCGTTTCCATTCGCTGAGAACATGAGAGCCGACCGGGATTCCGTCCGCCGCAAGCTCAAAATCGCACGCGGCCAGTTGGACGGCATTTTGCAGATGATCGACGACGATCGCTACTGCGTGGACATCTCCAACCAGATCCTCGCCACGCAGTCGCTCTTAAAAAGCGCCAACCAGCAGATCATGCGCGCGCACATCGAAGGCTGCGTGCGCGAGGCTTTGCAGACCGACCATATCGACCCCAAGCTCGAAGAGGCCTTCCAGCTCCTCGATCGCATGGCGCAGTCGTGACCGCACAAAAAAGGACGACAGCTAAAAAACTGTCGTCCTTTTTTGTTATTCGATCAGATCCTCGCGGTCGAGTTTCTTTTCCGAAAGCTGCTGTGCGGTGTGCTCATGTATAAGTTGGAGCACCACCGCCGTGAGCGGAATGAAAAACACAATACCGACAAGGCCGAAGAGCTTGCCGCCAAGCAATGCCGCAAGGAGCGTCCACAGCGGCGCAAGCCCCACGCTGCTGCCAACCACATGCGGGTAGATGAACTGATTTTCCGTGAACTGCACCGCCTGATAGACGATCAGGCACAGCAGCGCCTTCTCCGGCTGGGCAAGCAGTGTCAGCAGTACGCCGATCGCGCAGGAGGCCAGCGCGCCGATGTAGGGAACAAAGGCGAAGGCCGCCGTCAGCGCGGCGGTCAGCCCCGCGTAGGGAATGCCGCACAGGGAGAACGCGAGAAAGATCATCGTGCCGAGGATCACGACCTCCACGCACTGCCCGGACAGGAAACGGGCGTAGGTGGTGTGCGTCAGGCGCGCGATGCGGCAGACCTGATCGGCCTTTCGCTCGCTCAGGTTGGCGTAGAGGAGTCTGCGGCTCTGTTTAGCAAGGCTGCGCCGGTCGAGCAGCACATAAAACATGATGACGATGGCAAAGGTGACGTTGGCCACCGCCGAGACTGTGGTACCGGCAAGATCCACCACCGAGTCGATCAGCGCGCCGGTGCCGGTGAGCGCCTTTTCCAGCACCGTTTTCCAATCGAGCGCGGCGATGCGATCGGTGAGCTCGCTTGTATCCACGCCGTGATCCGAGAGAAGGCGCGCCCAGTCCGGCCAGTTCTCCCTGACCAGTGTGCCGATGCTCTTGAGCGACGCGGCAAGCTGCGGCAGCGCCAGAACGCACAGCAGTACCACGACGATGACCACGCACAAAAGCGTCAGCAGCAGGCTGAGAAGGTCAATGTGTTTTTCCTTTGCCTTTGGCATCAGGCGCGTCAAACGTCCTGCGATGCCCTGCATCGGCACACTGAGGACAAACGCCATCAATAACCCTATGATCACCGGCGTGAAGAGGGTAGCGAGCCTCGTGAGAAACGCCGCGACTTCGTTGAGATTCATCAGCGCGGCATAGAGTGCCACACCGAACGCGACCAGAAGAAATTGCTGTTTTCCTTTTTTATCCATTGTTCTTTTCTGCACCTTCCGCGCGTTCGCTCTGCCACCGGAGCGGAAGTGCCGAACGCTGTGCATATCCTTTCAGGTTAATTATAGAATGGCTTGCGCTGCATTGCAAGTTCTTTTGCCCGTCGCTTGGTAGTTTCTCCCGCCCACTGCTTTTTTCGCGCAGGCTTTTGCGGAAAATCAGCATTTCTCCCCTTGGCGCGGCGGTGATCGTCTGCTATACTGAAAGGGACAAAAGCACATCGGGCGGGCGTTGACGCTTCCGATGGAAAGGAAGGCTCAGAATGAATCGAACGGGGAACGGTATCGTGCTCTGCGAGGATCCGCATGACTTTCTTGTCATGCAGAATCTCTATGACGCGGCGGTTCGGCAGCTCACGTTGAAATTCAATATTCTCAACAGTGAATTCAATGTTCTTTATGCACGCAATCCCATTCATCACATCGACGGGCGCGTCAAGTCTCAGTCGAGCATTGTGGCAAAGCTTATGAAAAAGGGACTGCCTGTCAGCATCGAGTCTGCACGGGAAAACGTGAACGATATTGCCGGTGTGCGTGTGGTGTGCAGCTACATCGACGATGTATACCGAGTGGCGGAGATGTTTGAGCGGCAGACCGATGTGGAGATCGTGAAAAAGCAGGACTACATCAAAACCCCGAACTACAACGGCTACCGTTCGCTGCACCTGGACATTAAGGTGCCCGTCTATCTCTCCAACCGGACGGAATATGTCGGGGCAGAGATCCAGATCCGCACCATTGCAATGGACTTCTGGGCAAGCCTTGAGCACGATATCCGCTACAAGGTGGACAAGACAAAGCTGCCCGAGGGCATCAACGAGGAGATGTTCGAGTGCGCGGGCAAGATCGCCGAGATCGACCGCCAGATGCAGGATATGTACCAGCGCATCAAGGCTTCGGACGCTTACAATGAGGACTGAACCGCCGCAGCGTGGGATGCACCGGCATGAGCGTGCGGTGAATCTTATCAAAAAACGGAGGAGTACCTACCATGAAAATCGCAGTTACCTATGAAAACGGCATGATCTTCCAGCACTTCGGTCATACCGAGCAGTTCAAGATCTATGAAGTGGCAGAAAACGCGGTCGTCCGCGCAGAAGTGGTCAACACCAACGGCAACGGCCACGGCGCGCTGGCGGGCTTTTTGGCGCAGCACGGCGTGGATACCCTGATCTGCGGCGGCATCGGCGGCGGCGCGCAGGCGGCGCTGGCTGAGGCGGGTATCAAGCTCTGCGGCGGCGTCAGCGGTGAGGCGGACGCAGCAGTTGCCGCGCTGCTGGTCGGCCATCTCGGCTACAACCCCAACGTTCACTGCGACCATCACGACCACGAGCACGGCGAGGGCGGCCACACCTGTGGCGACCACGGCTGCGGGCATCACAGCTGCCACTGATATGGAGCAGATGGCAGCTCGGCTTCCGTTCTGGTCGTTGCTGACGGAGCGGGAGCAGGAAACGGTGCGGCGCAGCGCGGTCACGCGCCAGTATGAAAAGGGTGCGCTTATTCACGACGGCGGCAGCGAATGCCTCGGCATGCTTTTGGTGCTCTCCGGCGAGATCCGCACCTACCTCCTCTCCGACGAGGGGCGCGAGGTGACGCTGTACCGGCTGTATCCTGATGATTTGTGCGTGCTGTCGGCCTCCTGCGTCATCAGCCAGATCACCTTCGACACACAGATCTGCGCGCAGCGGGAGACAGAGGTTCTGATTATCCCGGCAAGCATCGTTGCCGCGCTCAGAGAGCAGAATCTTCCGGTGCGCTGCTTCCTCTACGAACTGGCGACCCAGCGCTTTTCCGACGTGATGTGGGCGCTGCAGCAGATCTTATTCAAGAGCCTTGACCGGCGTCTTGCAACCTTTCTTCTCGCCGAAGCCGAGCGCACCGGCTCTTCCACCCTCCGCATGACGCACGAGCAGATTGCTCAGCACATCAGCTCGGCGCGCGAGGCCGTGGCGCGCATGCTCAAGAGCTTTTCGGAGGACGGCCTTGTTGCGCTCAGGCGCGGCGAGATCGTGCTGCGGGACGTGGACGGACTGATGAAACTGCAATAGCGCACAAAATCGGCGGCATGTTCCTTCGCAATCATGTCGAAAAAGATCAAATCCCCGTGCTTGACAGCGCGGGGATTTTTCGTATAATGATATTGAACAATGTTCATATTGAGGGGAAGCACATGAATACAGTCGTAACATCAAAAGATGAGATCCTGAAAGCCAGCCGGGAATTGATCCGCGAGCGAGGCTGGTCTGCCATCAGCATTCGCTCTGTTGCGGCAGAGTGCGGCGTGTCGGTCGGCTCGATCTACAACTATTTCGATTCCAAAGCAGAGCTGATGAGCGCCGCGGTGGAAAGCGTATGGCGCGAGATCTTCCACCGCCCGGAGGACGATGCCGTCTTTCGTGATGTGCAGGCCTGCATCGTGTGGATGTATGAGCGAATGGCCTACGGCTGCCGGCAGTATCCGGGATTTTTTACGCTGCATTCTCTCGGCTTCATGCGGGAGGAAAAAGACGACGGCAAGCGCCGCATGCAGCAGACCTGGCAGCATATTTTAGCCGGGCTCTGCTCTGTTTTGAAGCAGGACGCCAAAATCCGGCCGGACGCTTTCAACGAGCAGCTCACGGTGGAAAAATTTGCGGACGTGCTGTTTTTCCAGATGCTCTCGGCGTTGCTGCGGCAGGACTACGACCCCGCCGCCGTGCTGGAGATCGTCCGAAGGACGCTTTATTAAAACAAAAAAATTCCCACCGCGCCGTGGGAATTTTATATCCCACAAAGTGAACAATGTTCAGCAAGAGGAGGTCACCTATGAAAGTAAAACGGAATACCCTGCTGCTCCTCGCGTGCCTTGTGTGGAGCGCGGCGGGCTTCAACATTCTTCGCATCGGGCTTTCGGCGTATCCCGCCTACCGCGCGCTTGTCAACTATCTGCTGTCAGCAGTGGTCTTTGCCGTCTTCCAGAAATTCATTTTCGGAAAACTCGTCAAAAAGCACACCGCGCGCATCAGCGCCTACGAGGAGGAGCGCCACTTCTTCCTCAAGTTCTTTGATCTCAAGTCCTTTGCGATCATGGCGGTGATGATGAGCGGCGGCATTGCGCTGCGGTCAAGTGGGCTCGCGCCTGAGCGCTTCATCGCGTTTTTCTACACCGGTCTCGGCGCTTCGCTTCTGCTGGCGGGGCTGCTGTTTGGCTGCAACTTCGGCAAAGCGGCAAAAGCCGCCGCCAAGAGCAACGAATCATTCAAGAAAAGAGGAAAACTAACTATGCAGGCAATCGTTGAAACACTTTTTGATGCTGTTTATCTCATCTCGGTCATCACCATCGGCGTTCTGATGATCCGCGCCAGCCGCGGCAATGCCCAGTTCAAGCTCTTCGGCATGATGGCCGTGGTGCTGGGCGCGGGCGACTCGTTCCATCTTGTTCCCCGTGCGCTGGCGCTGTGCACCACAGGCCTTGAGAACTACACCGTCCCCCTTGGCCTTGGCAAGTGGATCACCTCCATCACGATGACGGTCTTCTATGTGCTGCTCTACTATGTGTGGCGCAAGCGCTATGAGATCAAGGGCAAGGCGGGACTGACCGCCGCCGTGTACGGCCTTGCCGCCGCGCGCGTCATTCTCTGCATGATGCCGCAGAACCAGTGGCTGAGCGCCGCCTCCCCGCTTTCCTGGGGCATTTACCGCAACATTCCCTTCGCTATTCTGGGCCTTCTCATCATCGTGCTCTTCTACCGCAGCGCGAAGGAGCGCAGCGACAGCGCCTTCCGCTGGATGTGGCTGACCATCGTGCTGAGCTTTGGCTTCTATATCCCCGTGGTGCTGTGGGCGGATACGATCCCTATGATCGGTATGCTGATGATCCCCAAGACCTGCGCCTATGTGTGGACGGTGCTGATCGGCTACCGCGCCATGAAGCAGGAGTGCAAGTAAGAGAAAACGAAAAGATCCGACGCCGTTTGTACGTCGGATTTTTTTTGCGGCAATGTGACTTTGTCACAGAGATCCGCCAATCTTCGCGGTATGATAAGGCCACAACAAAGAAAGGAGCCTTCCCCATGGCTGAACTGAACATTACTGCTTTGAATTTTGAAACCGAAGTGCTGCACTCCGACAAACCCGTCCTGCTGGACTTTTACGCCAACTGGTGCGGCCCCTGCAAAATGCTCTCCCCCGTGCTGCAAGAGATCGCCGAGGAATATGCCGATACCCTCAAGGTCGGCAAGGTCAATGTGGACGAGCAGATGGAGCTCGCCGTGCGCTTTCAGGTGTCCAGCATTCCGATGGTGGTACTCTTTAAGAACGGCAAGACTGTTGCCAAGTCCGTGGGTTACCGCCCCAAGGCGCAGCTCCTTGCCATGGTACAAGGCGCGTAACGCCGATAGGAGAGACTGCCAAAGTCCCCGCGGCACAATCGTGCCGCGGCCATTATCATGCCGAGGGACTGTTTATCCTGCGGGAGCAGTGCCTTGCCCTTTGCGGCGGCACGGAATAAAGAATAAGGAGAGCAGATTTTATCTGCTCTCCTTATTCTCAGGCGGTTGATGATTCAGTTGAGGCCCAGGAAATCAAGGCAGTTCACAACCGAGCCGTCCGGAAGACGGACACGGAACACGGAGGAATCATTCATACGAAGAGAGCTTACATCGTGGAACAGAACGCCCTGCGGCGTGACGGTCGCATACTCAAACGTGCGATCTCCCCAGGGAAGCTGTGCGCTTACCGTGACATCGCCGTTACTGCCGATATGCCACAGGCGATGCGCACCGGAGGACAGGTAGTACAGATCTCCGCCGTTGGCAAAAAGGAGAGGATAGAGCTCCTTCGCTTCCTTCGGAAGCGTCGCCATGACCTCGCGCAGCTCCGGTCGGAGCAGGCTGAAGCGGACGATGCGCAGGGGGACTGTATCATCCTTATCCCATTCCAGTGCGTAGGCGGTCGCGCCGTCAAAGGCGATCTCACTCATATCAAAGTCGTCGATATCCACCGCGCGGCCTTTTTGACCGGTCTCAAGGTCAAGCGACCAGAGCGCATAGTTGTAGAAAACATAGTCGCTTCCGCTGCTGGAAGGCTCCGTGCTGTCCCCAAAGAGGAAATACGCCTTGTTGTTGAAAATATGGAAACGGTCCATGTTGATTACCTGATTGAACGTAATGCCGTCTATCAGACTTCTGAACTGCCCGTTTTCCACGCAGCCGAAGCGGTAGCGCCATTGATCCGAATAGTTGGAGTCGCCGGAGTAATTTTCCAGCACATAGAGCCTGCCGTCATAGATCTGGAATGAGTCGATCTTGCCCTTTGCGGCGTAGACCTCCTCGAGCTTGTCGGCGGCGGGGTCGTAGCGGAGCAGCTTTTCCCAACACAGAAAGTAGAACGCACCGTCCTCGCCGAGGTAAAGGCTGTCCGGTGCACGGTTCGAAGTGAAAACTGTTTTCGTGCTGCCGTCCGTCTTGCGGGCGATAAGGCCGTAGCATTCTCCGCTGTCGGCTTTCCGGTCGTCGCGGAACCCGTAGTAGACCGTATCACCGGACTGCACGGCAAGTCCGCCCTGATAGTAGTTGCCCATCTGAGCGGACATGGCGGTATTGATGCGGCTGTCATGGCTGACGCGCTGGCCGGGCAGCAGCAGACGGCTGACGATCACAGCGATCTCCGCGCGCGTGGCGGAGCCCTTCGGATCGAAACGCCCTCCGTCCTTGCCGGTAAAGACGCCTGCGGCGTACATCCGCTGCACTGCGGCGCGGAACTCCGCATCCACAGCGGCAAGGTCAGGGATGCTCTGATCGTTGAGCGGGGGCAGGTCATCCGCGCGCAGCACGTTGGCGAACAGCCCTGCCAGCTCCTGACGGGTGATGGTTGTTGACGCGGCGGCAGCGCCCTCCGGGCAGGTGGACGGCAGCAGCTTTGCCTGCGCGGCATAGGCGAGGTACGGCTCGTACCACTGACCCTCCGCGGCGGCGATTTCCGCGCCGCCGCAGGCGGCGTGGATGCGCGCGGCAATGGCAGCAGCCTGCGCCCAGGTGATTGTCTGGCTGGGAGCGAAAGCTTTTCCGCCCGTGCCGTTCATGATGCTGCGGGTGTACACAGCGCGGACGCCGGCTTCATACCAGCTGCCCGCTTTGACGTCGGAAAACATTCCGGGCTGATAGGTCTGCGTTTCCTGAAAGGCACTCAACCCGTCCGCTGCCAGCACGGAAACGGGCAGCAGCAGGCAGAGCAGCGCCGACAGGAGTGCGATGAACAGCTTGCGCATGGGGGTATCCTCCCTTACATGATCTTTTTTTCAAAGGTGCGGCGGCAGATGCCTTGTTCAACGGCAGTATTTCTCAATATAGGCGTTCTGGCAGTTGATGATGATCTTGATAGCTTCCTCGCGGCCGAGGACGTCACTGACGATGGTCTCCTTGCCCTCAAGGCTCTTATACACGCGGAAGAAATGACGAATTTCGCTTGCCACGTGGTTCGGCAGCTCTGAAATGTCCTGATAGGTGTTGTAGGTGGGATCCTGGAAAGGAATGGCGATGATCTTCTCGTCAAGGCTGCCGCTGTCCTCCATCGAAATGACGCCGATGGGGTAGCACTCCACAAGGCTCAGCGGACGAATGCACTCCGAGCAGAGCACCAGAACGTCCAGCGGGTCCCCGTCGTCCGCCCAGGTGCGGGGAATGAAGCCGTAGTTGGCGGGATAATGAGTCGAGGTGTAGAGAATGCGGTCGAGGCGCAGCGCGCCGGTCTCCTTGTCCATCTCGTACTTGTTTTTCGAACCCTTCTCGATCTCGATGACCGCGAAGAAGTCCTCGGGGCGCACGCGCGCCGGTGCGATATCATGCCAAAGATTCATAATAACTCTCCTCCGTGAGATTGGTGTTGAGAAAGCGCGCAGAAGCGTACTCTTCTGCGCGCTTTCGCTGATAAAGTTATTTGCTCAGTGCTTCATCGATGCTCTTGGCGGCGAGCTTGCCCGCGCCCATGGCAAGGATAACGGTGGCTGCGCCGGTGACGGCGTCGCCGCCGGCGTAGACGTTCTGATGGGAGGTAAGACCCTCTTCGTTGACCACGATGCCGCCCTTGCGGTTGACCTCAAGGCCCGGAGTGGTGTTCTTGATGAGCGGGTTCGGCGTGGTGCCAAGGGACATGATGACGCAGTCGACCGGCAGATCGAACTCGCTGCCGACCTTCTCGATCGGGCGGCGACGGCCGGAAGCGTCGGGTTCGCCCAGCTCCATCTCAACGCAGGTCATGGAAGAGACATAGCCCTTGTCATCACCGTTGATCTTGACGGGGTTATTGAGCGTCTTGAAGATGATGCCCTCTTCCTCGGCGTGCTCAACTTCTTCACGACGGGCGGGAAGTTCTTCCATGCCGCGGCGGTAGACGATGTAAACATCGGCGCCCAGACGCTTGGAGCAGCGGGCGGCGTCCATGGCGACGTTGCCGCCGCCGACGACGGCGACCTTCTTGCCGGCAAGCGGCATGATGGGCGTGTCGGAGCCTTCCTTGTAGGCCTTCATCAGGTTGATGCGCGTGAGGAACTCGTTGGCGGAATAAACGCCGCAGAGGTTCTCGCCGGGAATGTGCATGAACATCGGAAGACCCGCGCCGGAACCGATGAACACAGCCTCGAAGCCGTATTCACTCATCAGCTCGTCGATGGAGACGACGCGGCCGATGACCATGTTTGTCTCGACCTTGACGCCGAGCGCCTTGAGACCGTCGACTTCCTTCTGCACGATGGCCTTCGGCAGACGGAACTCGGGGATACCGTAGACCAGCACGCCGCCGGCAAGGTGGAGCGCTTCAAAAACGGTGACGTCGTAGCCCTTCTTGGCAAGGTCGCCTGCGCAGGTGAGGCCGCTGGGGCCGGAGCCGATGACGGCGACCTTGTGGCCGTTGGAGGCGGGCTTGGCGGGCGCTTCCTGCACGTTTGCGTTGTGCCAGTCGGCGACAAAGCGCTCAAGGCGGCCGATGCCGACCGGCTCACCCTTGATGCCGCGAATGCACTTCGATTCGCACTGCGTCTCCTGCGGGCAGACACGGCCGCAGACGGCGGGGAGGGAGGAGGTCTCGTGGATGACCTGATAGGCGCCCTCGTAATCCTTTTCGGTGATCTTCTGGATGAACTCGGGGATCTTGACCTGCACAGGGCAGCCGGAAACGCAGGGATGATTCTTGCAGTTCAGGCAGCGTGCTGCTTCGTCGAGCGCCTGCTCCTCGGTATAGCCGAGGGCGACCTCCAGAAAGTTCTTGTTGCGGACGTTGGGGTCCTGAGAGGGCATTGCGTTTTTCTTCAAACTCATGTTAGGCATCTTACTGAACCTCCTTGCTGAACAGGTTGCAGGTTTCTTCGTATTTGTGACGCTCCCAGTCGAAGTACATCTTGCCGCGCTTGAGACTCTCGTCCCAGTCGACCTTGTGACCATCAAAGTCCGGGCCGTCGACGCAGGCGAACTTGGTCTCGCCGCCGACGGTGAGGCGGCAGCCGCCGCACATGCCGGTGCCGTCGACCATGATCGGGCTCATGGAAACGGTGGTGGGGATGCCGTAAGGCTCGGTGGTCTTGGAGACGAACTTCATCATCATGGCAGGGCCGATGGCGAAAATCTCGTCATACTGGTTGCCGTCCTCGATGAGCTGCTTGAGCGCGTCGGTCACGAGACCCTTTTCGCCGTAAGTGCCGTCGTCCGTCATCAGCTTGAGAACGCTGGAGACCTCGCGGAACTTATCCTCAAGGATCACAAGATCCTTGCTCTTGAAACCGACGACCGCATGGACTTCTGCGCCGCAGTCGTGGAACTTCTTCAAAACGGGGTAGGCGATGGCACAGCCGACACCGCCGCCGACGACGCAGACCTTCTTCTTGCCCTCGGTCTCGGTCGGACGGCCGAGCGGGCCGACAAAGTCCTGAAGGAACTCGCCTTCGGCCTTGTGTCTGAGCTTTTCGGTGGTGGCGCCGATCGTCTGTACGATGATGGTGACGGTGCCCTTCTCCCGATCGTAGTCGTGGATGGTGATGGGGATTCGTTCACCGTTTTCATCGACGCGCAGGATGATAAACTGACCGGGTTCGGCCTTCTTCGCTACCATCGGCGCCTCGATCTCGTAGAGAGTCACGGTGGGCTTGAGCGCTTCTTTTTTCACGATGCGATACATGAACGGTTTCTCCTTTTCATTCGTGATTCATCGCCCGGCCGTTCCGAAAGAACAGCGGGCGGGACTGAATAAGTATAGGGCGCACGCGGGACGTCAGCGCAGCGTGACGCTGCGGCCCTCCGTGCAGATCAGCCCCTCTTCGCGCATTTTGCGCATCTCGCGCATCATGGCGCTGCGGTCTGCGCTGATGTAATCAGCAAGCGCGCTGAGGGAAAACGGCAGGGGGAACGTCCGGCTGCCATGCTCGTCGGCGAGCTGCTCGAAAAAGCACAGCAGCTTTTCCCGGATGGAGCGGCAGGCAAGCACCTCGACCCGCCGGCTGAGGTGAAGGGATTTTTTTGACAACAACTGGAAGAGGTTCGTTACGACCTGACTGTGGCAGGCGCAGGCATTTTCGCACCTCTTGGTGATCTGGTCGTAGCGCATGAAGACTATGCGGCAATCCTCGCGGCACTCGATGAGCGCGCTGCCGTCGCGAAAGCCGGTGAACGCCAGCTCTTCGCCGAAGACGCTGCCCTCCTCCAGAGATTCGAGCACGGTGCTGTTGCCGTCCGGATGCAGGCGCAAAAGCGCGGCACTTCCGGAGAGCAGCACGCCGATCATATCCTGCTGCTGACCGCAGGTGAGGATCGTCTGCCCGGAAGTGAAGCGCAGCTCATAGGCGCTGAAGCAGCGCAGCATATTTTCGCACGACGCTTCGTCCACGCCGGAAAACAGCGCAGAATCACGGCAGTCCATCGCTCTCCCTCCTGTCGGGCGGCGCTGACTTTATCGGTGCAGCGCAGTTGTTGACCTATTCAAGTAGCATATACCAAAGCGGTGGAAAAGTAAATGCCATTTTGAAGAAAAAACGTACGAAAAAGCGCGGAAGTGCTGTAAAAAAGCACCTGCTTATTGCTGGGTGTACGTAAGACAGTATTGCGCTAAGATTGACGAAGCGGCACGAAACCGCATGGAGCTGATCGTGCCGAAGCTGGCAAA
>ERZ773130.1099-NODE-1099-length-27519-cov-10.533353_pt1 | contig 27519 bp, 31 predicted proteins | sample MGYA00511919_ERZ773130 | MGnify/ENA primary metagenome ERZ773130 (study PRJEB29015, sample SAMEA2737851) | human gut metagenome | biome: human gut; feature: human-associated habitat; material: faeces | place: China | collected 2012 ...
GTCCGTTCGAATCGGATCAGTAGCTCCAAAGTAAAATCCCCGAAAAGTGGCTTCGCGCCTGGCTTTTCGGGGATTTTTGTTTGGCTGGGAGATAGCCTTCGGAGGGGAATGTGGGCGCTAATTGCCCTAATTTCCCGGAAAGTTTTTTTGAAATGCAAGTCAAGATGCAAGTCAAAAAGGGCAAGAAGCAAGTCAGCCGGACTGTGTACAGGACTTTTTGAGGTAAGTGTCCAGACGGTTTATTTTCTTCTTCTTGAATTTTTTGTCGAGGGCGGTATAGATGCCAAGCGTGACCGAGATGTCTTTGTGGCCCATCTGGTCGCGGGCGGTCATGACGTCCACACCGGCAAAGTACATCAGAGTGCAGAAGGTATGGCGGAGCTGGTGCGGGGTGAAGGTGTCGATGCGCATGGGCAGGCCGCCCGGGCGATTTTTGTTCTGCTGGCCGTCGTAGCCGTACTTGACGTTCAGGTCGCGCATATAGCTTTCCCACAGACGCTTCCAGCCCTGCTCGGTCATCTGCTGGCCTTTGTGGTTGTGGAGCACATAGAAGCAGCCATCCTGCTGGGTGCGAAGATAATCGACAAGCACTTTGGGGATGCTGACGACGCGGACGCCGGCAGGCGTCTTGGTGATCTTGACTTTCTTGGCGCGGAAGTCGTAGCCTTTGTTGACCGTGATGGTGGCGTCGTCAAGGTCGATGTCGGCCCAAGTGAGGGCGGTGGCCTCGCTGCGGCGGAGGCCGGAGTAGAGCAGGAGCATGGCGGCTCGCTGGGCGGCGTGGGGTGTCTCGCGGATCCAGCGCTGCTGCTCTTCGGTGAGGGGGTCGCGCGGCTCCGGTGCGGCCCCGGCGGGGGTGATGGTCTTGACCAAAGGGTTGTACATCACAATCTCCGGGATGGCGAGGTCATACGCGGCCTTGGCGCTGCCGCGCAGGTTGGTGAGGGTGAAGTGGGAGAGAGGCGGCTTGCCGTCGTGCCAGTCGGCCAAGTTGTTGAGCACCTTCTGGAAGTCGGCCGCGCGCAGCTCAGACGCCGGGACATCCACCAGTTCGCCCCAGTGGGCCTTATTGGTCGCCAGTCGGTCAATGCTTTTCTGGCCGATGCCCTTTGCCTTTTTGGCGGCAATGAGGTTATCGTACAGGGTGCCTAAGGTGGCTTCGGCCTGCTCCGGGTCCATGCCCTTGCTGACGGCAGAACGGAAATCATCTGCAGCGGCCTTGGCCTCACGGAGAGTCGAGCCATAGAAGGTCTTGTATTTGCGTTTCCCGTCCGGGCCTTTGCCGAGGTAGACCTGACAGGAATACCGTCCATCGGCACGCTTTTTATTTTTGGCCATAAAAACTCCTTTCCGACTTGCTTGCCGATGCACATGAGGTATGGTATACTGGATGTGTCAGCAGGCAGAGAGTCATTGACTACGTTTTTCTCCGACATTGTCCCATGCGCGCCCCGGCAGCTTTTTCGTACAAGGCTGCCGGGATTTTTTCTTTTTTTGTGGTCAATGCAGATGCGGGATGGTATAATAAAAAGATTTGAGAAAGACTTTACATTCAGAGGGTGATTGCATATAATAGAATTGCAAAGAGGATTTTGCAGCTTTGCACGTTCAAAAAACGAAGGAGGTCTTTTGGATGGCGACAAAGAGTATTACAAAAAATGTGGTGATACGCACAAAACCGCTTGCACGGAACTTTGTGAGAGCACTGGAAAACGCCGAAGGAAAGAGCAGCAAGACCGTTGTTGTGGACAAGACCGTTCATGAGATAAAGGGCGATACGCTGCGTGAGATGTTTGAAAAGAAATGACAGGATACGGACTTGTAAACCTGAAAGAAATGATTCAAGAAGTTGGAGAGGAACGCACAAAAGAAGTCCTCTCCACTTTTTCATGCCCGCTGAATAAAGATGTAGAATATTTTTTGCATTCCAAAGCCATTGAATTTGCAAAGCAGGGAATCGCTCAGACACAGCTGGTGTTTACTTCCTATAAAGGAGAGCCAGTGCTGGTAGGCTATTTCACTTTGTCTAACAAGGTGCTGGAAATTCCCCGGAAGAGCGTAAGCAAAACAATGGCAAAGAAGGTCAACCGGTTTGCGATGACAAGGGATATTCCATGTGCTATGAACGACAACTACATGATTTCTGCACCGCTGATTGGACAGCTGGGAAAGAACTTTGCAAATGAGTACAACAAATTGATTCCCGGAGATGTGCTGCTGAAGCTTGCAACAGATAAGGTGCAGGCGATTCAGGCTGTGCTTGGAGGCAAGTTTGTTTACTTAGAGTGTGAAGACAAGAAGAGCCTGACGGATTTCTACTCCGAAAATGGCTTTGTCATTTTCGGAAAACGAAATCTTGACCGCGATGAACGGGATATGCAGTCTGGTCAGTACCTGCTGCAGCTCCTGAAATATTTGGGATAAAGCCATATACGGCCTTGCACGAACGCCCCCGCTGGTGGAAACACTGGCGGGGGCGTTTGGTTATGTATCGGCGCTCAGGAGGTCGGCGGGTCTGATGTGCAGGATGTTACAGAGTGCAAAGAGATTATCTGTTTTGGGCTGGCCTGCGCCTCGCTCATAATAGCCGATCGTGCCGATGGTGACATCAAGCTTCTCCGCCAATTCCTTCTGCGTCAGCCCGGCGGCCTGCCGTGCCTCACGGATGATGCGGGCAGATTCGGGATGGGGGCGGGTGGACATAAATAAGCACCTCGATTCAAATGTTGGTTTTGACAAATATACATACGATAAGGACAGAACAAATTACTGTGAAGAAGTCTTTTGATGCTTTATTAGGGATTCGAGACAACCTTTATCAAAACGAAGATTTGAAAGAGTTACCGTAGAAGCATATCTTGATCCGATCGGAGAATGCTGCAAAGCATCTGACGGAGAGGCTGGAATTAAAATGTCTTCTATTCCATATTTTTTCAAAATTTGAGCATTCGAAAGGCATTTCCGATACCATGCTAGTTTTGGAATTTCAGGATAACATCTTGAACATGGAAAACAGGGCGATAGATATGCGATATTGGTAGTAAGCTGTGCTCCACTGCACTTGCCTCCAGCACGGTGATACACTTTACCGCTAGGTGTATAGGAGACTGTGCATATATCTTTATTATCTACTATTATATGAGGCAACGCCTGCTCATCAAGATAGCTACCGTCCGGAGCACCGCTTAAAGTCAGTAAATCTACATTGCTTATCAGACTGCGAAGATCATCGAGAAACTCTTCCTTTTGCCGAGCTAAAGATGTTTCATAAAATTCAGCTCGGGATTTTTGACTATCTAAAACTTTTGAAGAATAAATGATATAAGTAAAAACGCAACCGGAAATGAAGAAAATGATACAAACAAACGGATTAAAGTTAAACGCTGAGCCCCAATTTGAGGAAATGCGCCCTAGAAAGAAGCAACTTACAGAGACTACTAAAAGGAAGAAAGAAGATTTAGAAGATGCTTTTAGATAAAGTCGATGTTGCTTATCAAGTGCCTCTGATGTGGAACTCAAAGATTTTTGCAATTCTTGAATACGTTGAGATTGCTCTTTTGATAGAAGCTCAACATCTTTACAATTCGTTGAGAGTGAATTTACTGTGTTTTCTGCAACCGAGTATTGCGAATCCAATAATTTATTCAAATTGGTGGTTTCGTTATACCAATATTCTGCTGTATGTCCTTCAAATAACCCGGCCTCTGATTTGGAAGGAGCTTTTTGCCGCAAATCTGCTACTTCGGTACGGAGGTCGGCAATCGTTGACTGATACAACGCACAGTTCTTTTCAAGGCTCAAATATTTGTCACGCCATTCAATGGCGCTGGAATTGTCCGGCATCCGGGTTTGAGTTTGCAGTTCAAAATAACGGTCCGCCCAGTATTTGGCACCATGGCCGAGATAGGATGAACTGGACATAATATTCCTCCATATACAATTTAACCGCTTTGGGTGACCAAGGCGGTTATTTTTTATGCTTCCTTTGCGTCCAGGCCAGACGCAGGACATTTTTTATAACGTCCGGTGAGGACGAGGTCTTCGACATACTCCACCGCCTTGGCCTGGCCTTCTTCGTTGAGCTGGTCGAAGGCTGCTAAAAGAGTGGACTGCTGGGGAGTGAGGACGTGAGCTTCGGCAAGCTCGGACGAAAAATCATCCTGATACAGGAAATTGGGGTCGACGTGAAGAATATCAAAAATTTCCACCAGAATTTCCCACTTTGGACTGCTTACACCATTCTCATAGTTGCTGATGGCGTTTTTGGTCACACCAAGTTTCTTGGCTAAATCCTGCTGAGTAAATCCAGCCTGCTCACGCGCCTGTCGGAGCCGAGAAGCAAAAGACATTTGAACCACTTCCTTAAAAAAATCTCGTTCTGGTGCAAGTATAAAGGCCGCGTCTTGAAAAGTCAAGATGAAAGTTCAAGAAAATTGAACAAAGCTCTTGACTAAACAAGAATCCTGTGCTATTGTAAAAATGTCCAAGAAACTTGTACATAAAAGGAGCGTGCAGAATGAGTGCAACTGAGATGATTTATAAAATCATTGATAAAAAATGCTTGAAGCAATCAGCGGTTGCAAGGGCAGCAGGCTATGACCCGAAAAAATTCAATGCTCTTCTTCGTGGACGGAAGAAGATGACATCAGAGGACGTCGTGCCAATTTGCAAAGCGTTGGGCGTAACTCCGAATGAGCTTTTCGGGATTGACCCCTGACCCGCCGAAGAGTGCGTGAGAAAGGAGGAAAAGATGGACGAAAGCAAAAAGCCCTGCGCTCCTGTGGAAGAGGAGGGCAGGGACTACGATGCACTGGGACTGTTCCGCCGCGAGGGAGACAACGAGACCCTGATGGCGGCGATGGGCCTGTGGGAGATGCTGCCGGGTTGGATGGAAGCCCGGCGGATGGCGCTGGTTGACCCGGACTATAACCGGAAAATATCGGCTATGGTCGCTGATCTGGCCGGAACGGTGCAGAAAGCAGCTCAAGAGATGGCCGAATGGGGTCAGGAAGAGTGCGCACCGGGCAGGATGGAATAAATTCCAGCGGGATACGGCCGGACTCAAACATCAGATAAAGGGCGGCTGTACACATTTCGCAATTCTGGAGGCCGATTTGATTTGCATGGTCACAGGGCGTCGGCGGCGTCCAGACCGGCACGGCGTTCGGGCGAGCGATACAACGTATCTCAGACCCGGCGGGAGGCAGGATGCCCAACGAATCAAAAGGACAGCGTATCCGAAAGTAAAATTTGTAGAGGCCTATCAAAGAATCACCTCCTTTCCGGGGGTATTGTATCATAGTCCAAAGAGAACAAGATGGAAGAAATAATTATAGTAATAAGAATACAAATTTTGTATGCAAAAATCAAATGCTGCGATTTGATTTGTCAAGCTTGTGAAAAAATCGAAAGATTTTTGTATAAGTTCACCACACACAACTGACCCGCCGAAGAGCGCGGGAGGAAGGAGGAAAAGTGATAACGATTATTGGCATGGCAGCAATATGGATTTGTGCAGCGGTGTGCGTATATGTCATTGCCCGATGGGGGCCGCGAGATATGCTGCGGTGGTATCCGTGGTATGCAATAGCAATATGCAGCCTCGAAAGTGCTGTCTTGGCAGGCATTGCACAGATCTGAAAGGAATCATATCACACAGAGGGAAAGCGGACAAGCCGCTGACCCGCCGAAGAGTGCGGGAGAAAGGAAAACATATGAACCGTTACATGATCGTGATTCCGGCGAAGAACCGGAGTTTTTTGCTCAAGTGCGACGAGGGGGACGGCATGAAGCCGGAGACCCTGCAGAAGCTGGTGAGCGGGTATGTGGAGACCGTGCCTGCGGCGCTGGACGCCACCTGGGCGCGGGAGGAGGCCGACCGGCTGGTACTGCTGGTGGATGAGGAAGGGCGGCTGAAGTGCAAGGCCGCAAACCAGAGGGCCACCAACATTGCCCCGGCGGACGTTACCCGGAACGGGATGCAGCCCCTTGCGGGCGCTGCCGTGCTGGCGCTGCAGCGGGGCGACAAGCTGATGGGCTTTAGCAAGCACGTGGCTGAGGACATCCTGAAAGAGTGGCTGTAAGGAGGGGCTGGCCATGCGGAAGGCAAAAGTCTGGGACGCGAGGCAGCTGCCCGCATATCTGACCGTGGCGCAGTACGGTGAGCTGATGGGCATCTGTCCGAAGACGGTGCGGCGGATGTGCCAGCGGGGTGAGCTGCCCGCCCACAAGGAGGGGCCGAAGCTGTGGCGCATCGACAAGAACGCTGCGCTGGAGCAGCGGCAGGAGGCTGTGGAGATCTGCCAGCGGAACGCCAGGAAGGCCCCGAAAAACAAAAAGCCCGCCGGTGCTGGAACACCGACGAGCTTCCGAGTGACAGGTTGAAAGGGCCTATCACCAGAACGATTTTACCACAGAGAAGGGAGAATTGCAATGAAAATGAAGATACAGGTGCTTTACCTGACCGGCACTGCGCTGCTCATCGGCGCGGCGGGGGTGGGCGACAGCATCACCTTTGACGCCGTGGGCAGCTGGACGGGCGCGGCCATCCTGGCCGTGCTGATGGCCGCCGGCGGCATCGTCTGCTGGGGCTATGGCCGGGGGCTAGAGATCGAGCGGGCGGAGAAGGCGCAGCTGCGCCGGTACTGCCGCAAGCTGAAGAGCTGCCAGAGGGCGGCGGAAGAGAAGAACGACAAGCATAGCGCGTAAAGGAGAAGAGTGCAATGGTACGAATCGAGATTAAGAAAGTGGCGAATGGGCAGATGATGCTCGGCATAGAGGCAAAAAAAGAAGCGCCGGATGAGGTGCTGACGTGTGCCGCCCGCGGCTTTGTGGGTGTGGCAAGGCATCTGCTGGGGCCGATGGCGACCAACCCACAGTTTGCCGAGGAAATTTCGAGGGGTATCAAGGAAATGCTGCTGGATACGGAAGACCTCAAGGTAACGCGGGGCGTAGAGGGCAAAGAAGCAAAGTTTATGGCAGCGCTGTACGGAATGAATGCGGGGGAGCAGGAATGAAACTGGAAGAATACGAGCACATCATGCGCACCGGTACGCCTAGCGACCGGGCGCGGGCCATCGCAGCAGCGAGCAATGACAAGGAGCTGAGCGAAGAGGAGTTCCGCCAGCTGACGGCCCTGATCAAGGGGACTGTCCGGCCCACTGCCCGGAAGCTGACTCCGGACGAAGCAAAGCTCTGGGCAGAGGTGAGCCGGGTGAACACCCGGCTGAAGCAGGAGATGGTGGCGGCCAGCTTTACGGTGCGGGCCTTGCCGGGCGACCTGCAGGAGGACGCCATCAACATCCTCTCCAAGACCGTGAGCGGGATGATGGGCGATCTGCGCCGCCTGATGGCGGAGACTGGGGAACCGTGACAGACCGAAAGCAATGCATCCATGTTTTTGAGATAACCCGCCCGGGGTGCCTGGCGTGTGCCGGGCGGGATGAGAAGTGCAGGGAGTACAAGCGAAATGAAGAAAAACAAAATGAGTCTCACGACAGAGCTTGATCTGACGCGGGAGGGAACGGCGGAGATGACCCGGTGGTGCATCCTCATCGCGCTGCATCAGCGCTTTGGCATTGGCGCGGCGCGGCTGAACAAGGTCCTGGCCCGGGCGGAAAAGCTGGGGCAGGAGAGTCTGGATGTGGCCATGACAGTAAACGACCGGGGGATGCCCTCGACGGACAGGAGCCTTGCTTTGCGGCGCAGCTGGATGCCGAGGAATGTAGATCCCGACTTCCGGGTGCCGGTGCTGCGCAGCCCCCGCACCCGGCGGGAAGAGCAGCTGCGGATGGCGGGCAACGTGGCGGCCAGCATGGTCTGGACGCTGTGCGCTGAGGCCTGCATCGAGGAGCTGGGCTTCGGCGCGGTGCGGTTGAACCGGCTGAAGGAAGAGGCACTGGCCAACTACAGGCAAATGAACGAGGAGGGCCATACCGACGGACTGGACGTGGCGATGGAGCATCTGCGCCGGTGCGCCGAGGACGCCCTGAAGGAAGAGGTCACTGTGGACGACCAGCCGGACGAAGACCGGGTCCGGCAGAGCGAGCGGGACTACGAGGAGCAGAAACGGGCGTTTTTGAAGCGGGCCGTGATGCAGCAGCTGGGGCGAAAGGCCGGGAAGGGCGGACTGCGGATCCTGAGCGAAACGCAGATGGAAGAAAAGGCTGCTGCCGCCATGGCGCAGCTAAAGGAGAACACATGGGAAAAGCGAATCTCTACACCGTAAAGGACTACCTGACCGGGGAGGTCCTCGCAAAAGGCACAGCCGGAGAGCTGGAAGCCAGCGGCATCGTGCCGAAGGGTTACCACACCAGCGAGTGGGCCAAGCACGAGAACCAGAAGCGACGGAACCGGAAATACGCAATCTCTTTTGAGGAACGGCAGCCGGAAGTGAAGCGCGGCGAGAAAGGCCGGATGATGAGCGTCTACACCTGCTACAACGCAGCCGGAGACGTAATAGGCGAAGGCACCGCAAGGGAGCTGTGGGAGGCGGGCGTCTTCAGCAACGACAACGCGGCCTACTATACCTACAAAGAACAGGGCGGGCGCTGCATAAAGCGCGGCATCGCAAAAATGACCTGCCGAAAAGAGATGCGGAAGGTCGGCCAGAACAATGCCCGGGGTGAAAAGGCAGACTACGCCGCAAAGAAGCCGGAGCGGACCGTCCTGCGGAAGATAAAAGACCCGACGCCGCTGGACTACGACGTCCACGACCTGATACTCTACAACGCCATCGCCAGAAAGGAAGGCCGGCCGGAGTTGACCTACGGCTACTGGGCGGCGGCGGGAAAGCCAGCAAGGCCATAAAAATACAGACAGGCAAGCCCCCGATGGTTTTCCATCGGGGGCGTCTTCGACAAAATATAAGGCGAGATGGGTGCTGCCGAGGAGGCTCGGCGGCAGGCATATCGGTTTATATATTCCTTTTTATAAAAAAGCGTCCGGGCGGGCGCTTTGGGGAGCTAGTATACCCGTTATTTCTGTGGCGGTGATGACCACGGAAGAGAAAACTACACTACCAGCTCAAGGCAGCAGGAGGGTACAGGATGAAGAAGAGACATGCAGGAGCAGCTGGAATATATTTTGAGCAATATTGACACCGAGAATCTCTCGGGGGACTTACAGGAGAAGCTGAAATGAGTAATTTGAGCAATGCAAGAGCGCAGCTGGATGCGTGGGAGGCGAAGAAGCCGGGCGACTACACCAGCCAGTACAAGGACAAGATCGACGGCGTGATGGGCCAGCTGGACGGGATGAAGGATTTCGGATATGACCCCACCCGGGATGCGGCCTACGAGCAGTACAAGAACAGCTACACCCGACAGGCAAAGCTGGCCAACGAGAACGCGCAGGCCAACGCCAGCGCCATCTCGGGCGGGTACGGCTCAAGCTATGGCACACAGGCAGGCCAGAGCGCCTACCAGAATGCTATGGCGGGCTTGAGCAATGCCACGAACGGGTTGTACAGCCAGGCACTGAACCAGTACACCCAGAAAAAGAGCGACCTGCAGAGCCAGCTGAGCGGATACCAGCAAGCCGAGGCGCAGGACTACGAGAAGTACCAGACCAACTATCAGAACTGGGAGAACCAGCGCAACTACTATCAGAGCGTGTACAATCAGGCAGCCAGCGAGGAACAGGCGAAAAAGAGCCGGCATACGGGCATCTTTGGGACGATCCTGAGCGTTGCCGCAAGCCTGCTGCCGCTTCTGCTGTGAAAATAAAGCGCCCGGCCCGGAAGGGCAACGGCGACGACTGTAGCGGAGCCGACCGCTGCCAGTGGCAGATGAAGGGAGGCGAGGCTAGGACAGCGTTCTGCTTTTTCAAAGTCCCCACCAAGGGGCTAAAGAAAAAGCAGCAAACGCAACCCGAGCGCCAGTGGCGGAAACAGGGAGGAGCTGTTGGGGCCGCGGCCAGCAGGATGCAAGCGGCAGCGCAGCAGACGCTGGGAGCCGCAACCCGGACAGCCAAGATGAAACAGAATTAAAAATGCCCAGCCCGAAGGGGCTGAGCTATCAAGAATTATGCAAGATGGAGCTTTTCCTTCAAGGCGTCCTGAAGAACGCCGGAGAAGTTGATGTGTGCGGCCTCGGCTGCATCATTGAGCCAAGCGGGGACGGAGAGGGTCTTTTTAACAGGGCGGAACTGCTTTTGGTAAGCAGCCATATCAAAGGGGACCATGACCACAAAGTCTCCGGCCTCCACCGGAAGAGAGGAAGGAACGGAAGGAGTGGGGCAGACAGCGCACTCTTCCAGCATCAGGCCGATGGCATCCTGTGCCATCCGCACAGCCTCATCCATCGTATCGCCCTGCGTAAAGCAGCCCTCGATGTCGGGGACGGTGACAGAATAACCCGTTTCTTCGGGGTGGAACACCGCGGGATAGAAAACAGCGTTCATAGAAATGCCTCCTTATTTCTTCAGACCGGCCAGTTTGAGGATATTTTTCTCTGTGCCGGGTTTGAGGTCTTTGGCGTGGAAAGGGACGATAGTGGTCTTGCCGGTGGTGGGATTGTGGTATTTGCGATGAGAACCGTTGGAGCTGACGAACACGAAACCGTTCTGTTCGAGCAGGCGAACGATCTCTTTGGGGGTCATTGGCATGAAGATGCACCTCCGAATCTGTAATTATAATATATACGTGTTTTACGTATTTGTCAAGAATGGAGATTAGAAAATGGGCGTATTCAAGAGATACAAGGACGCGCAGGCGGCGCAGAAAAACGCCGAGAACGCGATGCCGGGGGCATACCAGAGCAACTACACCGACCGGATCAACGAGGCGCTGGACAGCATGGGCGCAGCCAGCAATGCAGGCTATGACGTAGGCACGGACAGCGAACTCTACCGGCAGTACCGCGCGGGCGCGCAGGCGAATGCTAGGGCGGCGGCTGAGAACGCCGCTGCGGGCGCTGCCGCGCTGAGCGGCGGGTACGGCTCGAGCTACGCAAACAGTGTGGCCCAGCAGGGCTACCAGCAGGCCATGGCCAACGTGGACAGCGGACTTTCGGGCCTGCGGGACAAGGCCCTGACCCTGTACCAGCTGAAGCAGAACGGTCTATCGGGACTGCTGAGCGCGCTGCAGAATCAGGACAGTCTCGAGGCGGCGGAGCATCAGGGGGCCGTGGCCAACGCGCAGGACTGGCGGGACTACAAGAAGAGCCGGGCAGACCAGGCGGCGCAGGAGAAGCAGAACTTCTGGGATAATCTGATGCAGGTGGGCACCGATGTTGTAAAAGCGGGCTTTACCGCCTACGACCGGTACAAGGGCTATGACCAGTGGAAGCAGGAACATGAGCTGCAAGAAAAACAGGTGCAGGCGCAGCTGCAGCAGATGGCGATAGACAAAGCGCTTGACTATAAAGAACGGGGTGCAAGCGAAGCTTTCCTGAACCAGTTCCTGAGTGCGAACGGCTTAGACCCCAGCATTTTCAACGATTGGACCACGGAGAAAACGACTGAGCTTTCCCCGGCGGAATATCTGACGGCAATGAAAGGAATCACCGACCTTTACGATGGTGGATTCCGCGATGCAGCAGGGGCTGTAGCCGACATGTACGGCATTGACCGGAGCGCGCTGAACTACACACCTCAGTACACCACCGGCAGCTACAGTGGTCGGAGAAGCGGCAGCTCGGGCGGCTCTTCGGGCAGCAGGAGCAGCACGGGAAATAAGAGACCTACGCCGACCTATGCTCAGCTGCTGGACATGGCGGATGACTATACGAAGATGAAGGACTCTGACCCCAGAAAGACCAACTACGGGAACACGCTGCAATATTACAACATGATTGATACGCCGAATCTGCTGGAAAGGAGACCTGGCAAACAAGTGGGGTACTGGGACAAGTAACAGACAGAGCCAGAGCACCGGGAGAACGGCAAGCCAGTCGAGTGTCCCGCAGCGGGCGCAGGTGGCGGCGAACGCCATCAAGGGCCAGAGGAACCACGGTTCGGATGACCAGACTATTTTTGACAGCCTGAAGTATCAGGGATACACGGACGACGAAATCTGGAAAGCCTTTGAACTGGCAGGGTAAAGCAGAAAGGATAAATAAATGGCAGTAACCAAACAGCAGCTCGCACAGTGGAGCAGGGAATTTGCCGCAAAGAACCCGGACAAGGTGAGTGGGGCGGGCAGCACTGCGCAGAACACCACCACAAAGAAGAGCAGCGTCACCAAGGAGCAGTTGAGCCAGTGGAGCCGGGAGTTTGACAAAAAGGAAGCACAACGTCAGGCAGAACAGGAGCAGAACGCCCGGGCCAAAGCCTTACAGCAGTACACCGAACGGCACATAAGCGACATGGGGGAGGTGGATGCGAGGAACGATACCAGACTTGCCGGAAGAGTATCTACCGGGAAGAAACCTCTCAGTCAGGCTGCGCCTGCGGCCACCGAAATGGCGCTGGACATGGGGAAGAAATGGGGCGTACCTGCGAAGAGCGGGAACGTGCTGGAGAACGTGGGCAGCGAGGCCATGGCCTACGGCAGCGGCCCGGCGCAGGAGCTGAGAGCCGGCTTTGCCAAGGACAGCGTACCGGACGAGTTCGACCGGATTAACCAGTGGATGGACACCGGGGACAACAAGAATCTGGCCGACGCGGTGCGGCGGGTGGACAACACCCACGGCGCGTACACGGACGCCGACCTTATCCAAAAGGGCGGTTGGACGCAGGAGCAGATCGATGAGGCCCGGAAGATGAACGCTGCGCTGGACGCCATCCCTGCATGGAAACGGGGGGTGCGCCGGGCGGCGAACACCATCGGCGGCATCGGAGACACGGTGGCCGCTGCCCCGGTGCTGGGCGCGGAGTACGGCGTACAGGCGGGAAAGAACATCGACGCCACCCTGAAGAACTGGAAACAGGTGGAGCAGGAGGTAAAGGGCGACGAACACGCCCAGAGTCTTTTCGACCTTTTGACCGACGTGGACATGGATTATAACCCCACCTGGCCGCAGAGCCGGAACCGGGAGCTCATCTCGATGGGGTACAACTCCAAGGAGATCCGGGAGATGCGCCAGAAGCTGGCGGGGCTGGAAGTGAGCGACGGCATCGACAAGAACCAGAGCGTGGGCTACCAGCTCTACGACCGCGGGCAGCAGCTGACGGCGGCGGCCCAGAGCGGCCTGAGCCCGACCCAGCGGGCCGTGGCGGGGGCCGTGACCAGCGCAGCGGAGAATCTGGCCATTGCAGCAGGCGGCGAGGGCGTTGCGTGGATCCTGCCTATGCTGAGCGCCCAGGGCGCGGCGGAGGCCATGGGCCAGAGCGCAGAAAAAGGCGAAAGCGCAGGCAAAGCACTGGGCGGCGGCCTCGCCAAGTTCGGCGCAGGATGGGCCATCAACTCGGTGGGCGCAGCCGACCTTGCAAAGACCATGGGCAGTGACTACGCGAAGGACACGCTGGCAGGGCAGATCGCGGACTGGGTGCAGGGGCTGGCGGGCAGCTCGGAGCTGGCGAAGCGCTACCCGGCGGTGGCTGCGGCCATCTCGGGCGGCATCGACAACTCGATGCAGGCCTTTGCGGAGACCTATGCGGACATGGCCATCGACGCTGCGCTGGGGGACAGCGAGGCAGCGAAGAACCTCTTCAGCAAAGACACCTTCCTCACCGCTCTGGAAAGCGGGCTTTCCGGCGGTGCATCCGGCGCGCTGGGCGGCGCTGTGGGCTCAGGGCTGCGCAGCATGAGCGAAGCGCTGGACAGGGAGGCGGAGCGTTACGACCGGACGGACCGGATGAAGCGGGCCGCTGCCCGGCAGAAGGAATGGGAGGCCCGGGCAGCAGAGCCCTCTCAGTCGGCTTCGCCGACAGCTCCCCCAGAGGGGCGAGCCACTGGCGTGCCGGGAAGCTCTGAGCTGGACGCTGGAAGCGCTGCGGGGCGCGAGATGGCGGGCGCTGCTACAGAGGACAGCGGCAGCGTAGCTGGGCGGCAGATGCCGGGAGCGGCAGCCTGGGCGCAAAGCACCTTTCTTAAAGGAAACTCCACTGAAAGTATGCAGCGGGCGGATGCGCAGCAGGCGCAGACGGAAGGAGTAAACAGCAGCGTAAACGAGGCTGCTACGCAGTCGGAAAACCCGGCGGTGCGGCAGTTTGCCGAAGTGGCGGCGAGCGACAGCCTGACGGGCAAGACCATCGGGCTGTTTACGCCGAACGCCGAGAACCGGGAAAACCGTGCGGCTTTTGAGCAGGCTTACGGTGTGACGCTGCCCGACACTGCGGCCGCGACCCGCCGGATGCTGCGGGAAATCGCCGCACAGCAGAACGTAAAGAGCGAAGCAGCGCCTGCTGCACAGAGCGCAGAGCTGCCCAGCGAAGCTGCGAGTGTGCCGCAGACAGTACAGGACACTCCCGCAGAAACCGCCGATGCCATGCCGGAAACGGCTGCGCCGGACAACGTGCGTGAAGCGGCTGCCGCCGCAGCTGAAACCGACAGCTACGAGAACGCCCCGCTGCGGGAGACTCTGGGGCTCCGGCCGGAAGCACCGAAGACCCAGCGGGAGGCCGAGGTGCAGCGGGCGCTGGAAGGCTGGCGGGTGACGGACAAGGCAGCCGAGACCATCAGCAAAAATATGCCGGACAGGGTGGACGCCGACCGGTACGCGGCCGCAGCGTCGCCGCTGTACCGGCTGGGCCGGAGCGGCGCAGACACCTTTGCACAGGCGCTGGAGCTGGCGGGCAGTATGAGCGGCACGGCGGCAGACATCAACTACATCCTGAGCACCGACGCCGGACGGACGGCCCTTGAAATCGCCTACACCCAGGGTAAGGGAGAACGGATGCTGTATGCCGAAAAGATGACCGAACTGGGCGGCGCGCTTGGCAGCGAGAGCACCAGCGGCAGGGGCGAGGTATACGCCAAGGGTACGATGCGGCAGGAGAGCGACCCGGCCAGCCAGATCATCAGCCTGAACGCGGCGGCCACCGGCACGGATGCTATCCTGTACAATGTGCTGCAAAACGACCGAAGCGTCAGAGCCTATGTGGATACCGAGACGGCCCGCATCTTCTTCGGCGACAGTGCGCAGGACATCTTCGGCACGGTGCTGCACGAGGACTACCACTGGTATAATGCACTGGATGCCGAGGGCGCAAGGACTTTGCAGGAGCACGCGCTGGAATATCTGGCGAAGAACAACGGCTACGAAAGCCTGGACGAGATGATCCGGGCGAAACTGCGGGATTACAGCGCCCAGAGCCTGACCTATGAGCAGGCAGCGGAGGAGCTGGTGGCCGACGCATGGCGGGGCATCTTTGACAGCGAGGAGAGCTTCAAGCGCTGGGTGACGTTCCAGCGCGGGCAGGCAGAGAAGAACGCAGGCAAGAGCGGCGCCATCCACAAGGTGATGGAGCAGGTGCGGCAGATGCTGGACACGCTTATCGGCCGGGCAAAGGAAGTGCTGACCGCAGACCCGGACGACCGCGCCGCCCTGAAGGCGAAGCGTCTGGCCGAGGCCGAAAAGCGCACCTTACAGGACGAGTATTTCGCCCACGCAGAAAAGGCCATGGACAACCTGCGGGCGGCAAAAGAAAACGCCGCAGCCCTCAGAACTGAGAGCGCGGCGGAAGGACGGGGCGTGAGATATTCCATTAACCCGAGCTATGCACAGGACATTGACGAGTGGAACCGTGACGGACGAAACAGCCGGGAAATCTTTGTACTGGGAAGCACGGCGGAAGCCTTGCAGGGACTGGGCGCACGAGAAAATGACATCTACATGAAAGGCGATAAAATCAGCCTGATCCTGGAACAACACCCGGAAATGACGTTGAACGAGATCAAGCGCATCCCGGAAATTTTGGATGACCCCATTCTGGTGCTTTCCAGCCGGAATAAAGGGCGTGCCGGTTCACAGAATACCAGACTGGTTTTGTTTGGAAGCGTGAAAGCGCAGGATGGCAGACCCGTACTGTGCGTGCTGGATCTTCAGCCAGTAGAAAACCGAATCGTGATCCAGGATATGCAGAAAGCAACCAGTGCTTATACCAAGGATAACGACCCTGTGAGATTTGTGAGGAACAGCGAAGTGCTGTATACCTCTGAAAACAAAAAGAGAACCACAGCGTTACTTAGGACACTAGGCTTCCAAATGCCTAGCGAACTGCAACGCTATGGTTCTATGGGTAGTATATCCTATCATGGGCAAAACGTCAAGATGGAAGGTGTGCCGTTTACAGAAATAGAAGCCTCCGGTGGTACCCACGTAGAATCCGAAGATTCAAGGAGTAGATTGCCGAAGGCCTCTAAACAAAGTATAGCACAAACCTCCGACGAAAGCAAGAAAACCAACGAGCCTGTGAAGAAAACCACCCGCTTTCAGCTGGCCGAACAGGCCGACCGGGAGGCAAAGCAGAACCAGCAGCGGCAGGCCAGCCGGGTACTGGCGGAGAAGGCAGCGGCCTTTGATACCCTGAACCAGTTCTTCGGCCTGACGAAGAACACCCGGCTTTCGGACGCCGCCCTCGAGAGCCTCGCCATCCGATGGACGAAGACCAACGGAAGCAGGGCCGACCGGGCAAAGCTGGCAAACGAGACGCGGGCGCTGGTGGAGTATCTGCGCTCGGAGGGAGCGGACATGGCCAAGGCGCAGGGACTGGCCGAGACGCTGGCGGGCGAGGTACTGGATGAGGCCACCTACCGGAACACGGAGCTGTGGAACCAGTACCCCGACCTGCACAGCCTGACCTACACGGTAGACAAGAACGGCAAGGCCAAGGCCGAGCTTGTGAAGCGGTACGGAAGCTGGACAGAGGCGGTAGCCGAGGCCCGGCGCCACGGCGTGAAGCTGAGGCAGGCAGAGGGATACCGGGACGGCAACCCGGCGGAACAGTACGAGGCCATCGTGAACGACACCCGGGCCGTGGGCGGCGTGAAGGAGAGCGCGGCAGCACTCTTCCGCTCGGCGGCACAGGAAGCGGGCGTGGCGGGCGCAGCCAGCATGGAGAGCACGGACTGGCTCGACGTGCTGATGAACGTACACGACACCATCAAGCCCCGGATGATGAGCCGGTTTGCGGACGCTGCCGAATACGAGGACGCCAAGGTGGAACTGGCGGGCCGGATGATCGGCGACATCATGAGCCACCCGGAGATGACCGACGCCGAGGCGGTGTTCGAGGGCATCTTAAAGCACAACCGTGAAGTGGCCGCAATGGCCGCCGGAAGCGAGGAGCGTGCGGCTGAGGTGACGAAGGGGCTGAAGAGCGTGCAGCAGACCCAGCGGAAGGCTTTTGCCGACCGGATGCGGGAAAACAGCCGCAGCCAGAGCGCCGAGGTCAAGAGCGTGAGCCGGGCAGAACGACAGCTCAACGAGAATCTGGAAACGCTGGGCGCACAGGTGAGCACAGCAGCGGGTCTCGACGAGAAGATGACCGCTCTGCGGGAAGCCTACGAGCGGGAATGGAAGGCCGAAAAGAACCGGATGAAGCAGGCCCGGCAGGAGATGCTGGACGAGATAAAGCTGGAGCGGCAGCAGATGCGCTCCCAGATCAACGACCTTTCCCGGCAGGTGGCCGGAGAGCAGCGGAGAGCCGACCGGGCGGAGCATCAGCTGCTGGTACAGGAAAACGAGATCATGGAGTGGGAGGCCGAGAACCAGCGCAAGGCGGAAGCATGGCAGGAAAAACAGGCCCAGAGGAATGCCATTGCCATTGAAACGGCCCGGCAGCAGCGGGACGAGGACGTAGCCGTGGCCAAGGCACTGGCCGAAAAGCGGGTGCAGAAGGCCCGGGAAGGACGGAAGGCGGACGAACTGAAACGGAGCATCCGGAACAATGCCGCCCAGCTCAACCAGATGGTGCTGCGGCCAAAGCCCGGGAAATATGTACAAAAGAGCCTCATCGTGCAGGCCGCCGAGGTGGCGAAGCTGACAGACATGGCGGTGCTGAACAACAACGCCCTGACCAAGCTGACCGCCTTGCAGGACAGCATCCGGCGCAGTGGAGAGATGGACGTCAGCATCCACGCCGACTGGGAGAACAGCGGCGTGGAAAACCTCATCCAGACACTGCGGGACGATATGAACGCCAGCAAGCAGGCAAAGCTCGACCGGCTGCGGCAGCAGCTGGAAGAAGCCAAGGCCCTGCCGGATGGCGACAAGGCCGAACAGCTGCGGGACCGGCTGCGCCAGCGCATCCGGGAGACGGAGAACCGCACCTATCTGCCCATGACGGTAGATCAGCTGCGGATGCTGAAGGCCATTACGGCCAGCACGCTGCACATCATCCGGACCGAGAACAAGACCCTGAGCCTTGCGAGGGCAGAAGAGGTGGACGGCATGGCCATGAAGGCCGCCCGCGAGGTGCTGAACTCGGAGGGCAACGGCTTCGGAGAGAAATTTGAAAAGGCGAAGGGCGCGATGAACCGCTACCAGCTGGACATGCTGGGCGGCACGAGAATGTTCCGGCGTCTGGGCGGCTACACCAAAAACGGCCAGATGGAGAAGCTGGGGCAGATGCTGAACGACGGCCAGCGGCGGCAGACGGAGATCCTGGTAGAAGGCGAAAGCCTGTTTGCCAACGTGACCGGCAAGGAACACCTGAAAGAGGTGGAAGCTTTTGCCGGGCCGGGGGCGGAGCTGGTGGACATCGGATTGAAGGACAGCAAGGGCAATGCCGTGCCGCTGAACCACGCACAGCTGTGCAGCCTGTACATGCTGCTGCGCAACGAGGACAGCCGCCACCACCTGATGACCGGCGGCCTGACCCTGCCGGACGCTGCCCAGTACGCCAAGGGCAACATCGAGAGAGCCTACCAGCGCAGCCAGACCGTGATGCTGGGGACGCTGGTGAACGCCGACGGCACCCCGATGGCCGACACCATTTTGCAGACGGTACAGGACGCCATGACGGACTATGACCGAAACTGGTGCAAGGACATGGAGGACTTTTTCGGGCGGTACACCACGAACCTCATCAACGAGACCAGCATGAAGCTGCTGGGCTACGACCGGGCCACCGTGAAGAACTACTACCCCATCGCGGTAGACCGGAGCACGCTGGCGACGGAGATCGAGGGCGTGAAGATGGATGCCACCATCGAGGGCAGGGGCTTTTTGAAGGAGCGCGTGAAGAGCGACAAGCCCATTTTGCTGGAAGAGTGCCAGAACGTGGTAAAGCGGAGCCTGCGGGACACGGCAGCCTATGCGGGCCTTGCGGCCCCCATCCGGGACGTGCAGCGGGTACTGAACAGCACCGTGGAGACGGCAGAGGGCATCGGTGTGCTGAAGGACAAGATCATCGGCGAGAAGTGGGGAAAGGAGACGGTGAGCTACATCAACGACCTGCTGACCGACCTGCAGACCACGCGGCGCAAGCGCAGCAGCACCATGAGCCGGGCGCTGGACAGGATGCGGGGCAACTACGCCGGAGCCATCCTGACCGTGAACCCGGGCGTGGCCATCGCGCAGGCAGCCAGCCTGCCCACGGCGGGCGCTGTGCTGGGAGCAGACACCATGGCGGCGGTACTTCCCTTCGTGAAGAATTTCTCGGGCAAGCAGCGGGCCGCGGTGGAAGCAGAAATACGCCAGCACGGAGACGTCCTGCTGCAATACCGACTGCGCGGCACCAAGCGGGGAGAGATGAGCTCCATCGGCGCGCACAAAAACCTTGTGGCCAAAGCGTCGGAAGCCATGCCTGCTGTGACCGGCTGGATCACCGCATGGACGAGATCACGGTGGCCGCGCTGTGGGAGGGCTCAAAGCGGTATGTGGAGCGCCACGCAGCGGAGTTCGGCGAGGGCGCCGCGGAGAAGGGCAGCGAAGCCTACTGGGAAGCCGTGAACAAGATGTACCAGCGGGTCATCGAGGAGACCCAGCCCAACTACACCACCATGCAGCGGGCGGGCATCCAGCGCAGCGACAACGAGTTTGTAAAGACGCTGACCATGTTTACCACCCAGCGCTTCCAGAACTACGGCATCCTGGCCGACGCCGTGGGCGACTACAAGGCCCAGAAGGCGCGGTACGCTGCCGACCAGAGCGCCGAGAACAAGGCCGAGGTACAGAGGGCTGGGCAGAGCCTGCGCCGGGCGGCGGCAAGCCAGGTGGTGCAGACGGCGGTATTTGCCCTGATGAAGATCGGCGCGGACTTTTTGCTCCACCGGTGGGACAAGGAGCAGGACGAGAACGGCGACATCACGGCGGCCAGCGTGGGCAAGCGGTTTTTCGACCTGTACACTGAAAGTGCGGCCGGAAACTTTTTGTACGGCTCGGAGATCTACAGCGCCCTAACCAACGCCCGGGACGGCAAGGACTATGACGTGGTGAGCGCCACCAACATCAGCGCGGTGAACGACCTGTTTGCTGCCTTTACCAAGACCGTCAAGCTGTTGCGGACGGACACTGGCGAGATGAGCGAGGAAGAGCTGACAGCACACCACCAGAAGCTGAACAAGGCGGTGCTGAAGGACATCCAGTGCGGCCTTGAACTCTACGGCGTCCCGGCGGCGAACATCCGGAAGGTGATGCAGGCGTTTGAAGGCTACTGGGAGGATGCACAGGCCATCGGCAGAGGCGAAGGGTTTAGCTTTAACTCTGCACCCTCTTCGGCCACCGGGCAGTACGACCGGCTGTACAACGCCATCCAGAGCGGGGACAGCGAGGAGGCTGCGGCGGCGATGAAGAAACTGGAACAGATGAACAAGACGGACAAGGTGGACGGCGAGCTGGCAAGGCGGCTGAAGCAGTACGACGCCGACGTGCTGGCGGCGGCCGAGGCCCGGAACGCCGGGAAGACCCGGGCCGAGGAAAAGGCCAGAAAGGCCGTATTTGAGAAGCTGCGGGAGGGGCTGGACGTCGCCCCTGCGACGGACAGAGCTAAGGGCAAGGCAGATGCAGCCCGGCGGGCGCAGCTCATCGACCTTGTGAACAAGGCAGTGGACGGCAAGGCGGACGAACTGCTGGCGGGCAGCAAGGACGGCAGCGTATACGACGCGCTCCTGGACGAAGTGGAAAATGGCCGGGCGAAGGACGTGCAGGCCGAAATAAACCGGCTGCTGACCGCAGGCAAGGACAAGGGCAGCATCAAGAGCAAGATCACGGAGAGCGTGAAGGAGGAGTATCTGGCCGGAAGCGACGGCGACCGGGAGAAGCTGGAGAAGAAGCTGCTGGCCCTCGAGGACGCAGACGGAAACCCGCTGTACGAGGAAAAGAACTTTGCGCAGTGGGTGAGCGCTGCGGACAAGAAGGCCGAGAAGGCGAAGGACGAGAGAAACTGGTGGGAGGGGGTGAAATAAGATAAGGGCAGACGCTCTGGTGATGGACCGGGGCGTCTGCCCTTTTTGTATATCTGGATAAGTCCGCAGTAGTTTTGAAGCAGGGGACGTGGTAGGCTGGAGAAGAAGAGGTCTTTAGAAACGGCAGCGGACCGGAAGGAAACCTCTCAGCTTTGCAGTCCGCCTGACGGCGGCGCTGCAAAGCAGCTCCCCTGGCGAGGGGAGCCTTTCTCAAAGGAAGGAGCCTCAGAGTGAAAGTAAGAGTAGTGAAGGACCATTTTTGCGGGACAGGCTGGCGGGCGGAGCCGGAGACGCTGTACCTGGGCGGCGTGGGCGCCGTATACGTGGAAAAGCTCGAATTCGAGCTGCCGGAAGAGTGGGACGGGCTGGCCGTGACGCTGCACATCGAGCAGGAGGGCGGGACTGTGCCGCAGCCGATGCTGCTGGATGGAAATAATAACGCTCCGGTGGACGGGCGTTTCACGACGGCGCGGCAGGGCCTCTGGATGTTGATGGCCACGGACGGCGAAGGCCGGCGCGAGATGACCATGCCCGGGAAATATGTGTGCTACCAGACGCTGGAAAACGGCGAGGGAACTGGCGCAGACGGACCGGCGATGACGCTGCGGTATCAATATTTACAGCTGGTGCTTGAGCAGGAAGCCCGGGCAGCGCTGGAAGCACAAAGAGCCGCCCGATACCGGCAGTGGGTGGCCGACCGATGCGCTGCAAAGGAACACGCGCTGCTGCTTGAAGCGCTGAGCGGAATGCGTTACTCCGACGCCAGCGCATGGGACATGATAGCGCAGCTGAAGCAGCGCTGGAACAGCCCCCCGCCGGAGCAGGCAGAGCCGGTGGCAGTGGAGAGCATCCGGCTGGACAGCAAAGAGCTGAGCATAAAAGTGGGAGAGTCCTGCCCCCTGAAAGCCACGGTGCTGCCCGGAAGCGCACCTCAGACCGTGGAGTGGATGGCCGAACCGGAAGGCATCGTGCAGCTCCGGGAAAATACTCTGACCGCCGTGAAAGGCGGCACAGCGCTCCTGACGGCCATCGCAGGCGGAAAGCTGGCGCAGCGCAGAGTGCAGTCGGTGGCTGTATCGCTGGAAAAGCTGGCGCTGGACAAACCGTCCGTAAAGCTGAAACAGGGCGAGTCTGTGACTCTGACCGCGACTTTGACGCCGACCCAGTCCACCGTGACAGCGGTGAGCTGGACAACGAACAATGCAGCGCTGGCCGTGATGAAAGACCAGACGACCGCCGTAGAAAACGGAAAGGCCGTGAACACGCTGGCAGCCCTGAAGGACGGCAGCTGCATCATTACTGCTGCCGCCGGAGGAAAGAGCGCCGTGTGCAGCGTCACGGTGGAAAAGAATGGACAGAGCGGCGGGGATGAACCTGCCATCGTGATGTATGCGGTATCCAACCGGCTGAACGGGCTGAGCACGAGCCGGGCGGACGTGGTCGTCCAGAGCGGCAAGGCGTACACCGCGGCTCTGACGCTGAACGAGGGATACTGGCTCATATCCATACAGGGCTTTGCTTTTGTCGCGGGCCTCACGGCGCTTGTCCAGGAAAGCGGTCTGCTCGTCCAGAAGCTTCCGGGCGGCGATGACCTGGTCAATGGCCCGCTGGATGTTCTCGTCCTGCACGGCCTGCTGGTCCTTGTGCTGGGCGGCAAGCTGCTTCTCCATCTGGTTGAAGGCTTCGATGTACTTGAGCTTCCACGTTACGGCCTCTTTGCCCGTGAAGCCCATTGCCAGCAGGGCGAAACCGTCGCGGTTCATGAGGTACATGGGGTACTTCTTACCGCGGTTCTCGAAGGTAGCGGGATGGAACATGGATTTGGCGGCTGAATTTTCAGCCACCAGATTTGCAACGGCCTGCATCACATTCTTGTGCTCCTTGCCGAAGCGTTTGGCAATCTCCCGGCTGGATGCCACCGGTTCGCCGTTCTGGGTGGATAAGATAATGTCGTTCAAGGTTTTGACCTCCTTGTGGCTGGCTCCCTTCTGCGGTAGAATAGAGGGACAGAAGGGAGGTGAAAAATATGCAGATGATTCCTGTTTCTTCGTCCGACCTCGCAGCAGTCGGATATGCAGGCACTACGCTTTGGATTTCATTTCATAGCGGCGGACTATACGAGTATTCTGGTGTGCCGCAAGGCGTCTATGAATCGCTGATGAACGCTCCGTCAAAGGGTAAGTATTTTCATGCGTACATTAAGCGCTCGTACCCGTATCGCAGAATTGGTTAATCAATGACCACGAGCACAATGGCGGGGCCGTTTACCTTGACTTCGGCATCTTGGTAGGGCTCTGCTATTGTTGCTTCTACGCCTTCCCGATTGGATAGTTCTGCAACGAGCTGTGTTGTCGGCACATTTTTCAGCGCCCAGCGTTCCATTTCCGACGGCTCGCTGGGCTTTTTGTTGTTGTCCATGTGGTTTACCTCCTTGCACACACCCCTTTCTTGCGGTAAAATAAAGAAAATGTAGAAATGAGGTGTAAAAATGAAACAAAATACAGGGATGTCTGTTTCAGACTGGTCATCGTTGGTGGTGATGATCGTTGCGATTTGCGCCTTGGTGTCTCCGATACTGACAGCGGCTTGTAATAATTGGCACCAGCGAAAGATGAAGCAGTTGGAATACGAACATCAAGATAAAAAGTGGCGATTGAACAGAGAGCGCGAAATGTATGAAGGATATATCCGAGCGGCCGGAGCAGCAGTTCAAGTACCTACAAATGAAAATCTGAAAGAATATGGTTCATATTCTGCTATTGCATCCTACTATGCTCCGAAATTTGTGCAGATAAATATTCGTAAAATGGATGAATTGATAAGCCTTGACGGAAGGTTGAATGAAAAAGTTAATTTGCTCAATGAAGTCATTGAAAGCATGAAATCAATAAAATACCCACAAGCGTGATAATGGCGACCACGCCAGAGTATGCCGGATACCACCCGGAAAGCTCTGGCGTGAATTTTTTTACGAACAGGTTGCACGCAACAACTGCAAGCCAGAGAATCGGAATCAGCTTTAGTGAAAGCATGGGGATTTCTTCACCTCCTTTGAAAATATAACTTTTTAAGTTACTTAATGGCCGAAAAATACAGCCTGCGGATTGTCGATGCTCAAAAGCTCCACAATCTTTGAGGCCTCATCCGTGCCAAAAACACGTTTTTTGAGCTTGCGGGTTAAGGTTTGCTCCGAAATTCCGAGTTCCTGAGCCAACATTTTTTGGGTGTAGCCAGCCTTGACCATGTACGACTTGAGTAAATTGACGTTTACCACACTTTCACCTCCAAACTGCCTCTTTGTAACTTGCGAGGTCACAAGTATAACAGCACCATATCTGTGACCTGTCAAGTTATTTTTGATAATTGAATTAAAAATATTGTAAACTGTCGGTTTATCTGCTATACTATAGACATTAAAGGAGGTGCTCATGGTGACTGTAGGTGATCGCATTCGACAGGTACGTCAAGAGCAAGATGTAACCCAGCAGGAGCTTGCCGATTACATCGGCGTATCGAAGCAGGCAGTATATAAGTATGAAAATAATATTGTAACCAATATACCGACAGACAAAGTTGACGCCATCGCCAAACGGCTGAAAGTGTCTCCCGCCTACCTAATGGGCTGGGAAGAGCAGCCGACTCCCAAGCCCACTTCGCCCGCTCCCATCCCGCCGGGCTTCATCCCGATGCCCAAGATGAAGAAAGTTCCGCTCATCGGCGCAATCGCCTGCGGCGACCCCATCACGGCCCTGCAGAACAGGGAAGGGGATGTGGATGTCCCTGAGAACGTCCGCTGTGACTTCGCCCTCAAGTGCCACGGCGACAGCATGGTGGGCGCTGGCATCCATGATGGGGATGTGGTGTATATCCACATCCAGCCCGAGGTGGAGAACGGTGAGATCGCGGCGGTGCGTATCGGGGATGAGGCGACCTTGAAGCGGGTGTACCTGCATATGGATTATGTCGAGCTTCGGCCTGAAAATCCGGCATTTGAGTCTATCATTCGCCGGAAAGAGGATATGAACGACGTGCATATTGAGGGAAAAGCTGTGGGATATACCCATTGGTTTTAATAAAATGAAAAAGCAGGAGGATGTACTATGAAATGCCCCAAATGCGGAAATGAGGCCGGAAATGCAAAGTTTTGTCCCGAGTGCGGTGCGCCGCTGAACGGGCCGATGGAAGTCCAACACGAAGAAGCATATAAGGGTGGAAAGCCTAAAAAGAAAAAAGGCTGTGGCTGTGCGACTGTGTTCATTGTATTCTTTGCGCTGATGCTCATCGGTGGAATTCTTACAGCGATTAGCCCAGATGGTGTTCAAAGCAACGCCTCAAAAGCTTCTGTGTCATCCACTGTATCTGCCAGTTCAGAACTCAATTTTCCTTAGGCTAGCTTTTGTCAAGATAAAGTTTTAAAATGCTGCTAAAAAATCAAAAATTTCCTGCTTTCGCTTCTTTTTGGATGATTTTTCGCATTTGAGTATCCAATGTGCTCTTTGCGTTCGGGTTGAAAAAGATGTTGACGTTGTAAGTTGTGTTTCTGACTCGCATGGTCAACATTCCATCCGCAGAGCGATATTCGGTCAAAGTGATAGTTTTACTCATTTGTTCTCCTCTGTTTATAATGTGTGTTCAGTGTCTTTTGGCTGGGACTGTGATTTTTTCTCTTCAAGAGCTGCCTTGCTATTATTCAGCTTTTTCAACACAGATTCTCTCTCTGGGGTCTTGCCGCCCGGTGCAGAAAGCTGCTGCTTATTCAATACCATGTCGATATACTTGCGGATATTTTTCAGAGCAGAGATGTCCGGCTGCAAGGCTTCCAGTTGGGTGCGCAGCTCTGCGCTGCCGGATTGCAGCGCAGAAAATTCGGCATCCAATGCCGAAAAATCCACCGCTGTGCTGCCGTTCAGCTTCATCAGAGTGCGGACAGCTTTATTGAAAGCGTCCAGTTCTTCCTTGTGCTGGCTGGCATAGGCATCTTTCGTCAGCTTGAAGTTCTTTTTTAGAAAGGTATCGTGGATGGGTTTCAGCTTGACATGGATGGCAGCAGCATCCTTGATCTGGGCGATTGCCCGCATACGGTTCTCGTTCTGCTTCAACTGCTTGCGAAGCGGAGCGGCTGTCTGGCTCAGGTCTTTGATTGCGGCGTTCAAGTCCTCGACCGTGTTCAAGGAGTGAGCTTTCAGATAATCGACTGCCTGCATGACTTCGGCAAGGTCACGGGCAGTACATTTTATCTGCGCCTTGCTCGACCAATCGCCGCGCTGCTCATTGCGGAGGTTGAAGTAATCCACCAGCAAGTCGGACAGCTTTGGCTCCTTGGCCTGTTCCAGTGCATCCAAAAGAATCTGCTTCTTTTCGGTCAGGTCTGCGATCCAGCGTTGCAGACCACGGATGGTGCTGCGGATGGACTGCATCAAGCTGTTGGCTGCACGAATATCACGGTTAAGATTTCCGAGAAAGGTTTCAATTCCTCGTTTTTCCATCTGGTGTGCGGCAGGGCCGAGATGGACGGTCGGAATCTGCTGCACTCCCTGACGCTCGAATGAGCGGAGATCAACACGCTCCGGTCTGCCTGCAGCTTCCAGATAGCGGTTGGTGATGGTCTGCCAGCCATGCCGCCAGACCTCGGCGTACTTCTGGTCGTTCCAGTCCACCGTGTTTTCCTTGTGACACTTCCAGTTGCCGGATGGGAGTTGGATGCGTTCTCCATTTTCATCAAGATCATAAACCTTGCGGGCTTTCGGGAGCCACTTGCCATGTTCGTCCATTGCCCGAATCGTCAGCAGAATGTGGGCGTGTGGGTTCCCATCGCCCTTGTCGTGGATGGCGAAGTCAGCAACCATGCCTTTGGAAACAAACTGCTCGTTGCAAAATTCTTTGAGCATGGGAAGATACTGGTCTTTCGGAACTTCTCTCGGAAGTGCCAGCACGATACGGCGGGCAAGCTGGGAGTTCCATTGATTCTCCACGGCTTCTACTGAGTTCCAGAGCGTTGCCCGGTCTGCATATCCGGGCGGCGCATGGGGCGGCAGCATGATCTCGGCATGGACAAGTTCTTTCTTTTTGTTGTAGAATTTCGTTTTCTGGTCGTACTCACTGAACAGCCGTTCGCCGCTCTGGTAGGCTGCACCGGCAACAGCAGACTGTCCTTGGCTGCGTTTTACGATGGAGATTTTGAAGTGCGGACATGGAATAGGAATCACCTCCTTGTGAGCATTTGAAACGTTCCCTTGTAAAAAATGTGGATTTATGATACTATTATCTTGGATAAGTAAACAGAAAGC
>ERZ773130.1106-NODE-1106-length-27430-cov-4.193571_pt1 | contig 27430 bp, 30 predicted proteins | sample MGYA00511919_ERZ773130 | MGnify/ENA primary metagenome ERZ773130 (study PRJEB29015, sample SAMEA2737851) | human gut metagenome | biome: human gut; feature: human-associated habitat; material: faeces | place: China | collected 2012 ...
TCATAAGTAACACCTACCATTTCTTATCTTTAAATAAATTCTATCATGGAAGTGATTACTATTCAATAGTTTTCTTTAATTTTGTAGCACCTAATACTATTTCTTTATCTTTATTTACAACTTTTAATAATATAATTTCATCATCTAATTTAGGTTCATAGAAAATATAGTAGTTAGATAAATCTTGTAATTCATTTATATAGTCTAAATGGTTATTTAATACTTTTATATTTTTATTATAAATAACGGTAAATATCTGGTATCTTTCATTATTAAAAATAAAGTTTGGGTATTTCTTTAGATTCTGCTAGTTAATAAGGTTTAATAGTTAGTACTTTTTCTTTTGAATTAATTTCTTCATATGATATATCTTTTTAGTTAAGTTTTCTATTTCAAAAGTCATATTTGTATTAGTAACATAAACAGTATCTTTCAACATATCATCTTTATTTATAAAACTAAACATTACTACTAATAAAAGTAGAATCGTTCCCCACCATTTTTCTTTTTTCATTTTATCACCTGATGATAATCTAACATTTTAGATGGAAAAATTATGTCGAAAAAAGTTTTTATATTTATCCTTTCATCGATACTTTTTTAATTGTTTTGGCATATTTTTAATCGTATCTGCCAGTGCTAATTTTAATACTTCTTGATCAAAGCCAAAATCTTTATATCCCTTCGAACATATTTCAACATATTCATCAGAAGGTAAATGATAATCGAAGCGTGGTTTCATCACATAAATTAATGCTTGTTCTTCTTTGTCAAATATTTTAACGGATACATAACGTTTAGAATAAAGAGAAGGATAACCTTCATATCTATCTAAAGAAAAAATATCAGAATGTGATATTTCATATAATCCTAACGGAACATATGTACCTTCACATTCTTCTATAGTTAAATAGGAAAAATCATCAGTTTTTCCTTTGTAGACTAATTTATAATTATCTAACATAACTGTTCCTATTGCTTTGGCAGTTGGACATCTAAATTTCATCTCTTCTAAGTTTAAATTACTTCCATAAGCCAAATAATATTCTTTCATTATACTACACCTACCAAACTTTTAATAATAATATGTAATCATATTCGTTTTAACAAGTCAAGAAAAAAGAACAAATCATTATGATTCATTCTTTCTTGTAAATTTATCAAATCTATCAATATCTATGTCTTTAAAATCGGTATTAGCAAGAGACTCAAATAGTTTTTTCTGATCTCTTGAAAGTTTTTTAGGAGTTTGTACTCGATAGATTATATACATATCCCCTGTTCTTCTTCTATCGTCTTTGATACCTTTTCCTCTTACTCGCTGTTTAGTTCCACTATCAGTTCCAGCTGGTACTGATACTGTTATATTACCATAGATAGTTGGTATTTCTTTTTTACAACCAAGTGTTGCTTCTACAATAGTAATTGGTACTTCTAAGTAGATATCATTACCATTTCTTTTAAAGTAGTCATGTTCTTTGATAGTAAACTCTAAATACAAGTCACCTGACTCTCCACCATTAGGAGAAGCATGTCCTTTACCTGCTAATCTTAATCTTTCTCCATTATCTATTCCAGCAGGAACGTGTACAGTGATAGTTTTTCTTACCTTGACAGTACCTGTTCCACGACAATCTGAACAAGTTTTTGCAAAAGTCTTACCTTTTCCTTTACAATCAGGGCAAGTTGATTTAGTAACAAATGAACCTAAAATTGTTCTTTGTTCTACCGTAACTGTTCCACTACCATGACATCTTGAACAAGTTTTCTCATCAAAACCACCTTTACCATGACAATTATCACATTCATCAATTACATCTACATCTATATCTTTTTCACAACCAAATACTGCTTCTTCAAAAGTAAGATTCATTCTAAGTAGCATATCACTACCACGTTGTTTTCTACTACTTGTTCTGCTACTGCCACTAGAGAAGCCTCCAAAACCTCCACCAAACAAGTCTTCAAAAATATCTCCTAAGTCACTAGCATCGAAACCAAAACCACCTGATGAGAAACCTCCATAAGGATTTCCCCCAGCTGCTCCACCTTGGAAAGCTGCATGACCAAATTGATCATATTGTTTTCTTTTAGTTTCATCTGACAAAACTGAATATGCTTCTTGTACTTCTTTAAATTTTTCTTCAGCATTTTCTTCTTTACTAATATCCGGATGATATTTCTTTGCAAGGCGTCTAAAAGCACTCTTTATTTCATCTTGACTAGCACTTTTACTAACACCTAATACTTCATAATAATCCCTTTTAGTTGCCATACTTGTACCTCCTATTTTGTTAATTCTTCAAGTTCATCTACTAAACTATCAAAATATTTAATAGCATCTAGATAAACATCTTCTTTTTCTAAATCTACACCTAATATTTTAAAAGTATCAAGAGGAGTAACATTTGAACCAGTTTTAATATATTTTAAGTATTTATCAAGTGTTTCCTTATTACCATTTAATATATCACTTGCTAAGTGAGATGCTACTGATATACAAATAGCATAGCTATATAAGTAGAAGTTCATATAATAATGACTTCTATATATCCAGTTATATGAACTATATTTAGTTAGTTTAACTTCTTTACCGTAATAGTATTTTAGTGAATCTTTAGTTATTTTACTCATAAATTCTTTAGTTAAACAATTACCATTATGAACATGTTCATACATTAAACGTTCCATATCACATTCGCGAGTAGCTCCAAATAAGTTAGATTCAATAACACCAATAATATTTTCAAGTCCAAGTATCTTCTCTTCCTTAGTTTTAGCATTCTTAATCATATAATTTGCAAGTAAACATTCATTTATTAAGGAAGTAACTTCAGCATTAATTATAGCATTCTCACGGTAAGGCAGAAAATTATTTTCAATTAAATACTGATGATTAATATTATGACCAGCTTCATGTGCAATAGTTGAAATAGATTCAAAATCATAATTATAACTCATGAGTATTCTTGAATTGTTCTCATGTCCACTAATAGAATAGCCACCACTACATTTACCTTTATATTGACAGTAATCAATATACCTGTTCTTAATTATCTTATCATACTTAGCTAAATAATCTTCTCCTAATGGTTTTAAAGCTTCTCTTACAATCTGTTGTGCTTCTTCTATTGAATATTCTTTAGTAGAATTAGAAAGTTTTGCCAATAAATCATAAGTATATAATTCATCTAGACCAAGTATCTTCTTCCTTACTTTATAATATCTTTGTAATGATGAAACATTTTCTCTAACTACTTTTGATAAAGTGTCATATACTTTAACATTTAACTCATTGGAAAATAATTTTGCTTCTAAAGAATCACTAAAGTGATAAATACCTGCTAATGTATCTTTTAGTTTAACATAACCATTTAAAAGACTAGCTGAGGTTGAGGCATATTCACTTGCTTTCTTTAATAATTTTGTATCAGCTTGTTTTCTAACCTTTCTATCTTTAGAAGTTTTAAGAAAACGAGAATTAGTTGTTGTTAACTCAACTTTCTCATGTTCATTAATTGTTACTTTACCATAATTATGTTCACCATTAAGCAAGTTAGAAGAAATATTACTAAAATCATCAGTAGCAGATACTAAAGAAGTCACTAACTTTTCTTCTTCTTCGCTTAAAACGTGTTCTTTATAACGATAAATATCATCTAGATATGGCTTATAATCATTTAATTTATCATTAGTAATAAATAATTGTTTATAAGAAGTGCTTGTTATTTTTAATAACTCTGGATTGAAAAAAGCTGTTAAATTATTTAATTTAGTTATTAATAAGCTAGCTTTATTTAACATATCTAAAGGAATAGGTTGTCCTAACAATTCATCATTTCTTACACTAGCATAAATATACATTCTTTCAATTTCTGTTTCATATTTAATTTCTTTATCTAAATATTCATAAAGTTTAAAAGAATCAGTAGTACACCCTACATAATTTTTTAATATATCTAACTCTTTATTTAGTTTAGAGTAAGTTTCAAAAAACTCATCATCACTTTTATAGTATTCCGTTAAATCCCACTTATATTTTTCCTCTACTTCTTCTCTATTCTTATATTGTTTCATAATTCCTCTTTCTATTATTAGGCTAAAAGTTCTAGTCACCTAGAACTTTTAGATTATTATTTTTCTTCATATTCAGCGTCTTGAACATCATCTTTTTTAGAATCATCATTTGCAGTTTCATTGCTACTATTTTCTTGTTGTTCTTTAGCAGCTTGTTCATATACTTTAGCTGATAAATTCATAGCTTTTTCTTGAAGATTTTCTTTAATAGTTTTAACCTTATCCATATCGTTCTTTTCTAAGGCTTCTTTTAGCTCTTTAACGATATTTTCTACTTCTTCTTTTTCTTTACTATCAACTTTATCACCTAAGTCTTTTAAAGCTTTTTCAGATTGGAAAATCATTTGTTCAGCATCATTTCTTAAGTCTGCTTCTTCTTTTTTCTTCTTATCTGCTTCTTTATTAGCTTCTGCTTCTTTCATCATTCTATCAATTTCATCATCTGATAAGGTTGTATTAGAGGTAATAGTAATTTTTTGTTCTTTATTAGTTCCTAAATCTTTAGCAGTTACATTAACGATACCATTGGCATCAATATCAAATGTTACTTGGATTTGTGGAACTCCTCTAGGTGCTGGTGGAATATCTGCTAATTGGAATCTTCCTAGTGTTTTGTTATCACTAGCCATTGATCTTTCACCTTGTAATACATGTACATCTACAGCTGGTTGATTGTCAGCAGCAGTTGAGAATACTTCTGATTTAGAAGTTGGAATAGTTGTATTTCTTGGAATTAATACAGTCATTACTCCACCTAATGTTTCAATACCAAGTGATAATGGTGTTACATCAAGTAAAACGATATCATTAACATCTCCTGTTAATACACCACCTTGAATAGATGCACCCATTGCTACTACTTCATCTGGGTTAACTTCACGAGAAGGTTCCATAGCAAGTTCTTTCTTAACTGTTTCATATACTAATGGTACACGAGTAGATCCACCAACAAAGATTACTTTATCTAAGTCTTTTGCTTTAATATCAGCATCTTTTAAAGCTTTTCTTACAGGTTCAAGTGTTGACATAACAAGATCATGAATTAACTCTTCAAATTTAGCTCTTGTTAAAGTCATTTCTAAGTGAAGTGGTCCATCAGAACTTTGAGAGATAAATGGTGCTGATATTTGAGTAGTTGTCATTGAAGATAAATCTTTCTTAGCTTTTTCACTTAACTCTTTAAGTCTTTGCATAGCCATTTTATCTTTAGATAAATCTACACCATTTTCTTTCTTAAATGTTTCAACTAAGTAGTCCATGATTTTATTATCAAAATCATCTCCACCTAAGTGGTTATTACCAGCAGTTGATTTAACTTCAAATACACCATCACCTAATTCAAGGATAGATACATCGAATGTTCCACCACCTAAGTCATATACTAAGATTGTTTGATTCTTCTCTTGTTTATCAAGTCCATAAGCAAGAGCTGCTGCAGTTGGCTCATTGATGATTCTTTCTACATTAAGTCCTGCTATTTTACCAGCATTTTTAGTTGCTTGTCTTTGAGCATCATTAAAGTATGCTGGAACAGTAATAACTGCTTTTTCTACTTTTTCACCTAAATAACTTTCAGCATAATCTTTCATGTAAGATAAAATCATAGCTGATACTTCTTCTGGTGTATATTTCTTTCCTTCAATTTCTACTTTTTCACTAGTACCCATTAATCTTTTGATTGATGATACAGTGTTAGGATTAGTAATAGCTTGACGCTTAGCAGCATCTCCTACTATTCTTTCTCCATTTTTAAATGCTACTACAGAAGGAGTTGTTCTATTACCTTCTGGATTAGGGATTACTTTTGGCTCCCCTGCTTCTAATACTGCAACACAACTATTTGTTGTACCTAAGTCTATACCTATTATTTTACTCATATTACCTATCTCCTTTTCCTATTTCTCTATTTTATTTACTTTTACACTAGCTGGTCTAATGACTCTATCTTTTAAACGATATCCTTTTAATAATACATCTAAGACAATATCATCTTCAAAGTTAGAATCACTATCAGTCATTAATGCTTGCATAGTATTGGCATCAAATTCTTTACCCTCACAGTCAATTTCTTCAACACCAAATTTTTTTAACACTTCACAAAGGGAAGCATACATCATCTTAAAACCAGTTAAGAATTTTGATAACTCATCAGTTAAATCATTATCATCTAACTTAATAGCTCGTTCAAAATTATCAAGTACCGGTATTATTTCTAAGATTAAATCTTGATTAGCATACTTTAATTTATTATCTGTTTCTTCTTCTTTACGTTTACGATAATTAATCATTTCTGCTTTACTATATTGTAATTTTTCTAACAAGCTTTGTTTTTCATTTAAGATTTCTGTTAATTGATTTCTTAATTTTTCAATTTCTTCCGTTTGCCTTTCTTCTACTTTATCATGCTTACATTCACATTTTTCATCTTGACATGCACAAGTTTTCTCACAATTACATTTTTTCTCTTCATGTCTTTCTTGATTATTATGCTCATGTTTATGCTTTTTATGCTCTTTTTCCATTTTCATCACCCTTCAATATTATCTTTAATAAATTCTAGTAAACTCATAACTCGCTCATATTCCATTCTCTTTGGTCCAATTATAGCAATTGTTCCTTCTTCATTTTTTGTTTTAAAGCCAGTCTTTATAACGGTTACATCAGAATCAATATTATTTTCACTTCCGATATAAACCTCAATATTATTAGAATTATCTTGTTTAATTTCTTTTATTAAGTCTTGATCATCTAACTTAGCAAACAATCCTTTTACTTTATCAATACTACCAAACTCCGGTTGTTCTAGGAATTTTGTCTTTCCTACTACATTGATATCAGGATGAGTTAAATCATCAAAGACATGATAAATAACATCATATAATTTTTCATGTTGCTCAACATAGTTTCCGATGATTGGTTTTATCTCAAACTCAAGTTTAGTACTAATCTCATCTATTGGTGTACCAACTATCAGTTTATTAATCAAATCAACCGTTTTCTTAACATCACTCATATTAACTTGATCTAGTGTTACCGTCTTATGTTCCACTTTTCCTTTATCAGTCACTACTATCATTATTAACTGATTATCAGCTAAGGGAACAACATTAACTTCTTTTAATAAGTTATCATGAGAAGCTTGACCTAATACTACCGCTGTATAACTAGTCATATCAGAAACTAATTGCAAACTCTTAGAAATACAATCTGATAACTCTAATGATTGATTATGCAAAATTATTTGTAAATTTAACATATCTTCACCATTCATTTTTCTAGGTTTCAATAAGTTATCTACATAATAGCGATACCCTTTTTGACTAGGTATTCTACCACTAGATGTATGTGTCTTTTCTAAAAGTCCTGCTTCTTCAAGATTTGCCATCTCACTCCTAATAGTAGCACTAGAACATTTTAGTTTTTTACATAATTGTTTACTACTAACAGGAGTTGCTTGCTTTATATAATTTTCAACAATCATTTTTAATAATTGTTCTTGTCTTTTTGATAACATATCCATTATTAAGCACCACCTTAGCACTCTTCTTTTCAAGTGCTAATAATATTGTATGCATTTAGTTAGCACTTGTCAATACATTTTGCTAAAATTTGCTAAAAAAAGAGAAGTTTTAACAACTTCCATTGGCAACACATTCATTTAATTCTTTAGAAATAAGCTCTACATAGCTATTGGTAGTTCTTCTCTCAAATCTACTTACACTTAAAAGTAAAAAGATAATAAAAACCATAACTAGTAGTAGTCCATATAAAATAGTGGAAACAGCAAATCCTTTTTGATTTAGTTTCATTCTTCTACCACCTCTATCAAAGCATGATAATGACTGGTCTTATCTAGGGTAAAATTACTATTCATAGCCCATAATCTAATAGAATAATCTTCACTACTATTAGGTTTTAAACTATCTTCATAAATAACATCATCAGGAAACTCTGATAAAACATAAGCAACAGGTGTTTGATGATCTTTTCTAAAACTTAATTTTAGTAACTCTTTAGGTATTTGTTTATTATCACAATTATCTTGCTCCATTTTCTTTTTATTAGTTACTAGTTTAATTCTATACTTAACTTTCTTATCAGTATTATTATTAACTGTAAAAGTATAACTAGGACTAGAAAGACCAATTGCATCAGTTACAGGTGTAAATTTATCAAGTGATATTTCATTACCATTTTTTTCATGGAAGACAACTTCCATCTTTCCTGTATCATAGTCTTTATCTCTAGAGTTTGCAAACTTTTCATATATAAGATAAGTAGATATAAGAGAAAAAAGCACTAAAAAAGTAATAATTATTATACTCTTTCTTCTTTGTTTTTTATAATATGCTTGATACATACCAACACCTCTTTCTTAACTTATTTTAAGTCTTTTCTTAAATATTAGTCAATTATTAGTTATTAGAAATATTAAACTTTACATGTATCTTACCATCTCTTCTAGTTCTTTTCTAACATTATGCATAGGACTTTCTAGGTAATCATCAGTTTTATAACCAATTGGTAACAAACAAATAGGTTCTATATTATCATTAATATTAAATTCTTTCTTTAACAATTCTTTATCAAACATCTCTATCCAAATATTATCAAGTCCCTGATTAGTGGCTTCTAATATCATATGAGTAGCAACTATTGTAGCATCTATTATATAGCAAGTATTTTCCCTATTTTTAAAAGCTATATCTTTATCACTACAAACAATTAAAACTACTGGAGCATTATATCTAAAGTTAGTTAGTTTATCTATCTTTTCTAGTGCTTCCTTACTTTTAGCTACAAGTACTAATTGTGGTTGTTTATTCTTAGCAGTTGGTGCCACTCTTCCTGCTTCTAATATTTTACTTATCTTACTATCACTTACCTCATCACTTTTAAAACTTCTAGTAGCCGTTCTTTTTCTTATTACTTTATCAAATTCCATTATCTATCCTTCTTTCTACAATTATTATAGCAAGTTCTTTGAACAAAACTGAAAACAAGTTCTCAAAAGACCAGTATCGGATAGTCGCCACCCTATTATTTTTCGCTGAATTTTATTTTAAATTAAGTCCTGCATATATATTTTTAAACCTTCAAGCATTATATTCATGCTTACGTTGAAATCTCTATCATGCTTTGTCTTATACTTAAATTCTTTAACTCTTATAAATGTTAATATAGAAAGTAATAAATACGTCAAAGTTAAAAAATCATAATTTACGAATTATTAAGTTTTAACTTTAGTTTATTAATATCCATGCTATAATAATTAACAATGTGAGGTGTTATTATGAACTGTTATGTAGAAAGTGGAATTCATATATTGAATGATACCACTAAAGATTTAGAAAATTTAAATGAGCTGGGTATATACTTAGCAAGAGGAACTAATGTTGATGCTCTGAAATCATTGAAGCTTATTGTTTTAGCATCAGAAACTAAGTTATTAGAAAAAAGTTTTGATATTAATTATGTAAAAACTTATACCAATTCGTTTGAAAACAGTATATATAACAGTATATATAAAAGAAACGAAACTGTATTTGGTAATTTAGCTGTTAATCCACAAAATTTCGGCTTGGAGTTAGCAGATTACATCCTACATAATTATAAGGTTGATTTAGGTATAGAACCATTCACTTTTGGTTATACGATATTTGATTTTTTTGCAAGATCTTTTGCAAGAATAGAATATGATGAAGATCCTTTTTATAAGAGATACGATATGATTGATAAAAAACTAGATATGGTTTCATATATGTTAGATTATGAACTATTAGACAATAGTCAAACTGATTTATTACTAACTTGTTTTGATAGATGTATTCAAAATAAGTACCATTACACAAAAGAACAACTACTAAAAATGAAAGAGATGATTAATCAAGTAGACTCAAAGCAACAAATAAAACTTACTATTGAAGATTTATTTAAACAAAATAAGATCAAATCAGATTATTCTAAAGAAGAGTTAAGTAAGAAGCTACTATCAGCAAATAAAGATAATAACAAATCTTCTGATATAACCAAATCATTTAGTAGATTAGAAAATTACTGTATGCTAAATGATCAATGTACTTACATGTTACGTACTATTCCAAGGTTAGTTAAAGAAAAAGTAATAAAATAGGTGGGGTACTAAAATGTTATATTCAATGAAAGAAGTATGTAGAATAAGAAATCTATCTTATGATAGTTTAAAGTATTAGTGTAATGAAGGATTAGTTCCTAATGTTAAAAGAAATAAAAATAACTACAGAGTATTTGATGATAAAGATCTTGCCTGGTGATGACAGTATTAACTGTATTTATAAAAAGCAAAATTTCCATGATTGTGTTTTAACTGGTAAAACCAAATACTATAGTAATCTAATAAATGCTAACAGCAACTAAAACATAAAATTATATCTAGAATTGAACAAGAAATATATCTAACGCTTAAGACATTATCATAGATTAATCATATAATTCAGTCACTTTACTCAAAATAATATTGACTTATGTTATTATCTCATGATATAATATCAACACATTTTTACATATATTAATACCAAAAATTAAATTAAGTAGTAAATTATAAAGAGAAGATATCTTTGTAAATAGATATTACACATGCTATCTTTTCTAAAAAACGAGGGGGAATTTATATGAATATTTGTTTAGAAGCAGTAGAAGGGTCCAATAAATTTGAAAGAAATAATTTTGAAGATAATAGTATTAAAAAAATGTACATAAAAAAGAATATTGATATTATTAATGAAGTTATGCAGTTTACAACAGGATATTGTGGATCATTTGGAACTGGTTATCCATTTTATGCACTAGATAAAAACTTTGAAGGAGAATTACCTGTTATACAAGAACAATTGCGTTATAATGAGGAATTAAAAAATACTATATTAAAATCAAAGTTAAAAAAATGGCCTTGTGAAAGTTGCCTACCAATAAATGGTCCTTATATGGAAGATTTAAAACAGATCTGCATTCCTTGTCCTAGATTAGAAAAAGGATTAAAACCTAGAAAAATAATAAATCGCTTACCTGATATTGATATGTGGATGGTGTGTGAAGATTCTAAAGTAGATGATGCTAAAAAAGAATTGAAGGAAACATTTGATTCCCTTGATATGCATACATCGGATGTAAATCCAATTCAGACAATTAAGGATTTTAAAGAAACTATTAATGATTTGGAAAATGGTAAAATGCCTAGAAAAATGCTACCACTTGATATTCATGTTATAAAATATTCAGAATTAAGTAAACTATTAGATCAAGTGCCTTTTACAGTTATTAATTCAGTTAAAACGAATACTATACCATATCTACCTATACTGCCAGATTCATTAAGAAAAAAATGGCAAAAAGATGATGAAGCTTATAATTTCACACTAGATTTCTTATATAGTATGAATGATTTTAACTTTGAAGAAACTTTAAAACAAAAGCTTGATTACGCCAGAGGTATGGTTGCTTCTAAGTTGACAGAAAAAGAAACCGTTAAAATACTTGATTCAGTATCTCCTGATTCTGTGAAAAGGAGATTTGAAAATAAAACGTTACAAAAATTATATAAAAGGAGAATAAGTTCATGGAAAAATTAATAGATTTACATATTCACACTGTTTGTTCAGATGGTGTTTTAACACCAAAAGAAGTTATAGATGAGGCTTTAACAAATAAAGTAAGTACTATTGCAATATGTGATCACGATACAATTGAGGCTTATAATGAGGAACTTTTTGAATATGCTAAAGAAAAAAGCATTAAATTAATACTAGGGGTAGAAATTTCTACTAAAACCAAGAAATGTGGTATACATGTTTTAGGTTACAATTTTGATTTAAACAATAAAGAGCTTAGAGAAAAATTATATAATCTAAGAAATGCTAGACATATATATTTAAGAAATGTTGCTAAAAAGCTAGAAGAATTAGGATATAAAGTAGCAGTAGATGAACTTGACAAAATAGATGCCGTAACAAAAGCTCATATTGCCAATGATGTAATAGGAAACAAAGAAAATGAAACTAAATTAAAGGAAGTTTTTGGTTATGTTCCCCAAATGGGAGAATTTATTGAAACCATTATGAATGAAGGTTGTCCTGCTTATGTAAAGAAAGAAACTATTACGCCAAAAGAAGCCTCTTCTCTTATACATAAAGCCGGTGGCAAGGTTATTTTAGCTCATCCTGTTGCATACAGTTATGAAGATAATCTGACAGAAGAAGATATCGAAAAGTTAGTTATGGAAATGCAACCAGATGGAATAGAAACGAACTATATTTATATAGATCGTAATGATATCAAACATAATGATATAGTCCGTTGGAATGATTTTGCTAAAAAACACAATTTAAAGACAACAATCGGTTCAGACTTTCATAAAAAAGATGGGATTCACCCTATTATTGGATTAGTTGGTGAAGATATAGCATTGACTGAAGATGAAGTTAATCAAATGATTGATTTCTTATTACATAACTAAAACTTAAGTATATTATAAAAATTGATATTAAAAAGGAATCATTATGAGTACTAGTGGTTCCTTTAATTTATTAATAAAACTTTTATATCTAATATATATCAACCCTACTAACTTGATTACCATGTTCTTCGATAATAGTAATCAAGTCTTTTGCTTTTAACCAAATAGTAGCAGTATTATCATTTGGATGAATACCAATTAGAGAATTATCTTCAAAGTAATTATCTATAAAAAAATAGTCTTTTTCTCTTTATCATTTAATAAGCCTAAAGGACTAACAGAACCAGAAGTAAGATTTAATATGCTAAGTAGTTCCTCTTCTTTAGCAAAACTTAAAGGACTAGTATGATACTTTTTTCTAAATTCTTTTAAATCTACCCTTTTATCTCATTTAACGATAATTAAGTAATAATTATTTTTCTTATCATAAGTTTTTAGCATCAAACTCTTTATATGGTAAATCAACATCATCTAACTCATCCATATTATAGACAGCTTGATGATTAGTTATTTCATAATTGATTTTTCTGTCATTTAGATATTTATATATTTCTTCTTTAATCATTTTATTTATCACCCATTAACTTTTTATACAATTTTTTTCCTTCTTCAATATTTTGTTTTTCTTCTTCCGTAATTGGATGTCTTCTATCCTCAAATATAGAAAACATGTTATATAGTTCTTCTGTATTTTCTAAAATAATATGTTCACTCTCCGGATAAAGATTAAACCATTGTTGAAAGGTAGCATGATCATCATAGAATTTAGATAAGAGTTCTATTCTACATCCTGACATACAGCCATGATAATTTTTAACTATTCCAATATATTTTTTTATTTCCATAATTTTTTCTCCTTTAATTTTATTTCATATAAATAATTTTCTTATTAAGGCTTTTAGCATATTCTATTTCTTTTTTAGTACTGTTCCCTATATATTGGTCTTTATTAACCACATATATAGCATCTGAAAGCTCTATTCGTTTGAAATGAGCGTCTTTTAAGTTATTAAGATCACTTTTAGTTAAGTTGTTAGCATCACCAGCAAAGAAAACCGGTGTTAAAACACAATCACCTTTTAAAGATAAAGACTCTGCCATTCTCATCATCTCAGACTGGTATTTTAAACTTCCACATAATGTTATTACTCTTATGATATATCACTCCTTTCATTTATTCTATCACAAAATTAAAGAATATAAGACAAATTTATTAAAGGCTAGTATTTTACTTGCATAAACTATAAGGAAAGGAGAAAAAAAACATGTTTGATAACTGCAATAAAAATAAAGAAAAAACAAGATGTAAATTTTGTTATGTACAAGGACCCACTGGACCTACTGGACCAGCTGGTGCTGCTACTATTACAGTAGGAACTACTACTACAACTGATGCTGGTAGTAATGCTTCGGTTACTAATAGTGGAACTAATGAGAATGTCATCTTAGACTTTTCTATTCCAAGAGGAAGTATAGGACCCACTGGACCTACTGGACCTCAGGGTAATATTGGTCCTATTGGTTTAACTGGTGCTACAGGTGCTACTGGTCCTACTGGACCTACTGGACCCACTGGACCTCAGGGTAATATTGGTTTAACTGGTGCTACGGGTCCTACTGGGCCTACCGGACCTACTGGACCCACTGGACCAACAGGTCCTACTGGAGGAGTAGCAGCATACGGTGAAAGATACACAGAAGGTGCTGAAACAGTAACACTTACTCCCAATCAAGATGGACAAATTCCTTTGCAAACAAATGGTCCTAGTTTAAATACTACTTATACTACTTCTAATGCTATTACTGTAGGAGATGCTGGTACCTACCAAATCTACTATCTATTAGACGCTTCTAGTTCCCAACAAGCAGATATAACCGTATTTGTTAGAAAAAACAATACAGAAATTGATGGCAGTTCTATTACTTTAAATGCTCCTGCTAATGAAAATGAATTATTCACAGGAAGTATCATTACTACTCTAGCTACAGGAGATGTTATAGATTTTGTAGCTAATTCAGGAACTGGTCTTACCTTAACACTTGATAGCAATACAGGAGCAAGGGTTAGTATTATTAAATTAGGATAATATGCATAAATACAAGATTGTTGTCTATGCCATTAGTAGAAATGAAGAAAAGCATGTTAAAAGATGGGTAGAATCTATGAAAGAAGCGGATGAAATCATCGTTCTTGATACTGGTAGTACTGATAAGACTGTCAAATTATTAAAAGATTTAGGTGTTACTGTTAAAAGTAAAAAAATTAAACCTTTTAGATTTGATGTAGCAAGGAATTTATCCTTAGACTTAGTTCCTAAAGATACTGATATTTGTGTTTGTACTGATTTAGATGAAGTTTTTCTTAAAGGTTGGCGAAGTAGTCTTGAAAAAGTATGGCAAGAAAACACTACTCGACTTGCTTATAACTATAACTGGAGTCTAGATGAAAAAAATGAACCTATTATAAACTTCTATATAGAAAAAATACATTCTAGGAATGATTATACTTGGACTCATCCTGTTCATGAAGTTCTTTCCTATATAGGTGATAAAAAAGAGATTAAACTTACTACTGACTTAATTACTCTAAATCATTACCCTGATAAGACTAAAAGTAGAAGTAGTTATCTTCCCCTCCTTGAATTATCAATCAAGGAAGATCCAACAGATGATAGAAATATGCATTATCTTGGAAGAGAATATATGTATCATGGTTACTTTAATAAAGCGATTGATACACTAATTAAACATCTATCGTTAAAATCTGCTACTTGGCATGATGAACGAGCTGCTTCTATGCGTTTTATCGCTAGATGTTATACTAACCTAGAAAGGTATAGGGAAGCTAAAATGTGGTATAAAGAAGCCATAAAAGAAGCCCCTTATCTAAGAGATGCTTTTGTCGAACTTGCTCTTTTAGAATATAATCTAGAAAACTATAAAGAAGTAGAAAAAAACTGTTTGGAAGCCTTAAAGATAACAACTCATCAAAAGACTTATATAAATGAAACTTTTAGTTTTGATCACACTATCTATGATTTATTATCAATCAGTTGTTTTTATCAAGGAAAGTATCAAGAGTCCTTAGACTATGTTAATAAAGCTTTAGAAATATCACCTAATAATGAAAGACTAAAAAGTAATAAATTACTAATAGAAAAAGCAAAAGATTAATTACTTTCTCTTGCTTTTTTCTTTTAACTTTTTATATTCTTCTCTTTGTTTTGCTAAATAATTCTTTATTCTGCCTAACGGATCATGATTAGATAATTTTATCTTTGGAAAGGCATTTAACATATGAAGCATTAAGCCTTTATTCTTAATAATTTCATTTCTTACTTTTCTACTTATCTCTTCTGTAGCATCCTTTGCTGTAAACTTTGTAGCGGCTATTTTAACTTGGCACATAGTAGTTACTGTAATAATTACATCAATCATAAAAATAACAAATAAAACGATAGATAATATTATTAAAACATTATGTGGAATCATTGATACTAATCCATCTAGAAAAGGATGTAAAATACTTACAATAAATACTCCTCCTAAACCAAATAGACAAGAATTCTCTAAACATACTCTACCTGATAAATTAAATTTCTTTTCAGTATAATCCCACCATCTAGCATGGAATATTTTTTCTAAGATTAAACTAGTCATATATTCCATTAAAGTACAAACAAAAGCAGACATAACAAATAAAGTAATAATATCTTTACTATACTTAGCTAGAAAGATATTCATTATAACACTACTAAATCCGTAAATTGGTAAGTATGGTCCTAGACAAAACCCTCTATTTACTATTAGCTTCTTATTATTTATAGAACAACAAGTAATTTCAGTTAAATAGCCAATAAAAGAATATATCATAAAAAAGAAAAACCAATAACATATTTTATACATCTAACCCCCCCTAATCAAACAATAAGGTAAGTAAAAATATTAATACTCCACTTATTAAACCATAGATAGTCATATTTTTATTCTTAGTATCTTTAACTTTAGGTAGTAATTCAAAGAATACCAAGTAAAATAGCATACCAAGTACTAGAGAAAGCAATATTCCCATAAAAGTATTACTAGCACTAGTTAGACCAAACATATAAGGAATTAAGCCTCCTAAGAATGTTGAAATACTTAAAAGAAACATGGGAAGACGAAGTGATTTTTTTGCATCACTTTGATAATATACGCTACCTATCATCACCCCTAAAGGAAGATTATGAATACCAACACCAATACTCATCATCACTCCTAAAGATATATTAGAAAGTGTTACAAAATAAATAGCCATTCCTTCTATTATATTATGGATAATTAATACTATTATAGAAAGTAGCCCAATGTGATGAATATTTTCTCTAACTTCTTTATTAGTTTTTAAATGATCATGATGATCCGGAATAAAGTGATCAAGTACTTTAAATATTAAGAAACCTATTAAAGAAAAGATTATAAATAGATAAAGTTTTCCAAAGCCAAATACTTCTAATGCTTCTTTTAAAAGGTCAAACACCATTAACATGATTAATAGTGAAAAAGCCAGTGAAAATATATAGTCTAGAACTTTTCTTTTCTTTTTAAGAAAGAAGGAAAAGATTATTCCAACTACTAAGAATAATCCTAATAGAAAAGTAATAAATAATGAAAGTGTATTACTCATACTATCTACCCCCTAAATGTTACTAATAAGATAACGATAAGTGCTAATAAGATACGGTAAATCATAAAAGCTTTAAAGTCATGTTTTTTTAAGTATTGTAATAAGAATTTAATACAGATAATTCCTGTTATAAAAGCTATAACTATTCCTACTAGGAATATAGCTAAATTACTAGCAATTAAAGTAACAGCTTCTCCTTTTAAAAATTGTAATAGACAAGCTCCTAGAACAACTGGTGCTGATAAGTAGAAAGAAAACTTAGCAGCATCTTCTCTATTTACTTTTAAAGCTCTAGCACAAGCAATAGTAGTACCGCTTCTACTAAATCCTGGAATTAAAGCAAATACTTGACTACAACCTATTAAAAGTGCATCTTTAAATGATAAATCACTCACCTTTTTAACTTGTTTAGAATTTTTATCAACTAAATAAATAATTATTCCCATAACAATTAAAGCAATAGCTATTAAGTAGTAATTAGTTCTAATAGCGTTTTCAATAACATCTTCAAATAATACTCCAGCAATAGCAGCCGGAATAGTTGCTACAATTATCTCAAAGAAAAGTTTTCCTTCCTTATCTTTTACGCCTTTAGTAAAACCTTTTACTACCATATTTAAAAAATCTTTAAAGAAAAATACAGCTATAGCAAGTAAAGTTCCAAGATGAAGAGCAAGATCGAAACATAACGCAAGTTCACTACCCATACCTTTTCCAATACCAAACACATCTCTAAAAATAATTAAATGTGCACTTGATGAAATTGGTAAGAACTCAGCAATACCTTGAACTATGCCTAATATAACAGCTGCAATAATATGATTCATAATTAATACCCTCTTTTCTAAATAAGATTATAACAAAATACCAAAGAAAAAGAAAGTCTAACTTCTGAAACTTTCTTGATAGTTATTATTCTTTTTCTAATTTTATACCTAAATCTTCAAGTTGTTTTTTAGCAACTTTATTAGGAGCTTCACTCATAAGACAACTAGCACTAGCAGTCTTTGGAAAAGCTATTACATCACGAATGTTATCAGTTTCTGTTAATAACATAGTAAGACGATCTAGTCCAATAGCAAGTCCACCATGAGGAGGTGTTCCATATTTCAAAGCTTCAACAAAGAAACCAAACTTCTCGTCAATATCTTCTTTAGTTAATTCTAAAGCTTCAAACATTTTCTCTTGAACTTCTTCATTATGGATACGAATAGATCCACCACCTGCTTCATAGCCATTAATAACAATATCATAAGCTTTAGAGTAGCAGTGAGCTTTATCTGTTAAAAGTTTATCTACATCACTGTCAAGTGGTGCTGTAAATGGATGATGACAAGCAACAAATCTATTTTCTTCTTCACTCCACTCAAATGATGGAAATTTAGTAACCCATAATAGTTTATAATCACCTTTTTTGATAAGGTCCAAGTCACGAGCTAATTTACATCTTAAAGCTCCTAATGTCTGATAAACTACCATTTTGTTATCAGCACCAAAGAATAAGATATCATTATCTTTAAGTTCTAGTCTTTTAACTAACTCTTCTTTTTCTTTATCACTTAAGAATTTACTAATACCACCAGTAAACTCTTTATTTTCATATTTTACAAATGGAAGACCTTTTGCTTTATAAATTTTTACAAATTCAGTTAACTCATCAGTTTTCTTTCTAGAAAAATATGTTGCATTATCATCTACTTTTATACAAGCGATAGTACTTTTCTCATCAAGGGCATTTGAAAATACTTTAAATTCACTATCTTTAAATATATCTTTAACGTCAGTTATTTTCATATCGAATCTTAAGTCTGGTTTATCAGAACCATAATACTTCATGGCATCATCATATTCCATTCTCTTAAGTGGTAATTCAATTTCTATTCCTTTAATTTCTTTAAAGACATGAGCGATTAACTTTTCAGTCATACTCATTACATCTTCTTCATTAACGAAACTCATTTCCATATCGACTTGTGTAAACTCTGGTTGTCTATCACTCCTTAAGTCTTCATCACGAAAACACTTGGCTATTTGAAAGTATTTTTCCATCCCACCTACCATTAATAATTGTTTAAATAATTGAGGTGATTGAGGAAGAGCATAAAATTTTCCTTTATTTACTCTACTAGGTACTAAATAGTCTCTTGCTCCTTCTGGAGTTGATTTACAAAGTACTGGAGTTTCTACTTCAATAAAGCCCTTACTATCTAAGAAATTTCTAATAGCAAGCATAATCTTATGACGAGTTATTAAATTGTCTTTTAAATTACTTCTTCTAAGATCAAGATAACGATACTTTAGTCTTGTATCTTCTAAGGCAGTGGTATCGTTTGTTATTTCAAAAGGTAAATCTCTTGAAGAATTTAACAGTTCAATATTAGTTAATTCAACTTCAATATCCCCAGTAGCTATATTTTTATTTTTAGATTCCCTTTCTTTAACAATACCTTCTACTTTTAAAACAGATTCATTCTTTAGATTACTAGCAAGATTATAAGTATCTCCTTCACGAGCTACTAATTGAACTATACCACTCCTATCACGAAGGTCAATAAAGCATACTCCTCCTAAGTCTCTTTTCTTTTGTACCCAACCATATAGAGTTACTTCTTTATCTTTATCAGTTAATCTTAAACTATTATTTTCTATTGTTTTCATATTTAACACTTCCTATTCATCCTTACAGTGACATCCATCATGACCACAGTCACCGTTGCATTCATGATCACAGTCACAATCATCACTATCAATAGTTAATTTTTCATCTAAATAGTAAATTAAAGCATCTAAACTAATTATTTCTTCTTCTTTAGTCTTATTATTTTTAACTTTTACTTCATTATTATTTAGATCTTCACTATTAAGTATTACTAAAAACTTACTATTTAATCTATCAGCTTGCTTAAATTGTCCTTTCAAACTTCTTCCTGTGTACTCAGTCTCAACGATAAAGCCAGCCATTCTTAATTCCTGAGCTAGATAAACAGCATACTTTTTCTCATCTTCATTAACGTACATTAAGAATAAGTCAATACTATCTACAATTGGTAATTTAGCTTGTTCAAGTTCTAGAGCCATTACTAAACGACCAATACCTGAAGCAAAACCAATACATGGTGTTTCTGGTCCTCCTAATTCTTTAACTAGACCATTATATCTTCCCCCTGCTCCTATAACATTATTAGCTCCAAAGCCTTTTACTTTTGCTTCAATTTCAAAGACTGTATGATTATAATAATCAAGTCCTCTAACAATACTTGGATTAACTTCATAATCTATTTGCATAATATCAAGGTAATCTTTTACTTTTTCAAATCTTTCTTTTGATTCTTCATTTAAATAATCGATTGTCTTAGGAGCATTCTTTAATATTTCATTATCAGCATCTACTTTACAATCTAATATTCTAAGAGGATTCTTTAAAAATCTTTCTTTACAGTCATCACAAAATTCATCAATATGTGGTCTAAAGTATTCAACTAAAGCTTCACGATAAGTATTACGAGAAGCAGTATCTCCTAAACTATTAATATTAACTTTTATTTCTTTTAGGCCTAATAGTTTGTAGATATTTACAGCTGCTGATATTATTTCTGCATCACTTAGTGGATCATCACTTCCAAGGATCTCCATACCAAACTGAGTTAATTCTCTATCTCTTCCAGATTGTGGTCTTTCATAACGATACATGGTTCCATTATAATAAACTTTTACTGGTTGATTGGCATCCCCATACATTTTGTTTTCAATATAACTTCTACAAACTCCAGCTGTACCTTCTGGTCTTAAAGAAAGATGTCTATCCCCTCTATCTACAAAGTCATATGTTTCTTTGGTAACAATATCAGTAGTTTCTCCTATTCCTCTATGAAATAATTCACTAGATTCAAAGATAGGTGTTCTTATATAGTTATAGTTATACTTTTCCATAACTTGGTCAATTACTGCTTCTACACATTTCCAAATCTTAGCTTCCCTTCCATAAATATCATTAGTTCCTTTTGGTCTTTGTATCATAATATTCCTCCTTAAAATAAAAAGATGACACTTATTAAGGACAGGTTTTCCTGTGGTGCCACCTTATTTTATACTCTAAATAACCATATCGTGGTTTAACGCTTCTTTTTTTATTGGATGTCTTCTATTTTCTTTTCTATAAGTATTTTCACCAGCCATACTTTCTCTAAATAGAATTAAAAATATACTCTTTCCAAAGAAGATAAGCTTATTATATAACATTTAATTGTAATTAGCAATTTATTTTTCGAAATAATTTGTCATCTTTTTAACCATTACTTTAGATATTTTATCATCGTCAAGTCCAATACTATCTAATTTGCCTTTATCAAAATATGGATCTCTTATCATTTGAAACTTATCATATAGTGTTTTATCATCTAACATAGAAAATGCAATCATCATACCATAACTATACTCAAGAGCTGATTTTATATCAATGAAATTATCGCATAAAGACATATCTAAAGATACTCCTGTCTCTTGTCTAACAGAATCAGTTATTTCTTCCCTAGATAAAACTCCTTTATGTTTTCTTAATAATTTAGAATCAATAAATCCTACTGGTGCTAATGAGGATAAACTTTCTAAATAACTTACAACACTATCTGCCAAGAAAGCCTTAGTATCATCTTTATAAATATTATTTTTTAATAAATACTCATAAAACTTATATTCTTGATAAGTAGAATTAACCTCAATATAAGGTGATGTTTGAAAATAAAGACTAATCATACTATTAGAATGAGTACTGTTATAAGTAGAAAGATCTAAAACATGACCAAACTCATGAACTATTGTACTAAGTTCTCCAATTTTATTTTCTGTTTCTGCTAAAAATACTAATTTTTCATTACCTAATGGATTATAAATTGTAGCACCAATTGACATTATCATATTTAAAAATGAATCAGGCATCTTATATATAGAACCATTTTTTTGACACTCAACAAATAAATCTTTAAGTTCCATACCTTCACTATTAAAATAAGCTTCTAATATTTCTTCCTGCTCTTTTGGACTTATATAGGAAAGTCCTTTACTATCTAATTCATCATTGTATAATATCAAGTATTCATTTATTATCTCATTAATATCATCAATAAAATCAAGTATTAATTTACTATGCCTGTCTTTATTATTAATTAACTCTTCCATACTTTTCTTCTGAATAGAATTATCTTTATCTACTGATGAAAAATGAACAAATTTATTTTTATATAGTCTTGGATTTGGACTATATTCTTTATCTAATCCCATATATATCATTAGAAGAGTTTCATACATTTTGACATATGCTTCACTATCAAGTGGTTTTTTGCAATCAAGGAAATGACTTTCTAATTCTTCTATTCTAGTATATATACTTCTATAATTGTCATTTAATTTTATCATAGTTCTACCTCTTAGCTAATTATTATAAGTTATTTCTAATTAAATGGAAAGTTTTTTTAAGTTTTTCATAGACTTAAATGAAAAGTAATATGTCAAGGGATAAGTAAATTTAGAAAAAAAGCTTAAAAGAATATATCTAGTATGTTATAATACAAAGGAAGAAACGGGAGAGTGATAAAAAAGTGTTATTATTAACAAAGGCAGTCTTTGCTGTCATGATTGGCTTTTTATTTAGCGTCTGTCTAGGTCTTATTTTAGTACCTATTCTAAAAAAGCTACATGTGGGTCAAACAATTAGTGTTTATGTTGGAGAAAGTCATAGAAAGAAAGCTGGTACTCCAACGATGGGTGGAATTATTTTTATCTTACCAACAGTTCTTATTATGCTAGCTCTATTATTTTTAGGAAAGGTCTCCTATACCGATAACCTAGCTATTGTTTTATTAGTATTTTGTGGCTTTGCTATTATTGGTTTCTTAGATGACTTTTTATCACTTAGAAAACATAATAATGAAGGATTAACAACTTATCAAAAGCTATTTGGACAAATTATTATTTCTACTATTTTTTTCTATATCTATATGAAGAATGGAGGACAGACATCATGGGTTGTAGGAACACTTCATATTGATATTGAAATGAAATGGCTCTATGGTCTATTTATTCTTTTAATCTTAATTGGTTCTAGTAATGCAGTTAATTTAACGGATGGATTAGATGGGCTAGCTGGTAGCTTATCAGCTATTGCTTTTATAGCTTTTGCTTTAATTTCATTCATGGTTGGATTTGAAGATATTGGAATATTTTGTTTAGTACTAGTTGGTTCGCTTATTGGTTTTTTAGTCTACAATACCCATCCCGCTAAAATATTTATGGGAGACACTGGAAGCTTAGCTTTAGGTGGTGTTATGGGAGCAGTTGCTATTTTAACACATCGAGAATTAACTTTACTTGTCGTAGCTTTAGTATTTGTAATTGAAACATTATCAGTTATTTTACAAGTTATTTGGGTAAAATTATTTCATCATAAGTTATTTTTAATGACACCACTTCATCACCATTTTGAAAAACTTGGTTGGAGTGAAACGGATATAGTTAAGTTATTTTGTACATTTGGTCTTATTCTTGCTATGTTAGGTATTTTATTTGGAGTTTGGTTATAGAAAGGAGATAATTTTCTTTTGAAAAAACGGTTTGATTTGCCTTTACTAATCACCGTAATACTCTTACTAATATTTGGACTCATAATGATTTATTCTGCTAGTAATATTTGGGCAGAATATAAGTTTCATGATAGTTTCCACTATGTGAAACAACAAGCATTATTTACAGTAGCAGGACTTATACTAATGAATTTTATTTCTAAGATAGATTATAAAATCTATTACAAAAAGGCAAATATCATTTTAGGTATTTGCTTTTTATTATTAATTTTAGTTTTAGTACCTTTTATTGGAAGTGTTAGAAATGGTAGTAGAAGTTGGTTTGGAATTGGTCCTTTTGGAATTCAACCTAGTGAAGCAGCTAAACTTGGTCTTATTATTTTTACTAGTAAATATTTAAATAATTCGGATAAGTATTTAAAGGATTTAAAAAAAGGTATATTACCAATTCTTGGTGTTACTTTTCTAGCTTTTGGTCTTATTATGTTACAGCCAGACCTTGGTACCGGTCTTGTCCTAATGGTTAGTATTATCGCACTTTTATTTATCGCTGGTCTTGATATGAAATTTTTCTATGGAGCTTTTGTTTTAGGTGTTATTGGTACTTGTCTTTTAATCGCTATTGCCCCTTATCGAATGAATAGAATAACTTCTTTTATTAATCCCTGGAAAGACCCATTAGGAACTGGTTTTCAAATGATTCAATCAATGTATGCCATTGGCCCTGGTGGATTACTTGGGCAAGGATTTTTAAATTCTAGACAAAAGCACTTTTATCTACCAGAACCACAAACAGACTTTATCTTTTCTATTGTCTGTGAAGAGTTTGGGGTTGTTGGTTGTATATTTGTCTGTACTCTATTTTTTCTTCTATTTTATTTTTCCTTAAAGATTTCTTTAAACGCTAAAAATTTATTTGCTAAATATTTGTCATTTGGTATAGCCTTTCAAATGTTATTTCAGGCTTCGATGAACCTAGCAGTGGTCGTTGGATTAATTCCTGTAACTGGAGTTACTCTGCCCTTCTTATCTTACGGTGGTAGTAGTTTATTAATAAGTATGATTAGTATTGGAATATTAATTTCTATTGCCAAAGATAAATGATATTTCTTTGCAAATTACATTATTTAGTATATAATAAAAAAACAGAGGTGAAAAAAATGGTAAGTATTGACTGCAAAGACATATATTCAAAGACTCTATTAAATGACATAAAGTCTAGAATAATACAAAACAGAATGAAACTGAAAGGAAATAAGGAAAAGAAAACTGACGCCAAAATGATAGAAGTAATAAAGGATTTATGCATTGGAGATAAAATTAAAATAAGTAATTCCGAAAAATGTATTTTAATCCTACAAACTAGTAGTGAAGAGGAAACAGAGAGGATCTTTTGCACTTTAATGCTATATTATGCAGCACTTTATAATGATAACATTGAGCTTTTAAATAAACTTTTGAATAGAGGTTATTTTTTTGGTAATAAAAGATATGAATTAGATTTATTTGCATTAGATAAAAGAATATCATCAAAGTTTAATGAAGAATTATATTTTGATTTACTTGAAAAACAAAGTCCTTTATTTGAAAATTTTTATTATAGTTTGGGTGATAATATAAATGTAACTGATGAAGAAAGTATTACTGACTTTTGTAGTATTTTAAATAAAGATCCAAATGTTGCTTGTTTTAAATCAGGTATAAGAAAAGAATTACTAACTAAACGTTCTATAGCTTATTTTGGACAAGATACTATTTTAAATGCAACTGATGAACAAAAGAAAAATATTATTAGTGATGATATATCTTTAAGACATATTACTAGTGATGAGCTAGAAAGAATAATAAATCTTATGAAAAATAAAACATTTACCAAGTTAGGATATAAATGGCATGAAACTTTACAGGTATTTTCTAATGAAGAAATACTTAAAATTAATGCACAAGAAGAAAATCTATTCCGTAAATATTTTGATGTTAATACTGTAAAGATTGATTATGATGGAATCAGAAAAGAAATCAATCCACAATCCCAAAAAGCAAAGAAAACTAGCATAAAGAAAAAAATTTTAACTTTATTTAATAATAGAAAGAACAATTAATATTTTTCATAGCAAAAACCATTTTCTTAACGAAAATGGTTTTTTAATAAATGATATTATCTTTTTAATTTACTAATAGATTTTTTATAGATTTCAATTAAATCTGGATCGTTCTGATTTTTTGGTAAATTATCTAAATCAAAGAATTTCATTTCTTTAGATTCACTATCCCATTTCAGGTTTCCAGAATAGTTTCTAATACAATATAAAGCTGTATTATTTATAACAACATCTCCATTTGGATATTCATTTCTTCTGCTTGCTCCTGAAACTATATCTATTAATTCTAAATCAGATTCATTTACGTCAAGATTAGTTTCTTCCTTTACCTCTCTAATAATGGTGTCTTGGAATCTTTCACCTAATTCCTGACATCCATCAGGTAATCCCCACTTATCTCTATCTGCCCTACTTTGTAGTAATATTTGTCCTTGTTCGTTTACTATTACTGCTGCTGCACCATCTTGTAATAAAACGAATTTATGTTTAAGTACTCCCATACAAAGTCTTGTAAACACAGGATACCCAATAATATTACTTAATTCAATTATTTCATCAGGTGTAAGCTTATTAATAATATTTACCAATTCTTCATAAGATAAATTTCTTTGTTCATATGCCATTGGCCCTGGTGGACTTCTTGGACAAGGATTTTTAAATTCTAGACAAAAACACTTTTATCTACCAGAACCACAAACAGACTTTATCTTTTCTATTGTTTGTGAAGAGTTTGGGGTTGTTGGTTGTATATTTGTCTGTACTCTATTTTTTCTTCTATTCTATTTTTCCTTAAAGATTTCTTTAAATGCTAAAAACCTATTTGCTAAATATTTGTCGTTCGGTATAGCTTTTCAAATGTTATTTCAAGCTTCAATGAATCTAGCAGTGGTTGTTGGACTGATTCCTGTAACTGGTGTCACTTTACCATTTCTTTCTTATGGTGGTAGTAGTTTATTAATCAGTACAGCATCTATTGGAATATTGTTAAGTATTGCGAAAGATAGATGATTTATTACTCAATTTCTAACAAATCAAGCAACTTTTTGTTAAAATTAAAAGTCCTGATAGTTCAAGACTTTTATATTATAATCATTTTTATCCATGGTGTACGTCACTAGCGTTCCAATTTTTAAATTTAGATCCTAGTGATAATCTTTTTGCTCTATTAGTTTTTCTTTCTTCACTTACTTTAGTGTTTCTTATATTATTTAGAGCTATTTCAAAATATCCAATAGCTGTATCATCATTTATATCAGGATGCACTTCTTTTACTTTAGAATATATTGCATGTGCTAGATCTAAATCACAAGTAATGTTTGTTTCCTTACCTCTAAGATGATTTTTACGAAGATAATCATACATTATTTTTTGAGAAAATGGAAGATATTCTCTACTTTGACTAGAAACACTTCCGTCTAAGCCACACTTTATACACCCACATCTTTTATATGAACGTCCTTCATATCTATCATAATCTATCTCTGAGTATACTAGTATATGATTACAAGAACTATATTCT
>ERZ773130.1111-NODE-1111-length-27311-cov-3.839852_pt1 | contig 27311 bp, 17 predicted proteins | sample MGYA00511919_ERZ773130 | MGnify/ENA primary metagenome ERZ773130 (study PRJEB29015, sample SAMEA2737851) | human gut metagenome | biome: human gut; feature: human-associated habitat; material: faeces | place: China | collected 2012 ...
GCTATGAGTACAGCGCCAATTTCTTCTACAAGCTGTGGAAACGCATCCGCAAGTACAACGGACTTGTGACCGGGCTGACGCAGAATGTGGACGAACTGCTGCGCTCCGACACCGCCCGCCTGATGCTGGCCAACTCGGAGTTTCTCGTGATGCTGAACCAGAGCGCCACCGACCGCGCGGAACTGGCGAAGCTGTTGAACATCTCGGATAACCAGCTTGGCTACGTCACCAATGTTCCCGCAGGCTGTGGGCTGATCCGCTGTGCGGGAAACATTGTTCCATTTAACAATTCTTTTCCGAAGGATACAAGGCTCTATAAACTGATGTCGACCAACCCGTCTGAGAAAAGGGAGTAAATCTTTGCGTTATAAAAATAAAGGACCGCCGAAGCGGTCCCATGAATGCGACAAACTGGAATTTGTAAGGTTATTTTAGGCAATGATTTTTAATGCAACCAATGCTTCTTTTATACCGTTATTGTCAACAGAAGAAGTGACATAATCCGAATTTTCTTTTACATTATCATCAGCATTTCCCATAGCCACACCTGTTTGAACAAATCTTAACATTTCAATGTCATTTTCTCCGTCTCCAAAAGCCATCGTCTCTTCTTTCCGAATATTGTTTTTTCTCAAATATTCTCTTATTCCCGCCCTTTTCCCTCCAGATGCCGCAATAATGTCTACTGCAAAATCATTCCATCTAGTCACTTTACAACCGGGCATCTGACCTGATATTGTTTCTTCTCTGCCTTTTTCTAAGTAGGCAATTGCTTGGAATATCTCATTGCCTGTATATTCTCCCACGTTTGGAACAGGTGTAGAGATTGCCTCTTGTGCGACTTGCACATTCTGATTCACAAAATTGATGTACATGGTTTCCTTTTCAACAATCATGATTGGTACGGTTTTCTCATGAAACATCCGAATAATACATTCTTTACTCTTTCCAGTAATTGGATTTCCGAACAGTGTGTTACCTTGTGCATCCAAGCAGAGTTGCCCATTTAGTGTAATGTAGGTGTCAAAGCGTATGTTACTAACTGGAAGTAAAGATAGTTCAAGCATGTGTCTGCCTGTTGCAATGACTCGTTGGATTCCTTTTTCAGACAACTGATTTAGAGCGGTTCTTGTACTATCTGGAACTGCATTTTGAGAATGAGAAAGTAAAGTCCCATCAACATCGAAAAAAACGACCTTGACCATATTCCCTCCACATATAAATTTCGATTTTTATGTCTGCCTTAGTGCATCCAGATGTTATTTTCCAAGTCTTTTAGTCTACCTTTGTAGTCATCGATAAGAGGCTGTGCATTTTCGCCGTCCGGGAAAGTCAGCAAGTAGCCGTCCCCGGCCTCATGAAAGCCGATGATACCCGCCAGACCGGCCATTTCGGAAACTTTCAGCAAGGTGTGGTAGTCATATTCGGCAGCACTGATATATAGATTCATTCGGATACAGCCTCACTTTTGTAATGTGACCCCATTATAGCAAATATCCGGACTTTTGCAAAGAAAAAGAAAAACGATGTGTCAGCTGTCGGTTGACACATCGCTTGATTTTTATATGTAATGGCCATACAGCCTTGTTTGTTGTCTGGCCTTGACCGAGCGATTGCTCTGGCATGGTCTAAGGCGCAGTGTGTAATGCTTGCGGGAACCCTCCCGCGTCTGTTTCTTGATTACAAGTATAGTATACCAGCAGTTTGTGTGCGGAGTATAAAAGACTCTTGAACGATTTTGAAATTTCCTTTGAACAAAATATGACCGGAGTGATGCAATGAAAGAAATCAAAGAAAAGCTGTCAGGCGGAGTGCTGACAGAAAATGCTGCAGGGAATATCCCCAAAACAGCACTGAAAAAGGCATGGACAGAGCCCAAAGAAAAACGGAATATTCCTATGGAAAAGCAGGACGGTTCTGGTGAGCAGGGAGCCTACGCGGAGGCAGACCAAGCTTGGGGAAACATAGCCGATGGAACAACCGCTGCGGTTAGTGGAAGCCTCGATTTCAGCTATAAGCAGGGGCGCCAACTGGCCCAAAAGCAATACGAAAAGCGCAAGCAACAGCGCTCTGCCGAATGGGTCGCAGAAGAACGCGCCCACGCCGCCACAGAGCGCCATGTAAGCCCCGAAACGATCATCGGCGGCAAGCGGCTCGATGTACACGGTTCGGCGCAACGTGGGGCAAATTTGCCCCGCAAGTGCGCAAGAGAAAAGGCCGCAACCATCAAGGTTACGTCGCACGAGATTCGCGGCGTAAGCTATGAACAAAAGCAAGTCCGTACTGTGGCCAACGAAACTGTGCGGAATATAACAGGACGGGAGCGATTACAAAATTCTGCACAGCAAATTAAAATAGCTTTACAAAGCAGAGCCGCAGCAATACAGCAGAAAACCAAAGCCACACTTTCCGCAATTCGCTACTTCCTCGAAAGTCTGCGCAGTCTTGTAACAGCAATGATTGCGGGCACAAGTATTGCCATGAGCATAGTTATTATAATCTGCCTTGTGGCCTTTGTGTCCGGCTCGGCCTATGGCATATTCTTTGCAGCCGATGTGCCCGGTAAAGATGCCATTTCCGTGCAGGAGGCTGTAGAAACACTCACAGACGAATACCGCGACAAACTGGAAACAATTTCCGATACCGTACAGCACGACCGCCAAGACATTGTTGCCAACGATGATGTATATTACATCCGCTGGCAGGACGTCTTGGCGGTCTTTTCTTCGTATGTATCCGGGAACGAACACGGCTCCCCGGTGGCTTCGTTGGGAAAAGAACAGGTGGATACGCTGCGAGAAATCATGTGGGCTATGAACGAGGTTGATTACACAACCCGCACCGAAACAACGGCCATAGAAACCACCAACGATACCGGCCAGCCGACCAGCACAACTATAACCGAAACCGTGCTTGAGATAGAACTAACACATAAAACGCCGGACGAAATGGCCACGGACTACCACTTCAACACCCGCCAAGCTGCCTACTTGCAGCTTTTGCAGGACCCGCAATATGAACAACTCTGGGCTGAACTACTCGGCGGCTATGCGCAAGGCGATGGAGAAATCCTGACCCCGGACAGCACCCGCGCCCCAACCGGCACGCTCCAATGGCCGCTGCCGGTGGCTGGGACAATAACTTCCCAATTCGGACACCGGGTGGACCCCATCACCGGCGAGGTCAGCTCCCACACCGGCACCGACATTGCCTGTGCCGAGGGTACTCCCATCCTCGCCGCCGCGGAGGGAACTGTCACCGTTGCCAACGGCCTTGACAGCTGGGGCGGCAGTTACGGCTACTATGTCCAAATTGACCACGGCGGCGGGCTGGAAACACTATATGCACACTGTTCGTCCATCTGCGTCACCACCGGTCAGCAGGTGCAGGCCGGGCAAATCATCGGCTATGTCGGCCATACCGGCCGCGCCACCGGCAGCCATCTGCATTTGGAAGTCAGGATAAACGGAAATCGTGCAAATCCGTTGCAACATTTTCTCTAATGGATGTGTCACCATTCCGTCAAAACACTAAAATAAAGGAAAACTGGTTTTGATTTTACTAGGATAGCTCGTATCCGTACCCTGTTATAGTTTTCGCGTGCTGTATACACAACTCCGATTTTTCTGCGTGTTTTTGCACTGTACATATCGTCAGTTCTGGTTTGAATCGGCAAAACAGTATAGCATGGCTGTATTGCAGGAAACAGGGTGCCAATATTGAAAATAATCTGCAAAAAAATTGCAATACACAGATGAGAGCGGATGGCGGTGCCAAGGGTGGACTCGACATTGGAAATGCCGATCTTTGCCAAGATCCAGGTCAGCATGGCGAACACGGCTGAGCCGATCACGTACAGAATGTGGGTGTTGCCCTTTGCAGAGGAGCAGCCGCTTTCTTCTCAACCACAAGAATGACGCCGCCAGATTGACAGCCAAACGGCCGTAGGCAGCTCGCGTCAGCGCGGTGCTATTTCTTGTGTGCCTTACGGTAGGCGCGAGGAGTGGTTGCTTTCATTCTGCGGAAGATGCGCCCAAAGTAGCTGCTATCTTGAAAGCCGCACCGAAAGGCGATGTCGGTAATGCTGATCTGCGTGTTACACAACAGTTCTGCCGCGCATTCAATGCGGTAATAATTTAGATATTCCATCGGAGTTTTACCGGTGACCTGGCGAAATGACCTGCAGAAATAGTTTGGGTTTAAGCCAGCCTCGCTGGCTAAATCCTGTAATGTGAGTGATTTTGCATAATCATTGCGGATACGGTTTAGTACATTTTTGACCGCACGGATTTGATGTGACTGCCGCAGGTTTTCTGAGTTTGTAGTTCGGTAAAGGCGGTGGACCAAAATTTCACCCAGGAGCTGCCAAAGGAGGCCGGTCGTGGTAAATTCGTATCCACTGTTTTCGGTCTCCATGGATTGAAACAAGTCGCTTGCCAGCGTTGCCGGTGTCGAACCTGCAGAAAAACGGTATTCCAGGCGTGCGCCTGATGCACGTAAGTCCGCAAGTCGGGTACCGCATTTGCTTGCATCCGGCATAAAGCGTTCCAGATCAAACACAACGCACTCATAGATGCAGCTGTCTGGCGTACCCCCGTGAATCGCCCCGTCAGGGATCATCAAGCTGTCACCCGCGGCTAAATCATATTGCGTTCCGTCAACAGCGAGATGGAGTGTACCCTGTAAAACCAGGACCAGTTCGTGTTCCATATGCCAGTGATAGGGCATTTCGTAGCGCAGATGCGTAGAGTCAACATAGTACAGCTCAATAGGGAAATCAAAAGTCCCACGCACACTGCGCTCATAGCTTGCGAGATATCGCATACAGCACTCCTCTCTCGACGCAAAAGTGAATAATATCCTATTATTTCTGATTATACACCGAGACGTTCAAGGCGGCAAGACGCTATAATACCAATTGATTACAGATGGCACCGATGCGAAAGCTGATTCGGGCAAAGCAATATTTTATTGTATTGTTTACTTTGCGGCACAGAGGTGCGAAATTGAATTGCTGTACTTTTTACAATGCTTTGTTGGAGTGAGGAGGAAATAGGATGGGAAAAAACATGCTTCCCCGCGTAATTGGGGTTTTGGTTGCCGTTATATTGATGGGCTTTTCCATTTCCTGGCTGAACCCGTGCGGCTTTGGCACCGACAGCTACACCGCCATGAACATGGCTATCTCCCAAAAATTGGGCATTTCGTTCGGCAACTGGCAGGCCGGACTGAACATTCTGCTGTTTTTGGTAGTGTTGGCCTGCGGCCGACATTATATCGGACTGGGAACTTTTGCCAATATGCTGCTGGTTGGGTACTCCTGTGACTTTTTCTCCTGGATATGGGATCAGGTTCTGCCAGCAACTTTTTTCAATACCTTTTCTGTTCGGGTGTTGGTAGCAATTCCGGCGTTAGCACTGTTCGTTTTGGCTGCGGCTGTGTACATGGATATGGATCTGGGCACCTCACCGTATGACGCGCTATCCTTCATTCTGCACAAAGTGATCGGCGAACGGGTGCCGTTCAGCGTTCTGCGAATTTTGTACGATTTGTTTGTAACGGTGTTGGGATACTTTTTCGGGGCTCCCTTTGCAGGCGTTACACTTGCGATGGCGTTCCTGCTGGGACCGGCTGTCTCGGCTGTTGGCCGCTGGCTGGAGAACATGATGTGCAGGATCCCTGCAAAAAACTGAAGGCATACCGGGTATTCGCAAAACAATCACCGTGTATGTGATACAAGACCCTTAACAATGCAAACCGATTTTACAAATGCTTTTATTTATCAGATACACCCAAATTAAGCAATCAAACCGGTGCGTTTGGACAAAATTCACATATTATACAAACAGCTTGAAAAAACTTGAGGAATATTTTATAATATAAAAACACCAACTTGTCCATATACCAAGCGGGAAATCCGATTTGAAGGAGCCATGAAGATTGAAACACACTGTAAAAAAGATCACAGGAGCCTTCAAATACCGCTACCAGCGCATTATGTTTCTGGTTTTTATGGCGATTGCACTAGGCATAACGATATTCGGGACGGGCAATGTTATATGTAATACAGCGCAAACCGAGAGAAACCAAAACCGTATGTTGGCACAGAGCAACGCCCAGTCATTATCGGTGACTTACACAGTGGCGGCACAAACCGTTAACAACATTCGGTTAAGCAGTGAAGTCTCGCAATGGGCTGCCGCCGCTTCGGCTGCAGAGGAACGTCTGGCTGCGGCAAGCCTGCATAGTGTTGTGGGCAGGCAGATGACTGGTTTGGAAGGTTTGCAGTACACGGTTGGCATGTGGAAGTTAAACTCCTATGCCCCGGTCGTGTATATCAACGGCTATTCTTTTGACAAGGACACGTATATTTCAGAACAGTTTGGCATGGACGCGACCGCTTGGGAACAAGTCGTAGCTGCGGCACGGGAAGGCGGAAGCTATTTTCTGACAACTGCCGGTACGCCTTGTGCAGAAGATCTGGTCTGCTTGTATTATCATAAATATGCAAAAGGTGAAGTTGTATTTTTCATCCTGTTGCCCTGCGGAGAAGACGAGAACTCTTGGGCATTAGCGTCAGACGGGCGGCTCTTGGCCAGCAATGATCCAGAGAACCAGACCTTGGTCAAAACAATTGATGGTAACAGCGCCACGCCGAGAGGCGTCTATATTGAGCCGATAGTCAACGAACACCTTCAATATGTTTACCTGGTGCCGGACAAATCGCTGCAGCAGGCAGGAACCTATATTCTTGTGTTTCTTCTGCTGTTGGGGATCGGGACTGTTTTTATGTTCTTGATAACAAGGCAGATCTATAAACCGATTGACCGGCTGCTGCATGAACTGGATATCCAGCCTGTAAAGGGACAAACCGATGAATTTGCCTTGTTGAGAGATAATACAGTGCATTTGCAGCTACTCAACAAGAAAATTCACGACGCCCTGAATGATACGATACTTCAGCAGAAAGAGGAAAAATACATCCGGCTGCTATATGGATTGGCCCACGATCCGGAAGACCCGGGTACGCGGTCTATCTGCCTTGTTCTGTTTGATTTTGACGAAAGCGCCAATGGGGACCAGTTGTTTGCCGCAAAAAACGATATGCGGCTGTATACGCAGCAGGATCATTTGGTGTTCTTGGGCATTCAACCCACGCGCTGGGCTTTGATTTTGTATGACACAACGCCGGAAGATGCGTGCGAAAAAACCCGCAGGTTACTGGATCTCTATTTGGCAGAACTGCCGGTCACAGCCATTGTTGGTGGGCAAATGCGCGGCATAACCGCCTTCCGCCAGGCATATCGGCAAGTGCTGCGCACGTTGGACATGCATGCGGTCACCCATACCGGCGAAATTTTGCGCGCCGACCAATTCAAGACGGGCGGCCCTGCCAATTTCCGCTATCCTGTTTCGATTGAAAGTGAAATCATACACGGTGTGCTGGAGGGTGACAACGCAGCATTGGAGGCGCTTGACGATAATCTGCGGGACAATCTCGGCCGTAAAACATTGCCGCCTCAGCAGGTCGAAAATTATCTTCTCGCGCTCAGCAGCACGGCGAACCGTATCTATAATCTGCTGCCCGCGCAGGTACAAAGTATGGCGCCACGTCCGGTCTCGGGGGCTGAAGTGCTCATGCAGTACGATTCCCAGGGGGAAACAATTGCTGTGAAAGCACTGCGCGGCTGTATTGAAGGAATGACCCATGCTGTGGCGGGACGCCGCAGTGCTGACAATACGCAGCTGATGCAAAAAATGCTCACTTACATCCACGAAAACTATATGCGCGACATCGGTTTGACGGATGTGGCCGATCATGTAGGCATCACACCGCAGTACTGCAGCCTGGCGTTCAAACAGCTTACCAACGATAACTTCAAGAACTATCTGAACGGATATCGGATCAAGCAGGCGCGGGCATTGCAGGATGCGAACCCAGGCATATCAACGACGGAATTGGCTGACCGCGTCGGGTTCAACAGCGCCAACAGTTTTATTAGAGCTTACAAAAAATATACGGGGATATCACCCCAGAACTACCGCAAGGGTGTCTCGCAAGAAGAAGCACAGAATAAATAATAAGGTTTTGCCCTGTCAGCTGTATAGGCACAGCTGGCAGGGATTTTTTGCGTTTTTGCAACAGCAGAGATTTGGGTGAACTGCAGAAAAATGAAAATAACACGCCTTGTCGTAATGCACGAATAAAGGTAATCTGCATTGGTGAATATGCTCAAAAAGGCATAATTATTGCACGTGCGGTAATTTATTGGTGATTTACAGCTGTGAAATTTCAGTGATAGGATGATGAAGAATTAAGGCAAGGAGGAAATCAAATGATGAAACAACAAGGCCGAAGTTTACTCCGCAGAGTGGTGGCGTGCATCACATCACTTTGCCTGGTGGCGGGGCTGGTGCTGCCAGTTCATGCAGAAACTACAACAACTGAACCGCGAACGGTTTCTCTTGATGCGGCAAGCTGGGAATGGGTGATCCACCTTGGCCCGGAAAGCAATCCAGAGGCAAAGATTCAGGACGATGCGCCTTATCTGGACTCCTTTAAGGGCGGCGCGTTGGTCTCGCTGGGAACGTATGACATTACAGACGTCAGCAAGATAAACGTGTCCCTCGGACTGAAGGGAAAAAGCGACAGCATCACACTTTTGGCAGATTGCGAGGTCGATGACAGCAGCTGGAACGCCAGTATATCGGTTACGAACACCAGCTCGCACATACAGGCGTATGATCGTGCCTGTGCGGATCAGGTGACGGGCGGGGTTGCGCTCGCTACCCTGACCGCTGCGGGCGGCTCCGGCTGGGATGCGCAAGACTATGAGGGAAAAGTGGTGCTTCCGGCAGGTTTCTCTGGCGAACATTCTCTCTATCTGCGCGTAGACGCTAGCAATAGCACTTCTTGGATGGGTAACTTGTACGGCGTTACCCTTACGGCAAGCCAGGGTGCTGGCGGTGATGAGGGCGAGGAACCGCCTGCAGATTCCCAGCCGGAGATTGCCGCACCGAAAGAACTGGACTGCACCGTCAAGATTGGGGATGTGATCTCCTTTGACAATGTCCAGCTGTTTGGCGCGGAACTTCAGCCGAAAGAGACGGCGCCGACCAGCTTTTTGGACAATTGGCCGTGGATGATCTACACGGGAACCCAACGCGCACAGGTCGACAGCAATGGTGTGACCGGTTCTTTCCGCGGCGGGTATATCGTCTGCCTGGGCGAGCAGGATCTGACCTATCTGAACGAAGTTTGCGTCAATATGGGGCTGAACAGCTCCTCCAGCGTGACCCTTCAGGTTGTGGCGGATTATACCCTCAGCCAGCCGACTGATACCTGGATGACCAGCTCTGCGGTTGCCAACGAGACGGAAAAGCCTGTCTATGACAAGGGCTGCGCCGCCTATTGTACCGATGGCACCCTGCTGGGCGAGCTGAGCACCGCGGGCGCAGATTCGAGCTGGAGCAACCATCCGTACACAGTCAGCGTCGAGATCCCTGCAGCCATACGAGGCCAGCACACGCTTTATCTGGTAGTCAGAGGTTCCGGCTGGTCTGGCAATCTGTATTCGGTAAATCTAATCGACCAGGAGTACACACCGCTGGGCGGCATTGGCGCATTGACTGCTGTTAGCAAAGATGGTGAACCATTGGAACTGGAGCAGACACAGGCCCTGGGCATTGAGTTCGTAGAGGGCATGTTCAGCTGGAACACTCTGGCGCTTGAATCGTCCGATGCGGGCAGCTATGCGCTGACCTTCACGCCGGATGCGGGCACCACTGCACAGGAGCGGACCGTTACTATACAGGTCGAGGCAAACGGCGATTACACCCATCCCGGTTTGATGTTCTCGTCTGACCAGATCCAGACCATCCGCACCAACTACCAAAATGGCATGGAACCCTGGGTAAGCGCGGGCAATGAAATCTTAGAGGAAGATGGTGTAAGGGAGAGCAAAGATGGTGGTTATGTCATAAAAGGATATGAAACTGTGGTGAATCAGGGTAACACCATTTGGACGGACACATCCACAGTGAAAGATAGCCCTTACGGGTTTAATAACCTTTTCCGGCAGGACTGCCAGACTGCCTACCAGGATACCCTGGCATATATCATTACGGGAGAAACGGGCTACGCCCAGTCTGCCATCAAAACTCTGAATAAATATGCTGCGCTTAGCCCTGCAATCGACGGGCACGACGCCGTCTTTGTGGCTGGGCAGATGGCTTTTCGGCTGTGCAACACAGCGGAAATCCTGCGCACCGCAACCGATGAAAAGGGTGAGCCTTTGTGGAGCAAACAGGATATCTTCAACTTTAAGAGTTGGATGATGGAGGACTTTGTCCCCTGGATCGAAGACTTTGGTGAAGCCAACGGAGGTGCCTGCGCGCTGAAGGGCATGCTTGCGATCGGTGTGTTCTGCGAAAACGATGCCATTTATCAGTCTGCCGTGAACGCGTTCTTCCACGATGAAAATATCGGCGTCACTGCGGCCATCAACGAGTTTGGGCAGAACCGGGAAAGCGGACGGGATCAGATCCATTCCCAGCTACTCATCGGCCATTTGGCGGAATTTGCCTGGTCCATGTACAACCAGGACCCCAGCATTGACTGCTTTGGGGCAGGCGACAATCGTATCCTGACCGGCTATGAATATATGGCGAAGTACATGGCAGGCGAGGATGTACCCTATGACAACACCTTCTACAGCAACAACTATGTCTATTCCTCTGTGATCTCCAGCTCCAACCGGGGATGGCTGCTTCCAATCTATGAGATCGTTTATAACTATTATGTGAATATTGAGGACATGGACCCCTCTGAGCTACCCTATACAACGCAAGCTGCAACCTTTGTGCGCAACGAGGGAATCACCTGCTATAATGGCGGCTATGACACCTACCACATGATTGGCTACGGTACCTTGACAGCTGCGGTTAATTTCTGCCCGGCAAAGGTAAAGGCGGACACCGTTCAGGTTACTACGGCTGTGGGTGGCACTGCCACCTTGCAGTGGGGTGCCGTCCAGGGGGCAACTGGTTACAACATTTACCGTTCGAACCAGCAGGTGACCAGTGACAATCCCGCCCAGTACCCTGCCATGTGGTTTGAAAAAGTCAATGAAGAGCCGGTTTCGGCTACCTCGTACAGCGACGATGGCCTTGTTGCAGGGGAAAAATATCTTTACAAGATCACTGTAGTGAATTCTGACGGAAACGAGAGCGGATGTTGTTCACCCATCCCTGTGACTGGACACGAGAGCGCTCCGAACCGGGCACCGGCTGAAATCCACACAAGTATTGTTAGCGATGACATTATCTGCATCAAGTGGGATGCTGTAAGCGGCGCTTCCGAGTATGACGTCTATGTTTCCACGGATGCACAGAATTACGAAAAACTTAACACGGCAACACTTACTGACACCAAGTGTTATCACATTGGTGTGAGCCCCTCCACGAAATATTACTATAAGGTACGCGCGGTCAACGCCTATGGCGAATCGGAACTGTCCGAGGCAACCGGCGCGCGCACATCGAGCGCCAGCGCCTACGGCAACGGCCTGGGCGAGATCAGCAGCTACCCGCTGACCGTCACGATGCCCGCGGTGGCTGAGTGCGCTGTGAAGACCGACAACACGGTTTTAACTTTTGAGCAGAGCACCACTGCCGATAGCAGCCAAGATGCATTCCTCAAGGTGGACCTGCGCAGCCTTGGCCTGAAAGCAGGTGAGGTGATTAGTGACGCCCGGGTGATGATCTATCGCAGCGGTTCGACAAGCCCGATTGCAGTGGACTGGATCGAGTCTGACGAGACGGACTACGATGACTGGGCCAACCTGACCTACGAAATCTCTGAGTCTGCTGTTACCCTGCTGGGCGAAGCGGCAAAACCCTCTGGCGACAAGAGCTACAATACGGGTGATAGCGAGGGAATTGATATTACCGAGGCCGCGGCAAAGGACACTGACGGTATCATAACCCTGCGCATCCGGGCAACCGGCACTGGCGGCAGTACAGCGATGAGCTTCCACTCTCTCACCTCGGAAAAGGAGGCCCTGCGCCCGCATGTGATCGTGACCATCTCGAATCCGGTAATTTCCGAGTTTGAAAACCACCAACAAGAGCAACTGCCCGAGGAAAGCGTTCCTACTGATGAGGAAGAAACAAAACCTGACGAATCCGATGAAGATATGGATGTTGAGGAAGGCGATACAAAGCCTGGCCAATCAGGTGGAGATACTGACACTGCACAGGACAGCCAGAGCAGCGCCGGAAATCAGGGCGATGTCCACGAAGTCAGTGGCATAAATACTTCAGACAAGGACAATGTGACGGCGACCACGGACCCCAATGGGACGGAAACCTTGGCAGTTCCCGAGACAGCTGACGGATCTCCTGTTGAGTTGTGGGTGGCATTGACGATGATCTCGGTAGTTGCACTGGCGCTTCTCATGGGGAAAAGAGTTGTCAGCCGTAAAATAAAGGACAAACAATAAGAACGCAGGTATGCATAAATTTTTACGTGCCATTAAAAAATGTACGCAGCAAGAAAAATGTACAACCCAGGGGTTTGGCAAGATGCACAAAACGAGCGATCGTTGTTGCATAATTGTGCCGAAAGCGCGCACAAAAGTGCACAACTCAAAAAAACAAACGATTTACGCGATCGGTGGTTTGGTGGTATAACATGGGCAACAAAGGCAGCACCGGCCAGCGACTGGCGGCTATGCGGCCAGAAAGAAACGAAGGAGGACTTGCAATGAAACTTGCTCTAAAAAAGCGGCTCAAAAAGACGGACTGGCAGTTACTGTTGATTCTACTGCCGGGGCTTGCGTGGATCATCCTGTTTGCCTATGTACCGTTGAACGGCATCCGGATGGCGTTTTACAACTACAACGCCTTCAAAGGATTCGAGGGCAGCAATTTCGTAGGCTTACAGAACTTCATCTCCCTTTTCACAGGGGTAGATTTCCCCAGAGCGCTTAAAAACACCTTGATCCTGGGCGGTCTTCAGCTGCTGATCTGCTTCCCATTTCCGATCCTGCTGGCGATTCTGATCAACGAAGTCCGGGTGAAATGGCTCAGCAAAGTTACACAGACCGTTACGTTTATCCCTTACTTTATCTCAACGGTTGTTGTGGCCGGTATAGTCGTCAATTTCTGCTCGCCCAGCACCGGTATCATTAACCTGATCCTCAACAAACTTGGATTTGACTCTACCTACTTCCTGGTACAATCTCAGTACTTCCGCCCGATCTATATTATTATGACCTTGTGGCAGACTGCCGGCTATAACACTGTTGTGTACATTGCGGCGCTTGCAGGAATTGACAAGCAGCTCTATGAGGCCGCCAGCGTGGAAGGCGCGAACCGTCTGCAGCAGATCTGGCACGTCACCCTGCCCAGTTTGATCCCCACCATCGTGGTGATGCTGATCCTGAACGTTGGCAGCATTATCAAGGTCGGCTACGAAGCCATCATTTTGCTGTATCAGCCTTCTACCTATGAAACAGCCGACGTGATCAGTACGCTGACGTATCGCCTTGGCATTGTGCAAAATAACTTTGGCCTTTCCACTGCGGCTGGTTTGTTTGAGTCTGTGGTTGCGCTTGTGTTGGTACTGGTTACCAATTATCTGAGCAAAAAGTTTGCCGACTCTTCGGTGTGGTAAAAAGGGGAGGTAAAAATGAATCGTATACTCACAGAAAAAAAGATGCACCGCCATCATCATATCAAGATGACATGGGGCGACCGCATCTACAGTTGGATCGTTAATCTGATTGCTGCCATTATTTGCCTGCTGGTATTTTATCCCCTGTGGTATGTCCTGATCGCATCGGTCAGTAAACCGTTTTATGTCAGCGATGGCACCGTGATGTTCTGGCCGGTAGGTTTCAATCTTGATTCCTATGTGCAAGCACTACAAACAGACGGCGTGCTTCGCGGCTACCTCAACACGATCATTATTACGGTCGGTGGCACGATCGTGAATATGTTGCTGTCTGTTACGCTTGCCTATGCGCTGAGCAAAAAGAACCTCCCGTTCCGCAAATTCTTTACGCTCCTGGTCTCCTTTACCATGTGGTTCAGCGCCGGTATGATCCCGCTGTATCAGACCATCCGAGACTACCATCTGACCAATAGCTACTGGGGAATTATCATCAGCTTCGGCATCAACGTTTACAATGTTGTGATCCTCAAGAGCTTCTTCGAGCAGCTCCCCGGTGATTTTGAGGAAGCAGCCAAGATTGACGGCGCAAACACCTTCACGATTTTTGCCCGCATCTATCTCCCGCTTTCCAAGGCCAGTTTGGCCACTGTCACCCTGTTCTACCTGGTCACCCGGTGGAACGGCTACTTCTGGGCAAGCGTGCTGCTGACCGATGATAAGTTACAGCCGCTGCAGGTCGTCCTGAAAAAACTGCTGGTGGAACAGCAGAGCCTGTCTGAATCCACCCTGACGATCACCCCGGATACCACTTCGGCTGCGGTCACAGTTTCCTATGCGATCATCGTCGTGGCGATCATCCCGATGCTTGTTGCTTACCCGTTTATTCAAAAGTATTTCAAAAAGGGCGTCACGCTTGGCGGCGTCAAAGGCTGATTGCCAAAATCCAAATGTAAAACGCGGGATTCTACCCGTTTTAATGAAAAATTAGGAGGTATACCATGAAAAAATCGTTCATTTCCCGCTGGCTTCGCCCTGGCGTTGCCACACTGCTGGCAGCCACTATGCTGGCCGGTTGCAGTTCTGCTGGCTCGTCGAGTTCCAGTTCCAGCTCCGAATCGGGTACCGTCAAACTGACGGTGCATGACATCTACGGCACTGATGTTGCGGATTTCTCCCTGCCGGTTGCACAGGAGCTGCAGAAGCGTGTCGGCGTGAGCCTGACCAACACCATCTCGGCTTCCAGTACAGATGAGAGCCAGGCATGGACGCTGATGATTTCCAACCCTGACAGTATGCCGGATATTGTTGTTTCCTCGGATATGAGCAAGATCGAGAAGCTCGGTATGGACGGCGGACTTATTCCACTGGAAGATCTGATCGAAGAAAAATGCCCCAACATCGTTGCAGCGTTTGAGAAGTATCCCGAACTGAAAACTGCTTCGACTGCCTCGGATGGCCACATTTACCAGGTGGCTGGCATGAAGGAAATGTCGGTGGCCAACGTCTGGGTCATCCGTCAGGATTGGCTGGACAAGCTCAATCTCGAAATGCCCACGACCACCGATGAACTGTACACCGTGCTGAAAGCTTTCCGGGATCAGGATCCCAATGGCAACGGCCAGCAGGACGAGACCCCGTTCATCACCCGCTGGCTGACTGCCCCTGATAACTTCACCGAGCATGCGCTCAGCTTGTTCTGCTCCAGCACCGGCCTGATGGTCCGCCAGGGCGAAGTGGTCTTTGATCCACTGGAGGAGGACTTCAAAACCGGTATGGAGGCGCTGATCCAGTGGTATGCCGAGGGCCTGATCGACCCTGAAGTCTTTACCCGTGATGATGCCCGCAATGTTATGTACGGCAACAATCTCGGCGGCTTGACCTATGACTGGGCTGCTTCTACGACCCAGTACAACAAGACCCTGGCCGACAGCATCTCGGGCTTCCAGAACGTGGTCATGGCCCCGGTGCAGGCCCCCAATGGCCGTACCGTTGTGGACCACCGCTCGGTACCGTTTGCTGGTGCTGGCATCACGCAGAACTGCGAGAATGTTGATGACGCACTTCGTTTGATTGACTACCTGTACAGCGATGAGGGCCAAATCCTGATGACCTATGGCATCGAGGGCGAAACCTACACCATCGATGAGGACGGCAACTATCAATTCACCGAGGATATGCTCAACAATGAGGCTGGTCTGACCGATGCCCGCCAGAATGTCGGCTGCCTCCTGCACCTGGGCGGCATCGAGCCGATGGAGCTGGAGTATGCTGTCGCCACCAATGAGGAAACCCTGGCTGGCTACGAGCTTTACATGGAGCATCCTGAATGGTACCCGGAGGATGAACATTTCAACTTCAACTTCAAGTACACCACCGAGGAATCCGATGAAATCAACCAGCTGCTGCCCGGCATTACCGACTTTGTCAATGAAAAGTGCATGGGCTGGATCCTGGGCAACGGTAACTTTGAGTCCGAGTATGACAGCTTCATCACGGAGCTGCACAACCGTGGTGTGGACCGTGTGGTCGAGATTTCTCAGACTGCCTATGACCGCTTGAAGGGGAACTGAGAGTTAGACATCGAATGATTGTGGGCTGAGAGTAAACGCAGGTGCGGAATTTTTCGGTGCCCGCAAACCCTTGGAAGGGGCGCCGCAGTAGATATGGTGCCCCTTCCTAATTTATTGAGAAGAAAAAAATTGGAGGAACCGAGAATGCAGTTCCCGTTGACGGAGAAAGAGCGGCAATTTGCCAGCCAGATTTCGCAGCGCATCCAGGCAAAGATGGACTGGGTCACAGATAAAAACAAAGACAAATTGCCTTATACGACAGGCAGCGATGGAAGCTATGACAATCACTCGGCCGACGGAATGGATGCAAGCTGGTGGACGAATGGCTTTTGGGGTGGATTGCTGTGGCAGTTGTACCATCGCACAGGCGAGGTCAAGTATAAACAGTACGCTGCCTTGTGTGAAGAAAAGCTGGATCGCTGCTTTGACACATTCAGCGGACTGAATCATGACGTCGGTTTTATGTGGCTTCCAACAGCAGTCGCAGACTATCAGATCACAAAAGATCTGCATTCGCGCACACGCGCATTGCATGCAGCCTGTTTGCTGGCAGGCCGGTTCAATCCTTCGGGACGCTTCCTGCGCGCCTGGGACGACTTGCCCGATCAGGATACCCGCGGCTGGGCAATCATCGACTGCATGATGAATATCCCGCTTTTATTTTGGGCGAGCAGAGAAACCAATGATCCTCGCTTTGCGCAGGTTGCAACCCAGCACGCGGATACCGTACAGAAAAGTTTTGTGCGCCAGAATGGCTCGGTTTGCCACATTGTCGAGTTTGATCCGGTTTCAGGCGCACGTGTGTGCAGCCACGGCGGCCAGGGATATGGCCACGGTTCTGCCTGGACAAGAGGACAGGGTTGGGCGCTGTACGGCTTTTCGCTGGCGTACCGCTATACACAGGATGAAGCGTACCTTCATACTGCAGAAAAGGTGGCGCGCTATTGCCTGTCGGCATTGCGCCCAGATGGTTTTGTGCCGATTGATTTTTGCCAGCCGGCAGATGCGCCGCAAGAAGACAATTGCGGCGCCTGTGTAATTGCATGTGGGATGTTGGAGCTGTATGAACAAACCAAAGATGAATCTTTACGTCGGCAGTGTCTCGAGGTGGCCCTGCATATTTTGCACCGCGTTGCAGAACTGCGCAGCGATTGGACCGAACGATGCGATGCCATTGTACAGTTTTGTTCCGCTTCTTGGCAGAACGGGGTCAACATGACGATGTGTTATGCGGATTATTTTTTTGCGGAGGCTATCTTCCGTCTGGAAGATAAAGCGTTCAGGATTTTCTGAGCGATTCCCTGACGTTCTTGCGGCGCAGGAACAAAATAGATTGCAGCAATTTGTAAGGAGAATTTCATGTCACTGCTTTTTGTGAATACAAACCGTTCAGTCGGTACGATCCATCGCAATCTCTACGGTCAGTTCGCCGAACATCTTGGCCATTGCATTTATGGTGGGGTGGCCAATCAGGATGGCAGTTTGCGTGCAGATGTTATCAGTGCGCTGCGAATGTTACATATCCCGGTGGACTAACCCGTAAAAGCAATACCGACTCAACAATACAGGATTAGGAGTATTTCTATGGTTACAATCAACTGCAAAGATACGACCACCCCGCTGCCGCACACGTGGTCGAACTGCGTTGGGGCCGGGCGTGCCAATGAGGGCCTGCGCGCTGACTGGCAAAGGCAGCTGGCGATGGTGCATAAAGAGTGTGGGTTCCGCTATCTGCGCTTTCACGGCCTGTTCCATGATGATATGCACGTCTGCGCTCTGCAAAATGGAAAGCTACATTACAATTTTCAATATGTAGATGCACTTTTCGATGCGTTGCTGGATATGGGGGTTCGCCCTTTTGTCGAGCTGAGCTTTATGCCCAAAGATCTTTGTTCCAACGACAAGAGCCTTTTCTGGTGGAAAGCTCGCATTGCCCCGCCGAATGATTACGGTAAGTGGGCTGACCTGGTAGAGGCTGCCGTCCTCCATTGGGTGGACCGCTACGGTATTGAGGAGGTCCGCAACTGGTACTTTGAGGTGTGGAACGAACCGAACCTGGATTCGTTCTGGGCGGGCACTCGCTCACAGTATTTTGAACTTTACCGTGTTACGGTGCTGCGCATGAAAGCAATCGATCCGAAACTGCGCGTGGGCGGGCCCGCCACCAGCAACTTTGTCCCGGACGCCCGGTTTGACGGTGAGGTTGAGGATGTGGCCGAGCAGGCAACCTTCAAGGTGGATGACCTGGACAGCCTTTCCTGGCACGGGGTTTGGATCGACGCATTCTTGCGGTTCTGCGCGCAAAACAGCCTGCCGGTGGATTTTGTTTCATGCCATCCTTACCCGACGGACTTTGCTCTGGACGGGCACGGGGTAAGCAGCGGGCGGACCCGTGGCAAAAACTCTTTGATGCAGGACATCCAGTGGGTCAGGGCAGCCATCGCCCGCAGCGCTTACCCGGATGTGGAACTTCACCTGACGGAATGGAGCTCCAGCCCCTCCTCCCGCGATTGCAGTCACGACTATCTGCCTGCCGCAACGTATGTGCTGCGCAGCAACCTACAATGTGCCGGGCTGGCGGACAGCCTGTCCTACTGGACGTTCACCGATGTGTTTGAGGAAGAAGGCGCCGGGCCGAAAGCCTTCCACGGTGGATTTGGCATGATGAACCTTCAAGGAATCAAAAAGCCGGTATTCCACGCTTACCGCATTCTGAACGAGCTTGGGGAGGAATGCTTGGCCAGTGGCGAAGGGTATATGGCCACCCGGCGGAATGGACGGCTGGCGATGGCCGTCTATCACTACCCCGATGAGATCACCGAGACGGTGCCGATGTCCATGTACCCTGATCAGAACCGTGCGCAGGAATTTGAGCGCCGCGGGCAGCCGCGCCGCTATGCCTTCACCCTGACCGGCCTGCGTCCCGGCGACAGCTATACGTTGCGGCTGCTCAAACCGGGGGCTGAGGCCGTGCATCTCTGGAACGCGATGGGGGCGCCCACTGCCCCGACCCGCGAGCAGGAGCAGATGCTGCGTCTGCAGGGGGAGATGTTGGAGCAAACCGTTTACACGGTGGGGGCCGATGGCAAATTGGAACTGGACTTTACCGTGCCGGCCTGGACGATTGGACAGCTGGTGTGACACAGAATAGGGTGAGTCGTATGGAACTATGGTACCGGCAGCCAGCTGAAAGCTGGGATCAGGCGCTGCCCTGCGGCAACGGGGCGTTGGGCGGTATGCTGTTTGGCGGCACACAGGCTGAACACATCCAGCTCAATGAGGAAAGCGTCTGGAGCGGCGGCCCGATGAACCGACTGAACCCGGATGCCCGCGCAGCTCTACCGAAAATTCAAGAGCTGGTGCGGCAAAACCGGATTCAAGAAGCACAGGACCTGGCGGTGGAAACGCTGTCCGGCGTGCCGGATTCGAGCCGCGCCTATCAGACATTGGGGGACCTTTACATTGAACAAACGGACGCAGAGCCATTCGAGAAGGTTTCCAGTTACCGCCGTTCTTTGAATCTGGAAACCGGGGAACTCTCTGTCCACTTCAACAGCTGTGACACAGACTATACGCGGACAGTCTTTGCCAGCGTCCACGATCAAGTCCTAGTGATCCGGCTACAGGCCGCTGGTGCGCAGCCGCTGCAGCTGCGCTGCCGCATGACACGCCCGGCCAACCTTGACCGCGTGGGCAGTGAACACGGGAATACGATTTGGACGGAAGGCGCCACCGGCGCAGATGGCATATCCTATTGCGCGATGCTATCAGTGGTCGAATGTGATGGAGAGGTGTGCACTGCCGGTGAGTTTCTAAAGATAGATGGGGCGAATGAGACAATTCTCTGTCTGGCCGCCGCAACAAACTTTCGATGTGATGACCCGCGGGCAGCCTGTCGGGCAAGGATTGATCAAGCTGGACAGAAAGGGTACAGGACGCTGCGTACCCACCATCTGGCAGAATACAAGAGCCTGTTTGACAGTATGCATCTGGAACTGGGCGCACGGGACGTCGCCAAGGAAACTATGCCCACAGATGAGCGGCTGCGTAGCTATGCGCGGGGGCAGGCAGACCCCGGATTGGAAACGCTTTACTTCGCCTATGGGCGGTACCTGTTGCTGTCCAGCAGCCGTCCGGGCTGCCTGCCTGCCACACTGCAGGGATTGTGGAACGATAAATTGAATCCCCCTTGGGGCTCCCGGTATACCATCAACATTAACATCGAGATGATCTACTGGGCGGCAGCGCCCAGCGGGCTGGCAGTGTGTGAAGAACCGCTTTTTGATCTGCTGGAGCGGATGGACGGCGAACAAACCGGCAAACGCACAGCGCGGGAAATGTATGGCTGCCATGGCTTTGTGGCTCACCACAATACTGACCTGTATGCCGATACCGCACCCCAAGATCAGTACATCCCAGCCAGTTACTGGGTCATGGGCGCGGCCTGGTTATGTACCCACATTTGGCGGCATTATACCTATACGCTGGATACACAATGGCTGCAACGGCGGTATGTTCAGCTGGAAGATTGCGTGCGGTTCTTTCTGGACTTTCTGCAGGAGGATGAGGAGGGAAACCTCGTTACATCGCCCTCTGTCTCACCGGAAAATACATATGTTTTGCCAGACGGCAATACTGGCTGCATGTGCATCGGCCCCACAATGGATAATCAAATCCTGCGTGAACTTTTTACCGGATTTCTGCAGGCCAGTAAAGTGCTGGCGCGTAAAGGCGCGCTGATTGAACAGGCGGAAGACGCATACAGACGGCTTCGGCCTACGCAGATCGGGCAGGATGGAAGGCTACTTGAATGGCGCCACCCGTATCAGGAAGCTGAACCCGGCCACCGCCACATTTCCCACCTGTACGGGCTGTATCCAGGACGGGAAATTACCCAGAACACGCCTGCTCTGTTTACAGCAGCCCGCAAAACTTTGGAAGGCCGCCTGGCTGCAGGCGGCGGGCATACAGGCTGGAGCCGTGCCTGGATCATTGGGCTGTGGGCAAGATTGCGTGACGGTAGCAAAGCACACGAAAACCTGCGCGCACTGTTAAGCCAGTCCACTTTTGACAATCTAATGGATAACCATCCCTGGCAAGACGCTGCAGTATTCCAACTGGATGGCAATCTTGGCGCAACGGCTGCTATCGAGGAAATGCTGGTTGACAGCGGTCCGGGGCAGCTTTATCTGCTGCCGGCACTGCCTACTGCGTGGGAAGAGGGCAAGGTGGAAGGGCTCTGTATTTGTGGCGGTGCAACGATTTCTCTGGTGTGGAAAAAAAGCAAATTAGAGCAGATCCGGCTGTGTGCCGGCCCTGCTTTGACCGTAACGGTGCATTACAGCATTTTTTCTGCGGTGGTGAAACTGGCAGCCGGTGAACAGCAAGTATTGGATGGAACACTGAATGAAGTCCATTTAGTAAAAAAGAACAACGACGAGGAGGAAATGCAAGATGGAGCGGATCAAGGACTTTGACATTGCTGTGATTCGAGACCCGCGCATTACGGCGCAAAACCGTCTTGAACCGCACCCGGATATCATTTGGTACCACGATGAAAACGAGTACAACACCGGCAGCAACAGCCTGATCCTTTCCCTGGATGGCCGCTGGCAATTTGCTTATGCGGAACAGCCGGAGGATATCCCCGCTGAGTTTTGGTCTGACGATACGGCTGGTTGGGCGCAGATTCAGGTCCCGGGACACATCCAGCTGCAGGGATGGGGGCGTCCGCAATATGTAAACTACCAGTATCCTTGGGACGGGCTACAGGAAGTTAGCCCTACTGTTTGCCCGGAACAATACAATCCGGTTGGCTGCTACCAAACGAATTTTTGCCTGCCGACGGCGATGCAGGGCCAGGAAGTACATATCGTGTTTGACGGCGCAGAGAGCGCCCTGGCCGTCTTTCTGAACGGGCAATATGTAGGCTACGGCACGGATGGCTTTACGCCCAGCGAATTTGACTTGACCCCGTTTTTACAGCTGGGTGAAAACCGGCTTGCTGTGTTGGTGTTCCAGTGGACCGCGGCGGCGCATCTGGAATGTCAGGATTTTTTCCGGTTCTCGGGCCTGTTTCGCAGCGTTCGTCTCGTGGCAGTGCCGAAGTCGGCTGTGACAAGCGTTACGTTGAACCCAGAACTTTCGCCAAACTATGATTCCGGCACTCTCGGATTTTCATTGCAATCACGCGGAAACGGAACAGTCACCGTACAGCTTCGCCGCAATGGAGAGATGCTCAAGCAGGACAGTGCCGCCCTGTCGGGTGGCCCGGATACCATTGCATTGGCTTTGCAGGTGAAGGCCCCTGCGTTGTGGAGTGCCGAGCAGCCAAATTTATACGAAGCCGTTGTCAAGGTGGCGAATGAGAGCGGGCAGGTTCAGCAATACACAGTGCTGCCCTTTGGATTCCGCAGGATTGAAATCAAAAACGGTATGATTTTGCTCAACGGCAAACGGCTTGTGATCCGTGGCATTAACCGCCACGAGTTCTATTCCAAGTGCGGCAGGGCAATTTCCCCTGATTTGATCGAAAAAGATATTCAGTCACTAAAACGCCTCAACGTCAATGCCGTGCGTACCTGCCATTATCCCAACCAGAGCGCGTTTTATACGCTCTGTGACCGGTACGGCTTGTATGTGATGGACGAAGCAAACCTGGAGGGCCATGCCGAGCTTGACCGGATGATGCGCCAAAAGACAGATGGCAGCAACCTTGCGCCGGGCAGCAACCCTCTTTGGAGCAATGCCGTTATGGCAAGGGCAAAGGCGATGCTGGAGCGCGACCGCAATCACCCCTGCGTACTGTTCTGGTCGTGTGGCAACGAGTGCGGTGGCGGCGAAAATCTGGCTGCAATGGCAGATTATTTCCGAAGAGCCGATCCGACACGCCTGGTCCACTACGAAAACGCCAACCAGGATCCTGTTTACTGGCGCATCAGCGACATCGCGGGCACCATGTATCAGCCGGTTGATGAGGTGCGAAGGTTGTTGGCTACCCATAAGGACCGCCCCTACCTGCATTGCGAGTATGAACACATGATGGGAAACTCCGGTGGTAATCTGGCGGAGTACACGTCATTGGCCGACGAATTGCCGCAATATCAGGGCGGATTTATCTGGGATTTTGCCGACCAGGCGTTGGAGACAAAAGATCCCTGGGGCGCGCCGTGCCTGGGCTATGGCGGCGACTTCGGGGAGCGCCCGCATGACGGCGCGATGAGCGGTAATGGTATTCTATACGCAGACCACACCCTTTCCCCTAAGGCGCAGGAAGTCAAAGCTTGCTATACGCCGGAGGTGTTCGAGTTCAGTGACAAGAGCGTGAAGCTGCACAACCGGAACCTGTTTACCAGCACGGATGCTTATCGCTGTGTTGCACGCCTGATGCGGGATGGCAAGCCTTTGCGTGAGATCGAGATGGCAGACATCTCGGTGCCACCGCTCTCTGACGGCAGTTACCCGCTTCCGCTTGATGCGTTGGGATATCAGCCAACCGGCGATGGCGCAGAGTATTGTCTGGAACTGTCGCTGCGATTACGAGAGGCGACCGCCTGGGCGGAGTCCGAATACGAGGTCGCTTTCGGGCAAAAAGTATGGCGCGACGGTGCGCCGAAACGGCAAACAAAACCGAAGGACACGCTCCATGTCGAGGCTGGCAACTTGAACATTGGAGTTTCCGGTGCGGGCTTCTCGCTGCTGTTTTCCAAATTGCATGGCGGGCTGCTCTCCTACCGCTGCAACGGAGAGGAGCTGTTGGCGGCAGTGCCGCGCCCGAATTTCTGGCGTGCGCCGACGGACAATGACCGCGGCAACAAAATGGGCCGAAGATACGGCGTTTGGAAGCTGGCGAGTATGTACTCAACTTTCAGCGAGACTCCAAAGGTAGAGCAGAGAGATGGCCGGGTGCAGCTGACCTTCTTCTATGACTTGGCGACTCAGCCAGCAGCTCCCTGCACAATCACTTATATTGTTGAGCAGGACGGTCGTGTGACAATGCAGCTTTCGTATACGGCGGTTGCCGAACTTCCGGCCATGCCAGAATTTGGCTTCCTGTTTGAGATGAATCCTGTGTTTCATCACTGCCAGTGGTACGGCCTTGGCCCCGAAGAAACCTACTGTGACCGCTGTTCAGGGGCGAAGCTTGGCATCTGGCAGAACCGTGTGGAAGATAATATGGCGCGATACCTGCGCCCGCAGGAATGCGGCAACCACACCGGCGTCCGTTGGGCACAGATCACGCGGGCGGATGGCTTCGGGTTGGAGTTTGAAGCAGATACACCGATGGATTTCTCCGTGCTGCCCTACACGCCGCACGAACTGGAAAATGCCGATCACAGGTATATGCTGCCGCGGGAAGGCGGAAAAACGGTCGTGCGGGCAGCGCTGCGGCAAATCGGTGTCGGAGGGGATAATACGTGGGGGGCATACACGCACGATGAATACTTGATTCATCCCGTACCTGGGCAGCCATTGCGATTTACGCTGCACCTATCCCCTGTAAGCGGCACTGACGCAAAGGAGGCAGATTGATATGCCGGACACATTGACCCTCAAAGTGATGGGAAAGACATCGGGATGCAAAGCACAGAGCAGCGGCGAGGGATTCGTCTCAATGGTGTATGATGCACTCTATCAGGCGGGAGATGCGATTGTTTTGGAGACGGAGCGCCAGGGAACGTACTGTGTCATCCAGCTGGAGGATACAAAGGCACCTGCACTGGTCTACATTCCTGGTCAGTGGATGACCTATCCGATCCCGTCAGAGGACGCCCGTATCAACCATTCCCCGCGCAGCTTTACAGGTGGCCGACATCTGATCCATGCACGGCTGGCCAGCCAGCAGGAGATTGCCTGCCGCCGGAACTTGGCCTTGAATCCATACGATAGCCATGAAAGCGAAGGGCTTTATCCGCACGCGAGCGCGAATGTGGAGACGCGCGGGGAACTGGTATTTGCCGCGTGCAACGCAATCGACGGCTTTTACGAAAATACATCCCACGGGATGTGGCCCTATCAGAGCTGGGGAATCAACCGCAATCCAAACGCTACGATGCTGCTGGAATTCGGGCGACCGGTCCTACTGGACGAACTGCGGCTGACACTGCGTGCTGATTTTCCGCATGACAGTTGGTGGACATCTGCAACCGTCACGTTCAGTGATGACAGCACAGAAGTTTTGAACCTGGGAAAAAGCTGTCAGCCACAGCGTTTCCCCATCAAGCCTCGCTGTGTGGAGTGGCTGCGTCTGGAACAGCTGATCAAGGCAAACGATGACAGCCCATTTCCGGCACTTACTCAAATCGAGGCTTGGGGAACGGAAGGTGACAGATAAGGAATCACGCAAAAGCAAACGTATATTATTCCTGCTATAACAGGCATGGACCAATACGAACCGGCAAACGTAAAGCGTTCGGTATACAAATTATAGAGTAACAGAAACATAACAGCCGGCACTCACCACATTACTGTAACGTGGCGGGCACCGGCTGTTTCAAGTAAATGGCCAAATAACTGAATCACAAGGCAAAAGCGTCTTCGGGAGGGACAAATGGCTACTTTAGGTGTGGATTTGGGAGGAACAAATATAAAAGCTGCTTTGGTGGACGAAGCAGGTTACATTCTACGCGAGATCAGCAAACCAACCAATTTGCCACGTCCGGCAGAGTCTGTGTGCGATGACATTATTGGACTTTGCCGTGAATTGATGGTTGGCAATGATGTGCGGGGAATCGGTGTTGGATGCCCCGGAACAGTCGATGATAGCTGCGGGATGGTTTTATATTCAAACAATTTGGCGTGGTTCGATTTTGCAATGGGACCGTACCTGGAACAGCGCCTGCAGGTGCCTGTCCGTTTGGCGAACGATGCCAATGCGGCAGCCTTGGGGGAAGCTCTGGCTGGATGTGCAAAAAACGCCGACAGCGCCGTGATCCTTACGCTTGGCACGGGTGTCGGCGGAGGTGTGGTGCTAAATGGAAAATTGCTGACTGGATATACGGGGGCGGCTTCAGAACCAGGCCATATGGTAGTCAACGATGCACAAGACGCTCCCTTGTGCTCCTGCGGGCGGCGCGGGTGTCTGGAAGCATACGCCAGCGCAACGGCACTGATTCGTATGACACAACAAGCGATGCATCTTCACCCGGAAAGCGCTTTGTGGAAGATTGCGGGACCGATGGCCGTGACCGGGCGCACGGCTTTTGATGGGCAGGCAATGGGCGATGCAGTGGCAACCGCTGTCGTGGAAGAATATACCCACTGGTTGGCAATTGGCACTGCAAATCTGATCAATATTTTCTTTCCACAGGTGGTGGGGCTGTCAGGCGGCATCGCCAACCAGGGGGAAAATCTTTTGGCACCACTGCGTACACAAGTGGAGCCGATGATATTTGGCAATGCCTTTACGCACAAAAAGACGAAACTAGTCGCTTGCACTCTGGGATATCGTGCCGGTGTAATCGGTGCAGCCCTGCTTGCAAGAAAGTAACATTTTATTTTTAAGCTGGATAGGGGGCAAATTATGCCTTTGTTGAAACTTAAGCGTATCAGTTTTCAAGGTAATATTTGAGGGCTGAATAGTGCTATAAATATACTTACTAATGCTTATTATTGGCTTTTTTTATACAAATCAGGTTGTGAAGAAAACTCAATAAGGAGAAAAATACCGACTGAGCTGTAGCCAAATAAAAGGGAAAAACGAACATTTAGTAGGAGAAAGGCAGGTCATGTACAACACATGACCTGGGCAGCATATGCAACAGCCTATGTTGGAAGATATAACTACTCTGCTGTGATGACACTGCCGGCACTTATTGTGTGCTATTTTTTGGCAAACAACTGGAAAAGTTTTTTGCGAGAACAGGAAACAGAAGATGCCTGAAATTTTAAGATAAAGGAGATTCGTATGAATATTCTCAAATTAACGCCCAGCTGTAAGGATTATCTGTGGGGTGGCAGCCGCCTGCGCAGTGACTTTGACATCAAGAGTAATCTGAACCCGCTGGCGGAGGCGTGGGTGCTTTCCTGCCACCCGGACGGTCCCAGCTATCTGGCGGACGGCA
>ERZ773130.1118-NODE-1118-length-27151-cov-8.590788_pt1 | contig 27151 bp, 23 predicted proteins | sample MGYA00511919_ERZ773130 | MGnify/ENA primary metagenome ERZ773130 (study PRJEB29015, sample SAMEA2737851) | human gut metagenome | biome: human gut; feature: human-associated habitat; material: faeces | place: China | collected 2012 ...
AAATGGGCGCGGGCTTACTGTCCGGTTCTCAGAAATCCATCATCGACCGATGCACAGCCAGTGTCTACCAGAACTATTTCCACGCAAGGGGCGAGCTGCCTATGCCGCTTTTGTCCGACTGGCGCGCCGAAGTCTTGAAGCAGCCAGACCCCGAAGCGCGTGAAATCGCGCTGGCGGCCGAGCTTATCACGGAGGGCAGCTTGAATGTGTTTGCGCATCCGACAAATGTGGATATTAACAACCGGATCGTTGTCCTTGACCTTTATGAGATGGGCGAACAGCTCCGTCCGACCGCGCTCGTTGTCGCACTCGAAGCCATTCAAAACCGCGTCATGGAGAACCGCAAGCGCGGCAAATACACTTGGGTATTCCTCGACGAAGTGTACTTGTATTTCAAATACAAATACTCCGGCGAAATCCTTTACCGCGCATGGAAAAGATTCCGCAAATACGGTGCTGCGTTGACAGCGGCAAGCCAGAACGTAGAAGAATGTCTGAAATCCGAAACGGCGCGTCTGATGTTCGCCAACTCGGAATTTCTGCTGCTGTTCAATCAGGCGGCAACCGACCGCGCAGAGCTGTCGAAGCTGCTTCACATTTCCGATACGCAGCTCAGCTATATCACAAACGCCGAAGCCGGTCACGGACTTCTGCGCATGGGCGGCTCCATCGTGCCTTTCGTCAACACCATTCCCCGCCAGACAGAGCTATATAAGTTAATGACAACCACGCCGGGTGAAAGCCGATAATCTGTCCCAACTTGGGACGCAAAAACAAATCCCACCACGAGACACGTTTCCATTCGGGAAATGGATCTCATGGTGGGATTAAAATTTGTATCAATACAAATCGTGTCCCAACTTGGGACAGAATATGGAGGTGACTACAATTCCTGATATTCGAGAGCGAAACGACCGCCCGAAAGATAAGCAGCCGAAACATCGAACTGCATCCGCTGTTCAGCGGCAGATGGTGCAGAAATTTGTAAAAGAACTGAATGACAGCGCGAAGCAATCCGACCGTTCGGGCAGCGCAGAAACCACGGCAACAGAACAGGTAGAAACAACCGCCCGTGAAATTGCCCGTGAAGCTGTCCAACTCCCGCGTCGTGCGATCCAGCACCCAGCCCGCAAAGAATCCACGGATTCTTCCGCAAATGCACAGCCAGAGCAATCCGTCCAGCCGCACCATGCACCGGAATCAAAGCAGCCGCAGAGCACATTGACACCCGCGCCGCAGGAGCAGGCCAGACGTGCCTATGTCCGGCAAACCGCAAAAGCAGCCACAACAGCGCCGCCAATCACGCCGGAGCAGTCACAATCGCAGCACTCCACAGTGACCGCGCCATCGGCAGAAAATGCACTGCGCACTCGGCCAGAACCGCAGCGGCCGCAGAGCGCACCAGCGCCCACGCCGCAGGAGCAGGGGCGATGCGCGTATGTGCGGCGGGCAAAGAAATCCCGCGCAGAAAAAACGTCTGCGCTGGATCATCTGCATACGGAGCAGCCGGAAATCCGGCTTGCGGATAGTGCTCCGCAGAAAGAAGTTCCGGCGATTCGTGAAAAGCCGAAAGCACCGGAAATCCGCAGTCAAGTACATTCCAAAACCACACCAGCAAAACCGTCCACTATTCGCCATGAAAAGCAGCCGGACGCATGGACACCACGCAGCTCGGCGGCTCCAGTTATGCGCGGCAAAGAGCAGTCTATTCGTGAGCGGCCAGCAGTCACACAGGCGCACGATTTACCGCCCGTTCCGCAGGAGCAGGCACGGCAAGCCTTTATAGAAAAACAAGCGCAGTTCTCTCAAAATCCATCCATCGAATCGATCTATTCATCCGAACCGGCTGCCCCCATTCCACCGCAGCTGCCTGTTTCGGATGCACCTGCAACCACGCCGAAGCGCCAGCCGGTCACGGTCGGCAGCAGCAAATCGACCCCACCTGTCCAGCAGTCGGCACCGACGCAAGCTCCATCGACAGAGCAGCTGCCCGCCATCCGCGAAAAACCGAAATCAAACGCCGCGCTGAGAGAAAAATCCCGACGCGGCGTTGATATTCGGACAAGGGATACGGAGCAAATCAGCGCACCAACGGCGCAGCCAAAAACGCCTGTATCAAAAATTGATACAAAGCGTGCGCGGAAAGCAGCAACGCAGGACGCACAGAGAAAGATGCTTAAAAAGAGCAACAACCGGGCGGCCAGCGCAGCCGCCGCAGCCGCGAAAAAGCTGGCCGAAGCCGCTGCAAAGGCACTCAAGGAGCTGATAAGCGCCCTTGCCAGTTTAGGCGGCGGCACGGCGCTTTTTATCGTATTTTCCATCGTCATTGTCGCGGGCGCGTTCCTTGCATCGCCACTGGGGATTCTTTTTGCCGACGAGCAGGAAAGTGACAATACCGTTCCACTTGCAACCGCTATCGCGGAGATTCAAGGTGAATATCATGCTGAATTGGAACGCCTGCAAAACGGCGATTTTGTGTCCGTTCAGATTGTCGGGCAGGCTCCGGACTGGCGCGAGGTCGTAGCCGTGTTTGCGTCCAAAACGGCAGGTGCGGAGGACGGCGTAGACGTGTTCACGCTTGACGAAGAACGGGTGGAATTATTGCGTCAAGTATTCTGGGATATGTGCGAGATCACAACGGCAACGCAAACCGTTGACGTTCCGGACAGCGAGTCGGACGATGATGTGGACGACAGCCACACGGGGATTGCGCTGACCATCACGATCACAGCCAAAACCGCCGAGCAAATGCGACTGGAATACGGCTTTTCAAAATACCAGAACGACGCGCTGGATATTCTGCTTGAAAACCTCGGCAGCCTGAATATTCCGATGGGTTCGCTGACCATTTCACAGGAGGATGCAATCGAACTGCTTGAAAATCTCCCGGATGATCTTGACCCGGCACGAAAGGCCGTCGTGGAAACGGCGGTGCAGCTTGTCGGGCGTGTGTCGTACTTTTGGGGCGGAAAGTCTTTGACGCTCGGCTGGGACGACCGCTGGGGTGTTCCAACGGAGGTCACAGCGTCAGGCAGCGGCTCCACCGGCACAGTGCGTCCGTTCGGCTTGGATTGCAGCGGTTTCGTCGATTGGAGCTTTTACAACGCGACGAATGGCAGCTACTATCCGGGACGTGGTGGCGGTGCAGCGACACAGCACAGCTATTGCACGAATATCTCATGGAGCGACGCACAGCCGGGCGATTTGGTGTTCTATCCGGACGATTCCCATGTCGGTATCGTCGGCGGTAAGGACGCAGACGGCAATCTCCTGATCGTCCATTGCAGCGGCGGCGCAAATGGCGTTGTTATCACCGGTTCGGCAGGCTTCACAGTTGTTACAAGGCCGGACTGCTTTGCAGACTAATACATATAAAGGTCATGGACACGCTATGTCCATGACCTGCTTTTTTTGCGTCCCAAATTGGGACAGATTGTTTATCGAGTATTCGTTTCAGCGGCGAAGCAAACTACATCATACATATCATAATGTAGAATCCTGACGAAATGCGTATCACGGTGAGATTTATTGTTTCCGCATGATTCGATCCGGGAAAACGGAGGCATCTATCAAGTCTGCGGGATCAATGTCAAGCGCGTCGGCAAGATTGAAAAACACATCCAGCGAAAAACTCTTTGCCACGCCCGGCGCTTCAATGGCGCTGATAAGGGAGCGGCTGATTTCTGCCTTTTCTGCAAGCTGCTCCTGCGACATTCCGCGCATTTTGCGGAGCGCAGCGATAGCAATGCCAAGATGAATAAACCGGTCGTGATTTTTGAACGTAACTTCTTTGCCCATACACGGACACCTCCTGCGTATAAGCAAATTATACGGGTTCCGTGAAAATCTTTCTGTCTGAAATGGTGCCGTATTGATTTAATCTGTAAGTAATACTATAATGTTCAAAAGCAAAACAGCTTATACGAGCGTATTTGCACACAGCTTGCAGAGAGAAAGAAAGCGGGTCTCGGAATAGAAGCATCAAATAGCCATGCAACTTTTGGACATAATCCCATGCGCTTTGCATGGGGATTTGATGAAGAAGCCGACGAGTGCAGGGAAGCAATGCGTCCGTAAGCACATTGCTGCTTCCGGATGATATGATGGCATATCCGAAAAAAGCTGTTTCTGGTCTGCCGAAAACGCCTATGTGCTGACGGGTAAAACGGACAAGCCAATGGAGCTGCGGACCTATCAGTATTATTTTGAATCCATCCTGCGTCGATGTGGTATCCGAAAGCGGAGCTATCACACGCTCCGGCACAGCTTAAAAAGAGAACTTCAATACCCAGCACGGGTATTGAAGTTCTCATACAAAAAGCTGGTTTGTATTATTGTCTGCGTTATACCCACAAGAGAGTGCGTTGTGTGGGCGGATCACTTGGCCGAGTCAGCAGTGTATAGAACTTTCCATGTGTCAATCCGATGCTCATGGATCGCTGCGGTCATTTCAGGCAGCTCATCAAGAGAGCAGGTATGTGAGATCAGGTCTGTGCAGTCGAACGCACCGCTATCCATTTGATCTACTGTATATCGCCATTCGTTGATCGGCAGATTGCTATAGTGTGAATTCCAAATCGCGTGGATCGTTGCCTCTTTGCGCAAAAGCTGACTGTGGCAGGCCTTTGTAATTGTGGTATCGGCAGCAGGATTGCCAAGCAATGTGATTGTTCCGAATGGACGGATGCAGGTGATTGCCTGATTCAGCGCAGAGCCATAGCCCGTACCTTCAATCGCAATATCCGCAAGTCGACCTCCAAATGTCTGCCGAACAACCTCTTCCAGTGGCTGTGTCCGAGAATTGACTGCATCAAAGCCGCACTTTTTGCAGAACTCGACCTTTGCGTCAACAACATCCGAGAATAAGACCTTCGCTGCACCGGCCAGCTTCGCCCACCGGCCTGCCATAATGCCGATCGGCCCTGCACCGAAAATCAACACATTTGCGCCGAAGTAGACGCTGCTTTTCCGGACAGCGTGTTGCGCAACGCAAGCCGGTTCAGCCATGGCGAGCATTGTCATCGGCGTATCCGTATTGTGGGATTCGACGAAGTTCCATGCGCTAGGCACAAGGCAGTATTCGGCAAAGCCGCCGTCTCTGCGCGAACCCATGTAATCATAGTCTTCGCACATAGCATAATTACCGGACAGGCAGCTATCACAGCGGCGGCAGGGAATCAGCGGAAAGAACGCGCCGCGCTTTCCAACCAAGGTCGGATCCGCATCAGCTCCAACCGCAACGACTGTACCGGAGAACTCGTGACCAATCGTCAACGGATATTTTTGCTTACTGGTGCCGCTGACATAAATGCGCGGAATATCAGAACCGCATACGCCGCAGGCCCCGATGCGAACAAGCAGTTCTGCGCCATTCGGGGTTGGGACCGGGACGGTATCTACGCGAAAATCACCGATGGCATGCAGCCGAGCGGCTTTCATAAAATTGTCATTCATTTAACAAACATCTCCCTCTATTGAATGGCCGCCTGAAGGGTCGCAATGTTTTCAGAAAGCGGGGCTGCAGGCGAGAAAATACTTGACGATCCCGCAACAAAGATATTGGCACCGGCCATGCGCATCCGCTTGGCATTCTCAAAGCTGACGTTACCGTCAACCTCAAGATCGACATTCGAAAATCCGCGTTCATCCAGATAAGCGCGTGCCTGTGTAATCTTTTCCAGCATGGACGGAAGCAGCTTCTGCCCGGCAAAGCCGGGATTGACGGTCATGAGAAGGACACCATCAATGTCCTCCAATACATAATCCAAAACAGACAGCGGCGTTGCCGGGTTCAGGGCGAGCATGGGCTTTCCGCCAAGCTCACGAATTCGAGCTAGGACACGCGGAATATGCGGCGTACTTTCCCAATGTACAGAAACGTATTCACCCGGTTGAATCTGGAACCAGTCCAGCTTGTTATCCGGGCGTGTAATCATCAGGTGCAGATCCAAAGGAATCCGCGTCATTGTGCGCAGGCGGCGGCAAAAGTCTGTTCCAAGTGTATAATTCGGTACGAATTCTCCATCCATAATATCAATATGCAGATATCCGATTCCGTTTTTTTCGAAGGCTTCAATGACAGATGTCATTTCTGAAAAGTCGACGCACATCATGGACGGCGCGATTAAACCTTGTTTCATATATTCAGCTCCTCTCACATCACTTTTCTTTTGGTATATCATGCCGCCCATTATTCGGTCAACAGGTGTAGAAATATTGGAGGAGAACTTGGAAAACGCTAAAAGGAACGCAAGTAAAATGAGCAGAATCACGCAACAACGCGCGTAATCCTGCTCACATTTGAAATAGCAATGTTACACTCTATACACTCAGTAAATCAACTTGTCACCCAGAAGCTCGACATAGCCGGGATAGGCTGGACAGCAATCCGTAATGATATAGTCAATCTCGGATATGGAAAACGAGTTGAAGAAAAAGAGCTTTCCAATTTTTGTGCTATCACACAACAAAATACGGAGCTTGGAATTGCGGTAAAAAACACGTTTAACGGCGACATTATCATCGCTGAGTTCCATCGCCCCCTGTTCAACCGTGAATCCTGCGCAGGAGAAGAAAAAAACATCTGCATTCATGTTCTCAATACACTTGATTGCAAGGTTGCCAGTTAATTCATCCCATGGTGAACGAAGATACCCACCAGTTGAAAGTATCGATAACTTGTCGGTACTTTGCATATTTGAAAGAATCGCTACACCATTTGTCGCAATTTTGACATCCGGATAGTCTGACAATCTAGTAGCTAAAATTGAAGCAGTCGAGCTGGAATCAAAGAAGTATGTACTGGAAGGCTTCAAAAATTGCGACGCAAGCTCTGCAATCCGCTGTTTCTCGGCAAGCTGCTGCGTACGCCGGAGACTCGCCGGCGTGTCAAATGTGCTGCCGGCAGTTAATACGGCGCCTCCATGAATGCGCTTTACAAAGCCTTGCGCTTCCAGTTCTGAAAGATCACGGCGTATTGTACTCGAACTGGCATATAGTATATCTGTTAATTCTTGTACAGTAACTGTGTTCTTCTGTTCTAGGTACGAAATAATCTGGCGATGACGTTCATTGCTGAGCATTTCGCGCATTCCTCCTATGTGATGATTGATTTTGACGTTTTTTGCTCATCGCAGGCAATGATAGGATAACACATATCAATCTAATTGTCAATTTGGCCCGTAATATTGACGAATGCGGGCGTAAGTTATATAAAATAAACTATGAAGAATGCCCAATGACCACACACGCCGTGAAAATCTTTCAGCGTGTTATGGCGCTGCGGGTTTCCTGTGTGCATAAACGTGCAAAGCAGATTGCGTATTTACTCGTTTTTGCTTGGGAGCACAAATGTAGAGAAAGAAACAATTACTTTGGAGGGATAACATGAGCGTCAGTATTAACATCAAAGATGCTGTCAAGCGATATGGTAACAACACCATTATTCCGGATCTGTCTTTGACGATTCGCGAGGGCGAGTTTTTTACGCTGCTTGGGCCGTCTGGCTGCGGAAAGACTACGTTACTGCGAATGATCGCCGGTTTCAACAGTATTGAAGGAGGTACGTTTGCCTTCGATGACAAGGTTATTAACGACCTTGACCCGGCAAAGCGAAACATCGGCATGGTCTTTCAGAACTATGCGATTTTTCCGCATTTGACTGTTCGCAAGAATGTCGAATTTGGTCTTAAAAACCGCAAAGTTCCAGCGAATGAAATTAAGTCCCGCTGTGACGAATTTATGAAATTGGTGCATGTTGATGAATATGCCGACCGTATGCCAGACCGGCTGTCCGGCGGTCAGCAGCAGCGTGTAGCCTTGGCGCGCGCCCTCGTCATCAAGCCAGATGTGCTTTTGATGGATGAGCCGCTTTCAAACCTCGACGCAAAACTGCGCGTGGAAATGCGGAGCATCATTAAGAAAATTCAGAATGATGTTGGCATTACTACGGTGTATGTAACGCACGACCAAGAAGAGGCAATGGCCGTCTCGGACCGGATTGCAGTTATGAATCAGGGCGTGATTCAGCATATCGGTACACCGAAGGATATTTATCAGCGCCCGACAAACGCATTTGTCGCAACATTTATTGGCCGAACCAATATGCTGAAGGGGCATCTGCTGATGCAGGACGGACAATGCACGCTCCGTTTTGCGAGCGGCTATTGCGTACCGTTGAAAAACGTACAGAAACAGTTCCAGCATGAACAGGATGTTTTGATTTCTGTACGACCGGAAGAATTCATTGTTTGTCCTGAAAATGAACACGGTATCAAGGCCAGTGTGACGGACAATATCTTCCTTGGCTTGAACACGCACTATAATTTGGCTCTTTCGAGCGGCGAGGATGTTGACACGATTCAGGAATCGTCGATCGACTCCATCATTCCAAAGGGCGCAAAGGTATCCTTGCAGATCAAAACGGATAAGATCAATGTCTTTACCGCGGATGGTTCGCAGAACATCCTCACCGGTGTGCGTGATGATAACAGGGGGAGCGGCGTATGAATCCCCGAAGAAGAAAATTTGAGATTTGGAGCATCATCTCGATCCTCCTGTTTTTAGCGTTCCTGCTTTTCTTCATCTACCCGATTTGTACTTTGCTGAAGCAGGCGTTCACCACGGAGGATGCAGGCTTCACGCTGGACAATTTCGTCAAGTTCTTCAGCAAGCCCTATTACTACAACACCATTCTGAACAGCTTTAAGGTTTCTATCGCCGTTGCATTGGTGTCGCTGGCACTGGGCATTCTGATGTCCTACTTCTACTCGTTCTATCGACTGAAAGGCGCAAAATTCATCCTCATCTCCAGCATTCTGTGCTGCATGTCGGCACCGTTTATTGGTGCATACGCATGGATTCTGCTTCTCGGTCGTTCGGGTGCGCTGACCACATTGCTGAAAAGCATCGGTATTAAAGTGGGAAGCATTTACGGCTTCGGCGGCATTTTGCTGGTTCAGGCAACAAAGCTCTATCCGCTTGTCATGATTTATATGAACGGTATGTTCTCAAATCTTGATAACAGCTTGATGGAGGCGTCCGCAAATTTGGGCTGCAGCGGTGTAAAACGGTTCTTGTCCGTGATTCTTCGCTTGTCCATGCCCACGATTCTGGCCGCAGCACTTCTTGTCTTCATGCGTGCGTTTGCTGATTTTGGTACGCCGCTGTTGATTGGCGAAGGCTACCGTACGTTCACGGTTGAAATCTACAAACAGTTCTTGAGTGAGACAGGCTCGGACTATGGCTTCGCCGCAGCGATCAGCGTAATCGCGATTATTCTGACCGCAGCAATTTTCCTGTTGCAGAAGTACGCGACGAAAAAATTCAGCTTCACAATGAACGCACTGCATCCCGTTGAAAAACGTGATCCGAAGGGCTTTGGCGGCGTGATGATGCACGTGTTCTGCTATCTGGTCATCGCTGTTTCGATGCTTCCGCAGTTGTACATCATCTACGTTTCTTTCCGCAACTCGAAAATGGGCGTGTTTCAGAGCGGATATTCGCTGGATAACTATCGTTCGGCCATCAACAACCTGCTGCTCCGTGCAACAGGCAATACCGTCATCATCGGCGTTGTGGCACTCGCCGCGATTATCTTGCTGGCCGTCATGATCTCCTATCTTGTCGTGCGCCGTTCCAATCCGTTGAATCATGCGATCGACACGATCTCGATGCTGCCGTATATCATGCCGGGTTCTGTTATTGCAATCGCGCTCGTAATCGGCTTCGGCAGAAAGCCCCTGGTTCTGACTGGTACGCTCGCCATCATGATTATTGCTGTGATTATTCGCCGTCTGCCCTATACCACGCGCTCGGCTACGGCCACGCTGATTCAGATTCCGATTACCATTGAAGAGGCTGCCATCAGCCTTGGCGCTTCGAAGATGAAAACCTTCTTCCGCGTCACTGTTCCGATGATGTCCAGCGGCATTGTCTCCGGCGCGATCCTGAGCTGGGTTTCCATTGTAACAGAAGTCTCCAGTGCCGCAATTCTCTATAACAGTAAATCTGTCACACTGACAGTCGGCACATACGCGGCGGTCAACCGCGGCAACCTCGGCGAAGCTGCTGCATTCGCCGCTGTGACGACTGTGCTGACCACCATCTCGCTGCTGATCTATCTGCGTGTCAACCGCGGTAAGCAGCTGGAGCTGTAATGGTAGCTGCATCGTAAAGATGTTCTACAAGTATAAAAATAAAAAAGGAGAACAAATGATGAAAAAGATCTTAGCGCTGATTCTTGCAGCCCTGATGCTCTTCAGCTTAGTTGCATGCGCGGCCAAGCCCGCTGAGGAGCCGAGCCAGACACAGGACGAGACGCCCGCTGCCCAGCCCGCGGAATCCACTGACGAAGCGACCCCCGAGGAACCCGAGACGGAAGAACCTGCTGAGACCACGGAAGCCGATCTGTCCGGCACTGTGACGATCTACAGCACCCAGACAGATGTTGACCACGAGGTATTCCTTCAGGTCTTCAACGCACACTATCCCAACGTTAAGGTTGAATTTATCAGCGGTTCCATTGGCGAACTGATTGCTCGTGTCGATGCAGAAAAAGAAAACCCGCAGGGCGACATCATCTTTGGCGGTCTGACGCAGACGGACGGCGACCAGTACCTGAATCTTCTTCAGGAGTACACGCCGAAGTATGCTGACGAGTGCGGCGTAGAGTCCAACGGCTACTACACCTATTTCACCTATCAGTACGTATGCCTGCTGAAGAACACCGCCCTGCTCGAAGAGCTTGGCGTTGATGTCAATGGCTATGCTGACCTGCTGCAGCCGGAACTGAAGGGCCAGATCATGCAGGCCGACCCGTCCGCTTCCTCCTCCGCATGGCGTCAGCTGCAGACGATGCTCTATCTCATGGGCGACGATTTCGGCGATGAGAAGGCATGGGATTATCAGCAGAAGCTGATGGAGAACTGCGACGGCGTTATCACTACCAGCTCCTCCACCTGCTACAAGAGCGTTTACAACGGCGAATATGCTGTTGGTCTTACCTATGACAACGGCGCGATCGGCCTGCTGATGAGCGGTGCTGAAGGCGTCGAGATTGTATGGCCGGAAGAAGGCAACACGGTCTGTGCGTTTGCTTCTGCTATGATCAAGAACTGCCCGCATCCCGAACTGGCTGCTGCCGTCCTCGATACGCTGTCCTCTGCTGAGTTCCAACTTGCCCGTGAAAAGGTCAGCGGCTCCCGCGGCTCCAACACCACCTATGTCAACGACGAAAGCTACTTCCCGGCTGACATTGATGACGGTGTTGTCCCGATGGACTTCGATATGCTCGTCGAGCAAAAGTCTGCTCTGCTTGAGAAGTGGTCTGATATGTGGGCCACTGTCAACGGCTAACTTGTAAAGTATATTTTATCCGACTTGATATTCAAAAGGCGGTGTGCGTCCGCGCACACCGCCCTTTGCAATCTTGAGACAGCACAAAACGCGAAGATTGTAGCGCATCTATAAAAATTTCCAATTCAGAAGGTAGTCCATTTATGAAACATATTGCAAGACAACTTCTATGCCTCCTTCTAGCTGTGTGTCTGTGCGCGGGTATGATCTGCGTGACAACTGCGGCATCTACGGAAGAGCTGCCTCCCGTGGGTTCGCTTGCCCGCAAAGTAGTGGACAGCTGCGAATACACGCTCGACCTTGGCAGTTGGTCAACTGTGGCATCCGAGGGCGGCGCAGGCCATCTGCAGGGCATTTGCACAGATGATGAAGGGAACTATCTTTACGCCTCCTTCACCAATATGCTCGTCAAGGTAGATATGCACACCGGTAGAATCGCCGGCACCGTGACCGGCTTGGCCGCCGGTTCGATTTCGAGCGGTGCGCATATCGGTGACATTTGCTATTACGATGGCAAGATTTATGGTTCTCTGGAATACAAGGCATCGGAGCGTTGGTATATCTGCGTGTTCGACGGTGCCAAGATCACTGAAATGGATATGCCATATACCACCCCCGGCGTCATGTATGGACTGTATGTCCCGCAGGTTGGTGACGATTTCAAGAATGAGCTGACGGCGGGCGAACACAGAAATAGTGCGACTTCCATGGGGCATCGCTATGGTACAGGCGGTATCGACGGGATTACCTTCGGAACGCTCCCCGGTCGTGGTTATGACATGAACGGCGACGGAACGGTCGATCAGTCTACTGGCGATAAGCGATACATGATTGTGACCTATGGTCCCTATGGTAACGCACAACGTTATGACAATGAAAACTTTGTATTTCTGGTATATGACCCCGAAAATATCACCAGTTATAATCTGCTTCCCTTTACAGAAGACCTGCTGACGCAGGACTACACCGAAAATCAAAAGCTATTCTACAAGCATAAGCTCTTCTGCTATGCCGGAAATCAGACCTACGGTGTGCAGCAGCTCGAATATGACGAGAAAACCGGCGACCTGTGGCTGGAATGCTACGATCGTCCCAGCGGCTCAGAATTCCCGGGCACAAGCCGCTATGTCATCGACGGTTCTGTCCCGCTCTACATGGACACAGTTGAAGTCGGTCAGAGCGTTACCGGCGATGCAGCTGGTTTTGTTACCCAAGCAGAAGCGAAGGCCACAGCAGCTTGCTACACCGACTATGAAGACGCTGACAGCGACGGTGACAAAACCGAGCAGGAAACCGGTTGGCACATGACGCTCAAATGCCTTTGCGGCAGCGGCAAGACTTTGCAGAATGACCATACTGCTCAGACCTACGGCAAGACAGGCAAGGCCTGCAAGATCTGCGGCAAAGGCTCTCAATTCTCCACCGGCCTGCGCTCGCTCGGGAATGACTATTTCTATGGCGCAACAAGTGGAAGCAAGGTGGTTAACGGGAAAACTTATCAATGGGGCACGGCCTCTTTGTACAGGCTAAACCGAGACACCTACACCTTCGAGAAGCTGACCGAGCCTGCACGTCTCCTGATGAGCTACACCATGGATGCAGCCGACACCTATGAAAAAGACGGCAAGGTTTATCTGAAGGACGCCAGCGGCAACGGTCATGACGCCCTCGTAGAAGGTACTTATGCAGCCATCGGTCAGGGCGGCAAGGAAAACACGGCGCTTGGCTTCTGTGGAGATCAGTATGGCTCCGTGCTCGACCGCGTAGCTGTTACCGCGGAAGGCATGAAATACATCAACGATGCAGTCGAAGATACCTATTCCTATAGCTTCTGGCTGAAAAATGACGTCGAGATGGATCGCTTTACGCCCATCATCGGAATGTATCGTGACGAGACGCTGCAAAAGGGCCTCTACGATGCCGTTTTTGAATGGCGTTATCGCACCGCCCCGGCAGTGATTTCCCATGTCAACACTGGATCTCCGGTATATGAAACATTTGCTGACGGCAAGAGCTATATTGCAAAGCCCGGTACTACGGGCGGCGGTGACGGCAGCACGTATGTCCTTGGAACTTCGGCTACGCCTGAGAAAGCAGGCATTGGCAAGTGGACGCACTGGGTCGTGGTCAAGAGCGGCAGCAATGTCGTGACCTATCAGAACGGTGTGCAGGTGAATTCTGCAAACCGCGCGAACAACACCAAGGACGACATCCTCAGCGCCTTTGAGATCGGCGGCTACATCAACCGCAACTGGATCGACAGCAACGTCCGTACTCGTCTGACCGGTCTGGTAGACGATGTGCGCATCTACGCCGGCGGCTTGACCCAGAGTGAGGTCACGAGGCTCTATAATGGCGGCGCGGCAGAGAGCGCCGAAACCGGTACGGGTGCGGTTGCTGCAAGCAGCGAGCGAACCTTCGGCAGCTATACCGGCGAGACGCTCGCAGAACAGGAAGACCCCATCGTTTATCTGAAGATGGACGAGACCGGAACGGTCAAAGATTATAGCGGCAACGACATCCATGCAGAGACGAGCGCCTATGTTTCTGCGGCTGCAAACAAGGAAAATCAGGCCGGCAGATCGCTCTATTTCGATGGCCGCAGCCACGTCAAGCAGACCAAGCTCTCGCTCTCTGATGATAACACCGCGTGGCTTTCTGCGCAGCTCAACGCCACGAAGAAGCTGACGATCAGCTTTTGGATGAACGCCGCGTTTGAAAACAGCCACAGAATGTCCATCCTTGGCATTTATGACAAGCAGGGGCGTCCGATGGGCACATTTGAAACACGCGGCATTCTCGGACAGGATCGCCGCATGGATGGAAAGTTTGCGATTGCTTTCACCGCTGCAAAACCTTATGGCGGCAACGGCGTGATCGATGAGAAGACCTATGAGCAGCTTGCAATCACGGACACTACGACCTACACGATCGGCACAGATGGCAGCTACAAGCATTACGGCGACAAGCAGATCGGGCAATGGTATCATATTGTTGGCGAGCTGGACGGCACAGCGAATACGCTGAGTCTCTATCTCGATGGTCAGCTGGTGCAGCAAGTCAGCATCGCCGCAGATCCCCTGGGCGAGATTGGCTACTTCCAAGTCGGTCAGCCCGCCGGACGTTGGTATCAGTATGAAAATGCTGCAAATACGGGTGAAAATCAAACGTCTACAAGCGGTCGTCAGGGCTGGGCGATGCGTGACGGTTTTGTCGGAACCATCGACGAGATCAAGATTTTCAATCGGATCCTGAGCGCAGATGAAGTTTCCGCTCTTTACAGCACCTCCGTCGAGGGTCATACGCTGGCGCATGTCGAGGCCAAGGATGCCACCTGCGCTGCAGGAGGCAACATCGACTATTGGACGTGCTCGGATGAGGGCTGCGGCAAGTGGTTCTCTGACGCCGAAGGCAAGACCGTGATTGAGGATCATGACAGCGTCAAGACAGCGATCGATGTAGCCAAGCATGGTCAGAACCTGAGCAAAATCAACGCTGTTGAAGCCACCTGCACGGCAGACGGTGTACTGGAATACTGGACTTGCTCTGCATGCAATAAGAATTTCTCCAATGCTGCGGGCACAGAAGAAATCACAGATCTCGACGCATGGAAAACCGGCGGCGGCAAGATTCCGGCCACCGGTCATAATTGGTCAACTGAATGGAGCAGCGACGCGGACAGCCACTGGCACGAGTGCTCCAAGTGCCATGCGAAGCAGGACGAAGATGCCCATACGCCCGACCGCGAAGCGCCGACCGAAACCGATGCGAAAAAGTGTGCAGTCTGCGATTACACAATCGAAGCAGCACTTGACCACCAGCATGTAAACCATCTGACGCCGGTTGCGGAAAAGACCGCGACCTGCAAAGAGGATGGCAACATCGCATACTGGCGCTGCGAGTGCGGCAGCCTGTTCAAGGATGCAGACGCGACCATTCCGGTCATTGCAGAGCAGGTCGTCACAAAGGATTCAAACAACCACGTGGGCGGCACGGAGATTCGTGACGCGAAAGACGCAACCTACACCGAGGAAGGTTACACGGGCGACACCTACTGCCTCGGCTGCGGCAACAAGATCGCAGAAGGTCATGCCATTCCGAAGCTGACACCCGCCCCGGCTCCGGTCCTCCCAGTCATCCCGAGCAAACCTGCGCAGCTCCCGTTCAACCCGAACGCTGGCAGCAACGTGAGCAAGTTCCCGTTCGCCGATGTTCCGTCCGATAGCTGGTACTATTCGAGCGTCAAGGCCGCTTGGGAGAACGGTCTGATTGACGGCGTGACAGCCAATGAGTTCAAGCCGAACGCGACGCTGACGGTCGCGCAGACCATCAAGCTGGCTGCTGCGCTCCATCAGCTCGACCGCACCGGCGAAGTCAGCCTGACGAACGGCGGCAGCAACTGGTATGAAAATTATGTCAACTATGCGGTGACGAACGGTATCATCGAAAAGGAATACGCGAACTACACCCAGGCGCAGATGAACGCGCCGGTCACACGCGGCGAATTTGTCCACATCTTCCACGGCGCGGAAGAGGCCTACAAGGCCATCAACACTGTGGCGGATAACGCAATTCCCGACGTGAAGGCGACCGACAAGTTCGCGGCTGAGATCTACGAGTTCTATCGCGCGGGCATCCTGACGGGTTCCGATGCGAAGGGTACGTTCTATTCCGCGAGCACCATCAAGCGCAGCGAGGTTGCGACCATCATGCTCAGAATGTTTGAAACCTCCGCGAGAAAAAGTATTTCCCTGAGCTAAATACGCTCCACATTCTGCGGCGGCAGCCAGACAGTCCAATCTGGCTGTCGCCGTTCCGTTTTTCATATTTCTTTTATAAGCGAAAAAGTTCTCAAGAGAAAGCACCGCTCCTCTCGTATAACAGGAGAGGAGCGGTGCTTTTTGCTATTTTCAAGCCGCATAACCATCGCAGACCATAGGCTGTATTTCTGATCGAGCAGATGATACATCCACACCGATTTGACCGTCAAAGTTTGTCCAAGTGGGTCAAAGTTTGGCAGAAAACCTGAAAAGTGCGAAAAAATGTATTATGATTAGATCAGCTCGAACGGGAAAGGAATGTATAACATGAAGGATGTTCAGAACGCTATATACTCCATCGTCGAGACACGCGGAAAAGAGTGTTACTGCATTTTATGCCATGCAATCGACATCGCAATCGAGCACCAGCCGACCATGCCGAAGATGCAGACAATCTGCAACGAGGTTCGTATCCGAACGGGAAAGAAAACGAATGGAGCTGTTTCGCGGGCATTGAACCGCGCAGCCAAGGATATTTGGCAGAATGGCCGCAGACAGGAACTACGGGCCTACTGGATCGAAGAACCGCCGACTGCGAAAGAATTGATTTCCCTGATTTCCGCAAAGCTGTGGGGCGACCGTCAGGGATAGGTTCCTTCTGAATAACATTTGAGTCCAAATATGTCGAATTGCGTCTCATGGTGAGACGCGATTCATCCGCGATTTGAAGCCTATGAATTATGCGGCATGACGCCTATCATAAGACGGACGGTCTGCCCAGTCTGCACGGCAGTCCTCCGTCGCTTCAAAAATTGTGTCCCGATTCGGGCCGCATTACCGCACAGAACCCGTCCCAACTTGGGACAGATTTCTGATCGTCATTCTGGAAAAGCGCATTATGTTCAATACGCTTTTGCGGGCTGACGATCCCGCTGACAACTGAATAGGGTCAACAGATACGTTTTGTATGTGCGAGCCTATGGGTGCGCGGGGATGCGCGGAATGGGAGGTGATACCGATTCTGGCGCGGAGCGAGAAACACCTGCATGGAGAGCGATTCATGGCTGGATCGTGCGACGACCGCATACAAAGAACAATGATACTTGCGTTAGCCATACGTCACAGAATGGAACGCCCCGCCATCAGCATGGAGGGAGGTGCAACACCTATGGAGCAGCCTTGCCCGCTGCCGTCTGCCTGACCTATGAGAAAAATATCAAAACTAATTCGTGAGGAGGCGGTTTGTTTGCAGCCCGACGTGTGTGAAGTTCTTCATGTAGATAAGGCAAACCATACGCTTTATCTGAATGTCAACGGCTGTATGGTCACAGCAATTTGTGCAGAGCAGCGTGATGACGAGCTTTGCCGACAAATGAAATCTATTCTCTTAAAGTCCCTATCTTCCGCGACTGTTTGTGTCGAGAAATTTGACAAAAATGATGATATATGAGATAATATTGTTAGGAATATCCGGTATTGCACCTTGAAAATCGAATATTTCAGATATGTCAATTCATCATATATCTTCGTCAGATTTCAGAAAGGATGGATTGACTATGAATCAGACAAATTATCTCCAAAGTTATATCTTCGACAAACAAACTGGATGGCGGATTGATCTTCCATCTTATATTGCCCCCGGTACGCGTGTCCTTTGCCTTTACCGTGTTTCAACCGGAAAGCAACTATACCATAACGAGCAGAATCAAGCAGATATTCCGATGCAGCGAATCCGTTGTCGGGACTTTGCAGAACAGCAAGGCTGGACGGTGATATGCGAGCTGCAAGAGGAGGGCGTTTCCGGTCATAAGGTCAGAGCAGAAAAACGTGACAAAATCCAGACGATCAAGAACTACGCACTGGAACACAAATTTGATATTCTGCTTGTATTTATGTTTGACCGTATCGGACGAATCTCCGATGAAACGCCATTCGTTGTAGAATGGTTTGCACAGCATGACATTCGCATCTGGAGCGCTGTTGAGGGTGAGCAGAAATTTGAAAGCCATGTGGACAAACTGACCAACTATATCCGCTACTGGCAGGCAGATGGTGAAAGCCGGAAAACCGCAGAGCGTGTGGCAAACAGTATGGCAATTCTGACTTCCGAGGGGTGCTACACCGGCGGCGGTCTGGCTTACGGCTATAAATACATCCGAACTGGGCGCACCAACAAACGCAAACAGGAAGTTAATGATCTTGCCATTCGTGAGGATGAGGCCGAGGTTGTACGAATCATGTTTACAAAGGCACGTTATGAGGGATATGGTTCTCAGCGCGTCGCAAACTACTTAACAAAGAACGGCATTAAGAACCGCGAGGGAAAGAACTGGCATCCATCCACGATTAAAGCAATTCTACGCAATCCGCTTTACATCGGCATTATGCGCAGCGGCGCAACACGCTCGCCTGTGCAAGAGCATCTTCGCATTATTGATGATGAAACATTCTATGTGGTGCAAGCAAATCTGGATGCCCGCGCAAATATGTATGCGAACAAGCCGCATACGCCGGTCGCTACTTGCAGTAACGCACTTTTGTCCGGCTTTATTTTCTGTGGTCACTGCGGCGCTCGACTTTGTGTGACCACCAGTGGAAAGGGACGGCCCCGAAAAGACGGCTCCGACCCAACAAGAACGCGGTACACCTGCCAAACAAAAAGCCGCACGCATGGCGACTGTGACGGTCAGACCGGCTATACAGTCAGAAAACTGGACGCCATGATTGATACGATTCTACACGGTATTTTTGCCAGAATCGGCAGTATGCGCCGTGAAGATGCGATCCGTGCGTGTTATTCTGGAAACCATGACGCGCAACAGACCATTTTACAAAAGGTCAAGCGCGACTACGAAAAGGCCGAGCAAAATCTGCAAACGCTGAAAGATGAAGTTGTAAAATCTCTTGCTGGTGAAAGTGCATTTGAACCAAATATTCTGGATATGGCGATTCGTGGTCAAGAAGAAAAATGCGCAGAGCTGAGACGCGCAATGGCACACGCCGAGGAAGAAGCAGCAAAGAGCCAAGCCGCAGCGGAGCACATTGCCAAACAGTATGATGAGATTCTGGAATGGGCACAGCTCTATGATAATTGCAACATTTCCATGAAAAAAGTGATTGTTGCAAATATGATTGACCGCGTGGACGTTTTCCGGGATTACCAACTTACAATCAGGCTAAACATCACAATCGAGCAGTTTTTGATTAGTTTAGAGAATGTTGCATAACACGTCAGATTTCTTGTTGTGGGGGTACACACGCCGTATTCTCGCAATGGGGGCATAGAAGATCACTACTTGGAGAGCGCTTGAATGGCATTCAAGAGGTCAGCGGTTCGATCCCGCTTATCTCCACCATCACAGAGAGTGTGAAGAAAACCTCACTTCTTTGGAAGTGGGGTTTTTGCTTTATGCGGCGATTGCCGAAATGTCCAGCCCAGCACTGAACTGCTCAAAGTCAATGTTGAAGTCGATATGCAGCCGATAGTCCCGATACACCTCCACGCGCCGGATCAGGCAGCTCACGATCATTTTCTTTGACTCCATGCTGGCGCTATCGTACATATCCGCCCATGAGATAATATCGTTGTACTGAGCGTTTAAGGTGTCCAGCATGGCCTGCCCCTCGTCATAGGCCGCCTGTGCCGCCTCCATAGTATGCTGAACTTCGAGACATTTTGTCTCACAGTCAGAAATCAAAGAACCGAGCAAATCCTGCGAAAAAGCACTTTCGCCCCGGAGGGATTTAATAACCTCTGCCCGGAGCGTATCAAGCTCGGCGGCAGCTTTGGCGTAGTCTGATTTTGCACTTTTGAGAAGTGCCTTCCGTTCTTCCATCTTTTCGCGGTAGCGGATATTGACGATCTCACTTTTTGGGATCGCTTTCATCCGCTCAAAGATCTGACGCACCACCTTATCAATGATACCGTCAAGTATATGCGCCGTGTAGCCAGTCTGCCCGTCACACTCGGTTTGTTTGCGGGTCTTGCCGTAGCAGATATACCGCACACGCTTTACAATGCGGTGAGCATCTTCCTTGCATGGATAAGCCTTGCCGTTGGTGGTGAGCGCCAGCCGGGAGCCACAATGCCCGCAAAAGACATTCCCGGCCAGCAAGGACTGACCACGGGTATTCAGCGGTACACGCCGTTCCTGTTCGGCGGAGTTGGCACGGGAGGTACGAATGTGCTGTGCGGCCTCATACAGCTCCGGCGCTATGATCTGCAAATGGGGCAGCGTTTGGGAGCGGCTTTCGCCGCTGCGAAGCACCCCGGTATATGTCAGATTGCAAATGATACCCCGGACGCTGGCGTGATGCCACATTTTACCCGTTCTCGCCCGATAGCCGAGGTTATTTAAGCAGGTGGCGATCCGTTGAGCACCGAAACCCTCATGCACATACTTGTCAAAGATGATCCGTACCACAGCAGCCTCGGCCTCGTTGACAGCCAGCTCAAAAACCTCGTGCTTGCGTTTATTGAAGCGCCCGCTCTTTACAAGGTCATATCCATAAGGAGCAAGACCGCCCTTGAAACCGCCGTCCTCGACGAGCTGACCGAGAGCGGTTTTTGTGCGAATTGAAGTCTTTTCGCTTTCGCCGTCAGCCTGCCAGAAGCGGATGTAGTTGGTGAGCTTGTCCGTGTGGTTATCAAAACGCTGCTCACCCTCCTGCGTACTCCAGACCCGGATGCCGTTCTTAACAAACCATTCCACCACAAAGGGCGTTTCGTCAGCGATACGCCCGATGCGGTCAAACATGAACACAAGCAGAATATCGAATTTTCCCTGCTTGGCTCGTTCCTTGATGATTTGCAGCTTGTCCCGGTTTTCGGCTCTAACCTTATGCCCGGACACACCGTCCTCCTGTTCCTCGTGAACAATCGTCCAGCCCATTTTTTCACAGAAGCGATGGCACTCTCTGCGCTGCATGGGAATGTCGGCTTGGCTTTTGTCGTTGTAGTCCACCTGCTTGTCGGTGGACACGCGGTATAGGCAATCGACTCGATTACCTGTCATCATTCTGTTTTCCATCATCATATTGATCCGTCCTTTCATTTGTCGATGGGTCAATGAAAAAACGCAATCAATACGCGGGGAATATGAAGTTTTCAAGGTACATAGGGACTACCCCCACTATTATTATCCCTCTGTTCGGGAGGGATTGCAAGGATGTCGCCGGAGCTATTTTTTGCCGTATTGTTGGCAAAGGAAGATAGTAAAATCTGCTTTACATGATGGAGCGCTGCCGCATTTTTGCAGTCTGCAAAGCTGGCGGTGATGGCGTAGCCATCCACAGCAAATGCGGTATGTTGTTTTCTCTGCTGCATAAAGACCTCCTTTTCAATTCTCGGCAACAGGGAAAGGCCAGCGCCTCATAAAAGCGCTGGCCTGCGGCTTATGACCTTGGGACGAAATGTCCCAAGGTGTTTTTGAAAGGCGGGAGCGCCGCACCCGCTCCTGTTGGCCTGTCATAAGACAGCTCATATTCAATGCGGCGCTCCCTCACAGCGGACAGCGACGATCCGTGACGGAGCATCAACTACCTTGCTGCGGAGAAGTGAAAACTACCTCTCATATACCAAGGACAAAAATCGGGCAAATGGAGCCCCGCTCACAGAACTTTTTTCAAATATTTTTTCATAGCAGCTATGCCGCGCTTCACCGAGCGTCGGACAACGCTCTTGTCCACATCCTGCTCTTGGGCAATCTGGCGGTAGCTCTTGCCGAGGATCAGATGTGCCTCCACCCGGATGCCCTGCACCTCCGGCAGAGAGTTGAGGGCGTTCCACAGGTGGACGAACAACTCCATACGATCCAGAAGCTCCTGCGGCGTCGGCTCATGCAGGCAGGCCGAGTATTCGATCCCATCGTCACAGTCGAGGGAATACTGCGCCTTGTTGCGGGTCGTGCGCCGCTGATGGGCTGCCTCATACAGCTTGTCCGCCTTCAGCTCGGCGGCCACTTCGTCGGAAACTTCGATGTATTCATCATGGGTGTACCAAGCGTAAAAGTCCTTCAGATTGATGGTCGTCATTTGTATTTCCTCCATTCGGTTCATGTGTGGGTGGGTGAACAGAACGGAGGAACGGCGGGGATCGGCAGCCGGGGCTGGCTGCTTTGGGACAAATTGTCCCAAGGTGCAGGCATATAAAAACGCCCGCACAGCATGACGCTATGCGGACGCACAAAACAACATTTTCACTTACATACTGACAGATTTCGCATCCACAGTCGTATAGCCCCGACGGTGGAAGTGCGCTTTTTTTAGCCAGTATAGATCAAAGGCGCTATCAATAAAGAAAAAGGACACGGCGATACCTCCTTGGATACCGCCGTATCCTTAAAAAAGGGCGACTTTACCACACCCTCCGTTGATCCAGTTTTTCAAAAGGAAAACGGCGGCTTGAAATATGATATTTCAAAACCGCCGCTTGATTTTAGCACGCAAAATCGTCATCGAATGGCGGTTTCATGTGTTCGGATTTATGTATCACTCCTGCTTGGGGTATCACCCAATGACTCTTTAACGGTCTACACCAGTTTCTTTCTCGCCCGACCATATCACAACTTCACATACATAGCCATCTCCGTCATAGGTAAGGCTAATTCCTCTGTTTTTATCATCATCAAGATACCAACCGTCGGCGTTAATTCCAGAGAACAACAGATCAGATGCTCCCCAAGAACGGATAATGTCCTCTCTAAACCGTCCCATCAGACTTTCTTCAAAATCTTTTGATGTGTAGCCTTTCTCTGTTATATAGTCACTTACTTCATTAAGACTGATAAGGTCATTTGTTCCCTGAGAAGCGTTTCCTTTGATTGTAACATCAACAACTCGAACAGACGAGCCGTTGATAGTACCACTCAAGTAGCATCCGCTTATTTCATCGCCCGCTTGCAGCTTTACATCCAAATCGCTTGTATTAAATTCAATGTTTCCCGGCAGTTTGGGAGCAAGGAAGCCCGCATCCTGCTTGTTTATGGTAGCGTATGCAACGCCATTTTCAACACTATTTATCGTTGCTTCAAAGCCAATCTCACCGCCCGCACGATTTGCAGATAAGGCTACTGCAACCACCAACAAGATGCAAATGATAACTACTGCGGTGATAGTCACTTTCTTTTTCATAAATAAAATACTCCTTGTTTGTCATTGATGTTTTAGCATCACTTTCGTTCGTTGCTCCCAATCCAATAGCATCCGCCAGCGATAATAGCAGCTAAAAATTCTATTGCTCTAAGGTACATATCATAGTTTGTGTATCCGATGATCGGCCCGGAGAGAAAGTAGACAGCAGCCGCTATTACAACGGCTATGATAGCTCGCTTGATTGTATGGCTCATATTAACACCTCCATATTTATCGTTTTACTGCTGCTAAAAGCCCAGTTAGGATTGCAGCATATTACGAAGTTCTGACATTCGCACATAACCGTTTTCGCCCATGACATTCTCGGAGAGTATTTTCATAACATGGAGAATATCTGAAATGTGCGCTTGCGATAGTTCCGGGGACAGGACTAAACTGCCATAAACCTCGTTACAGAAAATACGATTTGCGGACTTGTTTGTATCCTCCGTCAAAAGGCCATACGCTTCTTGGAACGCATAAAACGCAGCAACGCCCTGCCAATAGTCGCCGTCATTCCCACTTTCTTGATAGGCCGAGAAACTGGTATATGCTTTATTTGCTTCTGCCTGTGCAAAGGTAGTAAAGTCGGTTTGATCATGTACCGTATGCTGCCAGAGAACGCAGAAAATAATTGCTAATAGGGAGAGTACAGCGATTATCATAGATGCAATACTTTTCTTCATTGAGCGACAGCACCCCCTATTCCTCATTGTTTACCTTCGTCGTTAGGCTTTTTTAGTGTTCCGTCCCGCATAACAATCACTTCATCGCAAATTGCCTCGATGTCATCTTTGTGATGGGAAGTCACAATTATCAGCTTTCCTTCATCGCGGCGCTGACACAGCAATTTCCGAAGAAGCAGGACGGACTTTTCGTCCAACGCATTAAACGGCTCGTCTAAGATGAGAATATCCGGGTTTTCCATGAGTGCTTGAATAATCCCAATTTTCTGCTTCATGCCGAGAGAATACCGGCGCATAGTTTGTTTTGACTCCGGGTCAAGTTCAAAAAGCCGCATATACTCTTTGATCGTATTCTCGGAGACTTTCTTATTGATTGCCGCAAGTTGCTTCAGATTTTCAAGGCCCGTCATGTAACTGAGAAATTCCGGCTTTTCAATAATAAGGCCGAGTGAGGGCGGAATGGATATGTCCCGATGCAATCGCTTTCCGTCAAAATCAATCGTTCCACTTGTAGGGATAACTAACCCAGCAATCGTGCGGAGCAGCATAGTTTTTCCACTGCCGTTGTATCCAATGATCCCATATATTTTTCCACCTAAAAACAGGCAGTTGATATTATCTAAAACCTGTGTATAGCCTATTTTCTTAGATACCGCTTTTAGAATAATCTCCATTTTTCACCTCACAGCTCCTTCAAAAAATATCGTATGTACGGTTTAGTTGCAAAAGTAATAAAGTCGTTATTGCAAGGAAGATCGGCAGTAGCACAAGTCCAAGAGGCTGAAAAGTCCATGAGAAAATCAGTCGTATTGTTATCCCGTTTCGGTTCGTAACCGACTGAATTACCTGTTCGTCTATGAGTAAAAGCAAATAGGCAGATATAAAAGGCATTGTCGATAGCATCTTATTTTTCGTTCGCTTTAGCATTTCTGAAATGTTTGCTAATAGGAAAAAACTGAGTAGATACCGTATGTATGAGGAAAACATATCCAAAAATGAATATGTTTCACCATGCCAAATTGCTAAAAGATAGATCATGGAAAACCATGTAGTTAGATATATAACTGCGAAGAGGTATTGTTGAAGAAGCAGGAACAGGAGATATTGATTTCTGCTCTTCATACGGATAAAAGAAGGCTTCTTTGTGCTCCCGTCAATCGTTGATATTGTCCAGATAAACGGAGGGACGAGCAGATAGCAATATACTCTGTCACCGAATACCTGTGCGACTATTTCTCCACTTTCTGCTGCATACAGTTCATAAAGCGAAGAAGCGGCTAATACTGCGGCCATATACAACAAATAAAATGGTACAAGCCGAATCGTTCTTTTTCGGAATAAAATCATATAACATCCCTGTTCCTTCTGTTCCCAATGAAAAGGCAAACAATATCAATAGCGAGTAGCGCACCGAAAATAATTGCAATATCCTCTATGGTAATTACAAACGATGTTGCTCGTGCTACCATCGGTTGTAGTGCCATTGTGACGCTATATGTTTGAGCCGCTGTCTGTGTTAAGTAATCAAGTACATACATAATTATTGGCGGCAAAATAAACGCCATGTATTTATTTTTAGCCTTTACAATCATTTGGATGGCGAGATACAAAACAGTTAGCAGGGATAATGCAAACGCATGAAGAATAACATAAGTAACTGCCTCATAAAACGGGCTTTTTTGAAAAAGTAATGCCGAAAATGTTCCCGTGTGCGGGATCATGGTTTCGCTTAACTCCATACTCGATGGGCAAGTCACATACACCAAAAAAAGATTGAGCAGAAATAGGAATAGCGTACTAACGAAAGAAACAAAAAACACAGATAGAGCTTTGGAGCAGAGATATACACAACGCTTTTTCTTTGTGATGATAATTCCATAAATGGCGGTTTTACTTTCATCAAAAAATACCAGCCCTGTTAGCAAGACAGGGAAAAGCCAGTAGAGCGTGTTAAAAATTGTGCTGCCAGTAGTCCTATTCATAAACAGCCACCACATGAACGGGTTACTCTGATATGCAAAATGTGATTGCATAGTAATGGGGTCTATCACCGCAATGACAAACAATACTATCAAGGCCAGCAGGACGAGCCTGCTTCGATATAACTTTTTTACATCTATCCAAAAATACTTCATGCAATCGTCACACCCTTTTCGTTCCGCTGTATTTAGGAGCTATAATCTCGATTAAACGAAATCCTCCTTGCTCATTATCATGGGTTGCATCACCCATATAACGCACAAGGAGGAAAAAAGGGACATCATTTTTGAATTATTTTTTCGTAATGCCCGCAGCGACCTTTAACAGCTCGTCTGCGTCAGCAGTACCATAGACGGAAAAGAAGCAGCCGTCCCGCTCAAAGCAGATATAGCTCATACCATCTTTCTGGAAGAAGTAGCCCGTCACCCCGCCTTTATCAAACGGCTCTATCTTTGTATTTTCGGTATCGAAATAAACCCGATTGTCTGACTGGGTAATCATAATTTCAAAGCTCTCGGCTTCGTTGATGGCATATTCATAGAGAACAATCCCCGGTTCCGTATTCGGCTGCTTAGTCGTATCTTGCAGAATTGCTCCGTCCGGGAGATAGCCAGCCTGATACTCGGTCAAGTCCTGCAGCTCGTCCAGTTCGTCACCGTGCAATTCAAAAATGCTGTATTTTTCAAAGGTTTCGATTACCCACGAAATGACTCTTTCCCGGAATTGGGCGTTTGCTACCATGCAGGTTGAGAACAGCAAGGTCAAAGTGATGGCCGCAACCGCAACGGTTTTCCAAACCTTTCTGAACGCAATATGTGTCCGGCTGTTTCCTGCCGCTTTGTCATCCGTATCTGCTTCAAGTTCGTTGCGCAAATAGTCCTTTAAGGTAATATGGCAGGCTTTCCCGAAAGTAGTCCTTTTGGAGCGCCGCGATCTCCGAGGGATAGATACCGTAGGTGTTGGCATGGACGGCCACTTGGTTTAGGTTGTTGGCACACCGCCGCTGCAAGGCCACCAGCTCCCGGATGTCCGAGAGGTCAACATGGAGGACATAGCCGTTGAGTGCCATTTTCCGCATATAGGCTCCCATGTTGGAGATCCCGGCCTCGGTCATGCGGTCAGCGATCAATGCCTGCTCCTCCGGCGTTACCATCACATGAAGATGGACAGAGCGCCGCCGCTTTTTTGTCAACGCTCCTCACGCTCCCGGCTGCGGCGCTTGGGCGGGTGTTCCCGCAC
>ERZ773130.1133-NODE-1133-length-26894-cov-8.286002_pt1 | contig 26894 bp, 20 predicted proteins | sample MGYA00511919_ERZ773130 | MGnify/ENA primary metagenome ERZ773130 (study PRJEB29015, sample SAMEA2737851) | human gut metagenome | biome: human gut; feature: human-associated habitat; material: faeces | place: China | collected 2012 ...
TTGGAGATGTCTTACTATGAACTTGCTACAATGGCAGGGATAAATATGATGCCTTTCAGTAGTAATTCTTATAACACTTGAACTATGAATACCTTTAAATCTATTGATGAGCTTTTGCGTGTACTTGAAAGAGAGAAACTTCTGCTGAAACAGATGTTTCAGAAAAGACCTTCAACTTCCCTGAAATATGATTATACACTCGAACTCACGGAATATAAAGAGGAAAGAATTAAATATCTCATTGACTACGGAATAATAAGAGATAGCGGAAATTTCCTTGAAATGGAGGATGTATATCTTAAATTCTTCGAGGAGGTTTTACAAGTCAATGAGAACATAAATGTTTCGTTTGTGGATGATTATCTGGGGCGTCTGAATGAAAATATAGATTATTATCTTAAAGAAGATAATGAGCAGCGGAAATATAATTATCATAAAGAGGTAAGGCGGTGTCTGAAAAATATTGCAATGATGACAGTGCGTAATGTAATAGACTTGAAACGCAACATTGACAATACTTACAAGAACGAACCAAACTATCGTGTAAAGCTCTCAAAACTGAAGAATCTTGATGAAAAACGCAAGAACATAGCGCTTCTCATCAATAGGAGTGAAGATATAATAGACAACACTCAGCCTGTGTTTTTCAGAGTTGCCATGGACACTCAAATGCGTATAGTGGTGAATGACGTGAAGCTTCAGCTTAATGATTCTTATCATAATCTCATTGAGATAGAGAAGCAGATTATTCATTACCTGAATCTTATAGCTTATCAGAACAGGATATTCGAGAAAGTTCGACGTTTGAAATACCTTCGTGACCAGTTTCTTTTAGAAGAAAAAACTGATATACGTCATGTTGTCAGTATGAGAAATCCTGTATGGATGGAGCCTCAGACCAATTACAGGATAAAACTCTCGGTAGATAATCTGCGTACTTCTGCAGTGGCGTTGGAGATAATAAGAAAAATCATATCAAAAAGGAAGAACCGGGCTAAAGGTCCTAAGAATATGGCCGATGCTATACCGCAGGAATATATGAAAACAGAAGGTGAAGTTCTTGACCAGATAAATTTACAGGAAATTTATAATGCTTTCTCGGCATCAAGCAGTCATCTGTTTAAGTTTGTAATGAGCTACAATTATCATAAGCAACTGAGCACAGACGACAGAATCTTGTTTTTCTGCCAGATAGCATCGCAGTATGCCGAAGGACTGAATTTCACCGACAAGTATGAAACAAGTTATGACGTGGAATATCCTTTGATATATTCCAAATAACTCTAGATAATTTCCGATAATTACATAATCAGAATAAGCATGAAATATACAGAAGAAATATTCAATATATTGAGTAAGGGCGGATTTATTTCTGCAAATAGCGTTTCTCCTGCAATAAAACGATACTATGATGCCATAGAAGAGGATTTGACCGACTATTACGAATATTATAAAGGTATTGGTTTTTATCTCGAAGGTGGTGACGGATATTATATGTTCACCCGTCAGGAGGCGAAAGTCGACCTCGAACGCAAACTTGAAGCAGTTATGAAGTGGATAGACTACCTTAGTTTCCTTAAAACGTATGATGCTACATTCGGTCCCGGATTTAAGTTCCGTCCGGCAGACATTGAAGTTCAGATAAGTTGCCAGATGGAACTGAAGGATAAGGCTTCCAAACTGTTTCAGGATAAGAAGAAATATAATGAGGTTGTGGAGAAACTTGTTTTTGAACTTGAAAAGGCAGGAATGATAGAACTTGAGAATGAACATGATAACACTTATAAAGTATTAACGGCATTTCACTATATGGAGGATTTGGTGGACTGCATAACAATATCGGAGGAAATGAACGATGAGATATCTCAATAAGATAATATTTCTGAACAGCGCACATGTACCGTATGCTGAAGTGAAGCTGGATGGCAATGTACATTTTATTGGTACTCAGGGAGTAGGTAAAAGTACCCTTCTGCGGGCTGTCTTGTTTTTCTATAATGCAGACAAACTCAGATTGGGTATACCGAAAGAAAAGAAAAATTTTGATTCTTTCTATCTTCCGTTTGCTAACTCATATATAGTTTATGAAGTAATGCGCGAAAACGGTGCTTATACCATAGTTGTAACAAAGTCGATGGGCAGGGCTGCTTTCCGCTTTATTGATGCTCCATATAGTAAGGAGTGGTTTGTTGACGGCAAAAACGAGGTCTCGGCCGATTGGAGTGTGATTCGTACAAGAGTGTCGGAATCGGGTGCAAATGTGTCGTCGCTGGTTACAGGCTATGATATGTTTCGTGATATAATATTCGGCAACAACAGAAAGCCGGATTTGCTTCAGTTCCGTAAGTATGCAATTGTAGAGAGTTCGCGATATCAGAATATACCGCGTACAATTCAGAATGTATTCCTTAACTCAAAGCTTGATGCCGATTTTATCAAGGATACCATCATACAGTCAATGGATGATAATGAGTTTGTTGTCGACCTGAGTTATTATCGGAATCAGATAGAAACTTTCGAACAGGAATATTCCGATGTAATGTTGTGGATAAAGCAGGATAAGAATGGTGTGGTACCTGTCAGAAAACAGGCCGATACAGTAATAAAAGGTTATAGAATGCTTTTGTTTGCTGAAAAGCAGATTAAAAACGGAAGACAGCAGCTCAACTACTCTGAAAGGGTGGCACGTCTGAAATTTCCCGAATTGGAGGAATTGCTTCTGCAACTTAAAGAGGAAGCCGAACGATTTACACGTTTACTTGGGGAAGAAAAATACAAGTTTGACAGTGAGCGCGACAAACTTGTAAAGTTAAGCGGCATTATAGAATCTGACCTTAAGAAGATAAGGGAAAAGCGTAAATATTATGAACAGGAACACATTGATGAGGTTATATCAAGAGTAAATAGGGAACCGGCACTGAAATACGAACTGGAGTCTCTGAATAAGGTATATAATGAACTCACGAGTACATACCGGGATGTAATAAGCAAATACTCTTTGATGGAACAGGGCATTGATGCCGATCTTGCAAGATTTGAGAATGAAATCAACAAAAGGGTATTATGCCTTAAAGATGAACTTGGTAAAAGGATTTCAGAATTGACAAAGAAAAGCAACAGTCAGACTGAAGAAATACGCTCTGTTTATGAAGAGAAACTTAAAACACTAGCCGACAGCAAGGAGCAGTTACTGGAAGAAATATCCAATCTGAAACAACAGAAAACAAGGGTTGAGTGTACTGTTCATTTCAAGGAGGAGATAGGTGACTGTGAGGAACGGTTGAGAAACATATCTTCCGAAGAAAAGGATACCGCTGTGAAAGTCGACCGTTTGAAGTTGGAGTGCGACCGCCTTAGACAGAAGTCGGATGCGGAAACTATGGTAGTTGAAAAAGAGTATGATGCGAAAATTGATGAGATTTTACGCTGCAGGAAACAGGTGGACACAGAAATAGAATCGTTGAATGTCCTGATAAACAACAGCAAAGGCTCTTTTTGCGAGTGGCTCGACAAGAACAGGTCAGGATGGCAGGAAAGTATAGGTAAGATTGCCGATGAAAAACTTATACTCTATAATCAGAATCTTTCTCCTGAACTCTCAACCGATGGGGAAAGCTCTTTCTATGGCGTAAAAATTAATTTAGCTGAAGTGCAGCGTGAGTTACGCTCACCGGAACAGCTTAAAGCTGAATTTAAGGCCAAATCTTCCGAAAGAGATGAATATACGAGAAAAATAAGCCTTCTGAATGAAGAAAAAACAAAGCGTACTGAAGAGATAAAGAATAAGTACAGAAAACAGATTTCAGCCATATCGGGCGAAAGGCATCTTCTTGAAATCCAGTTACAGCAATATCCTCTTCAGATAAAGAATATTAAGGCAGAACAGGCTTCATGGGAACGCAAAGAATCGGAGTGGAAAAGAAACAGGATTGAGGAGATAGAAACATTTATTGGAGGCAAGGAAAAGGAAAGACAAAAATGTTGTAACAATGAAGAACTTCTGAAACAGGAAAGGGAAAAGCGGATTCTTCAGATTTCTGACGAGCAGAGAAAGGCGGAAAAGAAAGAACGCAGTGCTGTTGATGTTGAGATACAGGCAGTACACAAGGAACTGTCCGACCGGCGTATGGATATGGATAACAGAAAAAAAGAACTTCACAAGTTGCAGAATGAGGAGTTAAACGGTAAGGGAGCTGATACATCGGTTATAAATTCCTATAAATCAAAAATTGATGCTATAAAGTCTGAGTTGGATTATATATCGCAAAAACAGTCGTTTGTGTGGAATTATGAAAAAGATAAGAGAGAACTGTTTGATCGTGAGCCGGAGTTGCGCGACAACAAGAAGAACAATGAGATGCATTTAGATGAGCTTGAAGAAAAATACGCATTGCGGAAAAACAAGCTCACCGGTCAGTATGAAACTGTAAAAAACAGTATAAAGGAAAAGACAGCCGAACGTGATGCCATAAAGAACGATTTTTCCGTTCTTGAGAATTTCCGCAAAGATGAAGGCTTCTGTCCGCCGGAGTCGTACACTCCAGAAGAACTTCCTACCAATAAACCTTGCGGTAAGATAGTGGAAGAGCTGAAAAGTCTGATTGTTTCTCTTGGCAAGGATACTGAGAATTTCAAGAAATCGATCAATCTGTTTAACAGTAATTTTACTGCAAGAAATACTTTCAGTTTCCCTCAGTCATTGTCGTGTGATTCCGATTACATGGATTTTGCATCCAATTTATGTGAGTTTGTGGAAAACAATAAAATTATCGAATACCAGAACCGCATAAGTGAAAGGTATGTAAACATAATAAGACGCATATCAAAGGAAACAGGAGAACTTACCCAAAGCGAAAGTCTTATTAATAAGACCATTAAAGATATTAATGACGATTTTGTCAAACGTAATTTCGCAGGAGTTATCCGCAGTATCGAACTCAGGCCTTTGCCGAGTAACGACAAGCTTATGCAGCTTCTTATAGAAATAAAGAATTTTAATGATGAGAACACCTTCAACATGGGTGGAATGGACTTATTCTCACAGGATTCGCGCGAGAACGTGAATCTCAGGGCTGTAAAATATCTTAATGCTTTCAGCAAACTGCTAAAGGATGAGCCTTCCAGAAAGAGTCTTGTCGTTTCTGATACCTTTAATCTGCAGTTCCGCATTATCGAAAATGATAACGACACAGGCTGGGTAGAGAAAATAGCGAATGTAGGTTCCGATGGTACAGACATACTGGTTAAGGCTATGGTGAACATCATGCTTATCAATGTTTTCAAGGAAAAAGTCTCAAGGAAATTCGGAGATTTCAAGGTGCATTGTATGATGGATGAAATCGGTAAGTTGCATCCTAATAATGTGAAAGGCATACTTGAATTTGCCAATTGTCGCAACATATTACTTATCAACAGTTCGCCTACCACTTATAATGTTGAGGATTATAAATATACTTATCTGTTAAGCAAAGATGCGAAAAGCAATACAAGGGTAGTGTCATTGCTTACACGGAAATAAAAATGTCTTGTAATAATATGGATATAAACAAAAAACGATTTACAATATCTATTGCGAAAAAGTTGCTTTATATACTTGAAGGAAGAACTCTTCCTTCAAGCTCACTTCCGCGATGGATAGTTGATGAATTTAGGATAGAGGGTCTTATAACCGGAATAACCAGTGGCAGCAGAATTTCCTATCGCCTTACGGATTCTGTGGCATTCAGCAGATATATTTCAGATAATTATACATCCGGCACTTCTCTCGAAAGATGGATTGAAATCTTTTCTGGCGATAACAAAGACTTGCAGCGCAGTACGCTTGTGCAGGAAACCGGCGACTCCAAAACTGTAAAGCTTCGAACTTTCAGGGGTTTTCTTGTCAACTGTTACGAACCTATTCATGCAAGAATAAGGAATAGTGAGTTTGTTATATCCCCCCCGGAAGGAAGTGCTGTTTTCATACAAAACCCTGATGAATTTTATATACCGTCAGACGTGATAGTGGTGGGAGTGGAAAATGGTGAAAACTTCTGTCGTATACGGAGTCAGAAATATCTGTTTGGAGATAATAAAGTTTTGTTTGTTTCCAGATATCCCCAGTCGGCAGATTTAAGGGAATGGCTTATCAAAATTCCTAATAGATATATACATTTCGGAGATTTTGATCTGGCAGGTATATGTATATATCAGTCAGAGTTTTATAAGTTTTTGGGCGACAGAGCAGGTTTCCTTATTCCCGAAGATATAGAAGAGAGGTTGAAATCTGGAAATGCGGGACTGTATGATACTCAATATCTTAGATATAAAAATCTGAATATTATAGATTCACGTTTGAATGGGTTGGTTGAAATGATTCATCACTATGGTAGGGTGTATGAACAGGAAGGATACATTGAAAAATGTGCATACTAAATAGGGACATTCAGTAAATAGTAGTAAAAGAAAGCGTTTTTACAAAACTATACCTAATACTGCCCCCCCCGTATTTTCTCCTCTAAAATTCTTCATTGTTTCACGTTTTAAATTCGCGCAAACTAAGAATAACTTTCAGAGAGTAAAAATACGGGGGTGCTGAGTACTTACTTTGTATTAGCTTAAATTCTTTAATCTATTGATTGAATTCCGAAAGATTGTCAATCATCTTTTTTAGATTCTTCTCGTTTTCTTCTTTAGATATAGAAGAGTCATTCACGAAGTGCGAACAAGGAAAACGAGGGCATCCTCCACAATTATTTCTTTTTTGATCTTTGCAACATTAATAACAGCTTTTCGTTTACATATACCATATAGTCCCCAAACATCTTTCGAAAACGGATATGCCCCAGCTCTTGTAGTTGAGAGCATATAAACTCTACAAATTCAATATTGCTTGCCATAATATAGATTTTCTTTTGCAGCTTATATTAAACTAAAAATAAGGATCTCTTATTATAATATTCTGAGAAGTTCTTGATGGATATTTCCGTTTGTTCCGATTACTTGGTTTCCTTGTCTGGGATTAAGCTTATTCCCAATCCAGTCAGTTACCTTTCCTCCTGCCTCTTCTACCAAAAGTATGCCTGCAGCATAGTCCCAAGGGTTCAGATACACTTCAAAATATCCACCTTGCCGGCCACATGCTGTATATGCCAGTTCCAGTGCCGCAGACCCCAATCTTCGGATGTCTTGTGAGTTTTCGTAGACCTTGAGAAACCTAGTAAAGTTTTCTTTAGCCAGTTCTCTTTTAGCAGTTCCGATACCGATGATAGTTTCCGACAGTTTTTTGGCAGAGGAAACATGGATAGGCTTGCCATTCAAGAAACTACCTTCTCCTTTGATTGCAGAGAAAACCTCATCATGGTATGGGTCATAAACAATGCCTAATACAATTTCATTTTGTTGGCAAAGAGCCAATGATACTACGCTGTGGTGATAGTCATGTATGAGATTGGTTGTTCCATCCACGGGGTCTAGAATCCAATAACTATCTGTGTTCATCTGTTGCAAGCCGGTTTCTTCTCCGAGAAATTGGATTTCTGGGTATAGTTTATATAATTCTTCTTTTAGGAAGTTCTGTACGGCTACATCCACTTGCGTGACATAATCGGCAACTCCTTTTTCTTTTACATGGGCTGCCATTTCCCGGTTTGTGATGATTTCTTTGGTTTCTTTAACCAAATAGATTATTCGTTGTAAATCCATGATTTTCTATATTAATGTTTTGCATAGAGTTTCCTCTTAGATTTAATGTAAAGTTACTTGTTTATTTAATATTTTATCACATGATGCGAATCAAAAATATCATTTGAGGAATTTTATTTTTGATTTCATTATGATTGTCGTCTTATTTTATACCCCATTTTATTATCTTGTATATATGAATGATATATATGCCCTTCAGTTATTATTTCTAGAATAAAGTGATGTGTTTATAATACTTGTTTTAGATATATGGGAGAGAAAATAGGATATGTCTAAGTATTCTTGTGGAAAAGTCACGCCTTGTTATCAGAAGGATATTGGAGAATATATTTAAAAAATATTGTCTAGGAATAAGAGTTTTACAAGAAAAGATATATGAAATACAAATACATTCTTCGATGTGCTAAATATATCTATGGTTTTTAGAATGAGAAGTTCTGTATTTTACATCCTGAAAATGCCTCTTTTGTCCCTTGGGAATTTCGAGGAACAAAAGGGACAAAAAAATGTCCCTCGAGTGTCTGGGGGACAAAATTGTTTTTTATAAAATTTTCTGTTGGGAATTGTACTGTTTTATAATGCAGATTATCAATGTTTTATATCCATTTTGGCATAGTATTTAAAGGAATTCTATAAATATTGTTAAATTATTGATAATCAACTGTTTGAATATTTATCATTTGCCGATGCAGCATATTATGCTAATTGACTATCAATATTTTATGGCTTAAAAGATAGAAGGCTCAAAAATTTACTTGTTTTTTCGCCGAAAATCGAAGATTTAACGATTTTAACCTTAGTTTGTCTTCAAACGAAGGGAAAAAGAGGAAAATGGCTCTCTTTTGTTCCGAAACCTCCGGTTCGCAAAGATAAGGCATATCGGTGATTATTTCGCCGATTGTAGCTGTAAAATCAGAGATGGATTCACAGATTTTCTGGTTGTCTTTTGTAGCTTGACAAGGGCTCGAATCATATCTGTTTTGTGAGCAGGATTTCTGTGTATTTTGCAACCAAAAGAGAAAGTCGGCAGATATGGTTCGGTTCGGCTTTAGCGAAGTCATCTCTTTTCTCCCTTTGTTAGCTTTACTTTAATGCACGTATACATGAATACGAGGATAAAGTAAAGTTAGTTTTCATTTTGAATAGCCAATCTAATCTTGAGATTTGTGTTTATGTAACGAATAATATATTGTTTGTTATATGGGTGTATTGGCACTTACAAACAATATGATAACATTTACATTTTTCCAAAGCAAAATCACCTTGTCTTTCGCACTTTTCCAAAAATGCTTCTCGGAATCTGCTGCAAAGACATTGGATTCGCTTGGAAAAGTGTTGTATAATGGTTGTGATTCGTTTGAAAAAGTGTAGAACTGTTATATTGTACTTGTTTTAGCCATCTCTTCTAGTTTTGAGATTTTCCCTTTTAATACATCATTAAATAGATAGAAAGTAATATCTTTGCATATTATATGATAGGTTGACTATGGCTAAAAATACAATGGGGACTAAGCTGCCCCGAAAATTGATGCAGAAGATGTCGATTGTGGGAGAACAGATTAAACTAGCTCGTTTGCGCAGGAATTTGAGTGTGGCTCAGATTGCGGAACGCGCTACTTGCTCTCCTTTGACTGTGTCCCGAATAGAGAAAGGTGCATCAACAGTAGCAATCGGAATCTACTTGCGTGTGCTGTATGCTTTGCAACTTGACGATGATATTCTGTGGTTGGCCAAAGAAGACAAATTGGGAAAAGCTTTGCAGGATTTGAGTTTGAAGACAAGGAAACGAGCTTCAAAAAAGGTATAGATGCGTATGTTCTCCTATACATTAATTGTAATTTGTTCTGTTGGGATAAAAAACATGGTTTTAAATTTTGTGTTATGTAGTAAAAACATTATGTTTGCAATGCATAATAAATAAGGCGTATGAAATTCGTTGATAGAATAGATGAAGCAGCACGACTGAAAGATGCTCTTGCGAGAGAGAAATCCTCGTTAGTCGTGATGTACGGTCGCAGACGGCTGGGTAAGTCAACGCTCATTAAAAGGGTGTTGTCAGAAAATGATGTTTACTTCCTTGCTGACCGTTCTGAAGGGCAACATCAGAGAGTATTGCTAGCAAAAGTAATAGCACAAGTGTTCCCGGATTTCGACAAACTGACATATCCGGATTGGGAATCTATGTTTCGCGCGGTCAATTATCGAACAGACAAGCGTTTTACTTTATGTTTGGATGAGTTTCCGTATCTTGTAGAGCAATCTTCTGAACTGCCGTCTGTGCTGCAAAAACTGGTTGATGAAAAGCAGTTGAAGTATAATCTTGTGCTTTGCGGTTCGTCACAAAATATGATGTATGGATTGTTTCTTGATTCTACTGCACCTCTCTATGGTCGTGCTGATGAGATCATGAAACTTGCACCGATACGTTTGCCATATATTCAAGAGGCTTTGAGCCTTGATGCGATGAATGCCATTGAAGAATATGCTGTTTGGGGAGGTGTGCCGCGTTATTGGGAACTAAGGGAAAACCAAAATTCACTTAATGATGCTTTGTGGCACAATATCCTTTCTGTAAATGGGACTCTTTACGAAGAACCGATAAAATTGTTTCAGGACGATGTAAAGGATATTGTTAAGACTTCGACGATAATGTCTTATATCGGTACTGGCGCAAATCGGCTTTCTGAGATTGCCGCAAGATGCAATGAGCCTGCAACCAACCTGTCGCGTCCATTGAAGAAACTTATTGATCTCGGATTTTTGGAGAAAGATGTTCCGTTTGGGATTGATGAAAAGAATGCGAAAAAGAGTCTTTACAAGATAGCCGATCCGTTTATGGCGTTCTACTATCAGTTTGTTGTTCCTAATCGTTCGTTCATTGAACTTGGTCGTCGTTTACCCATAGAACAGGCTCTGACTGCTCATTTCTCTGAGTATGTGAGTATGCAGTGGGAAAAACTGTGTCGGGATGCTGTCACAGGAAATCTTGTTAATGGAGTAGTTTATGGAAAAGCAAAACGTTGGTGGGGCTCTGTTCTCAATGAGGATAAGAAGCCGGAACAGGTCGAGTTCGATGTAATGGCTGAATCGCTTGATAAAAAGTCTCTGTTGGTCGGAGAATGCAAATGGACAACAGGAGAGAATGACAAACAGCTAACTGCTGCACTTCTCCGCAAAGCTAATCTGCTGCCGTTTGCTAAGAACTACACCATCGTTCCGGTGCTGTTCTTTAAGAACGCTCCGAAAGATGATGCTGGGAATGCAATGTTGCCGGAAGATGTTGTTGAGTTAATGAAATAAAGGAATCTCAAATCCACTATTTGACAGAGTTATTAGATGGCAAAAAAAACAATAAATAAAGAACTTACAGGTGCACAGGACTTATATAATTTTTTGTTTGAGGCCTGTAATATAATACGCGGTCCTGTAAGCCAAGATAATTTTAAGGATTATATCACGCCTTTGCTTTATTACAAGCGGATATCTGATGTCTATGATGAAGAAACAGAAGAAGCTTTAATATCAAGTGGTGGTGATAAGGAGTATGCATCTCTGCCAGAGCAACATCGTTTTGTTATTCCTGATGGTTGTCATTGGCAAGAAGTCCGAGAGCGTACAGAAAATTTTGGAGCTGCCATAGTCGGTGCTATGAGGCAGATAGAGATAGCAAACCCAGATACATTGTATGGGGTGCTATCTATGTTTTCATCTCAGAAATGGACTAACAAAGCAATTCTCAATGATAGCAAGATTCGTGACCTGATAGAACATCTATCAAAACGAAAACTTGGTAATAAGGATTACCCTGCGGACTTAATGGGTGATGCTTATGAAATATTATTGAAGAAGTTTGCCGATGATAGTAAGGCTCAAGCTGGAGAGTTTTATACTCCTCGTTCTGTTGTGAGATTATTAGTGCATATTCTCGATCCGCAACCGGGGGAAACTGTATATGATCCTGCTTGTGGTAGTGGAGGAATGCTTATCGAAGCTATACGATATATGCACGATGATTCTCTTTGCTGTGGAAGTATATTCGGACAAGAGAAGAATGTCGTGAATGCGGCCATTGCTAAAATGAATCTATTCCTTCATGGTGCATCTGATTTTAATGTAATGCAAGGCGACACATTGAGGGACCCAAAAATTCTTCAAGGTGGTAATATCGCCAAATTCGATTGTGTTATAGCAAATCCTCCATTTTCTCTTGAAAATTGGGGAGCAACAGAATGGAGTTCAGATAAATATAAGCGCAATATATACGGTACACCGAGTGATAGTTGTGGCGATTATGCATGGATTCAGCACATGATATGTTCTATGGTTTCAGGGCAAGGTCGTATGGCTGTTGTAATGCCACAAGGAATTTTGTTCCGAAATCAAGAAACTGAAATACGAAAGCAGTTAGTCGAAAGTGATTTGATTGAAGCTGTTGTGACTTTAGGAGATAAATTGTTTTATGGTACTGGACTTTCACCGTGCTTTTTGATAATACGAAGAATGAAACCGGCTCATCATTCCGGACGGATTTTGATGATAGATGGTTCCAAAATTCTAACTCAAAAGAGAGCGCAGAATATTTTAGAAGAGAATGATATAGATAGGTTATATTCACTTTATCAAAATTACTCCGATGAAGAGGACTATTCTCGAATCGTTACATTGCAGGAGATAAGAGATAAAGAGTATAATCTTTCGCCCAATCGCTATGTGGTTTACCACAAGGAGGAAATTCGTCCTTATGCGGAAGTGTTGGCTGAGTTCAAGCACGCATATGAAGAGGTAAAGCGGTTGGAGGAAGAATTTTCATTACTCATTAACGCATAATCAATATGGCAGAAAAAGTAAAACAATATCGTCATCCGGACGACCCTATTACGCTCGATGAACTTAAAGGTTTTCTTTGGGCAGCTGCCACTCATTTGCGTGGCCAGATTGATGCGGCTGGATATAAAGAGTATATTTTCCCTTTGCTTTTTTTCAAACGCATTTCCGATGTTTATGATGAACAGTTTGAAGGTTTTGTGTGTGAAGGAGGAGTTGAGTATGCAGGTATGCAAGTAGAAGATCTCCCCATCCGTATTCCTGATGGTGCGCACTGGAGAGATGTTCGTGAGGTAACGGAAAATGTTGGTAATAAATTAGTCGAAGCATTTATTGCCATTGAGCAAGCCAATCCTGCTAAGGAAATGGATGGTAGAAAAATCGGAGGATTAGAAGGTATTTTCGGACCTAAGGATGGCTGGACCAATAAGGCGAAGATGCCTGATAATATCATTACTTCGTTGATTGAGGATTTTTCTAAATATACGTTGAGCCTAAAGGCTTGTCCTGCCGATGAGATGGGGCAGGCATACGAATACCTTGTTGGAAAGTTTGCCGATGATGCCGGAAATACTGCTCAGGAGTTCTATACGAATAGAACAGTCGTTCAACTTATGGCTGAGATACTGCAGCCACAACCGAATGAAAGCATTTATGACCCAACTTGTGGTTCCGGGGGTATGTTGGTTAAATGTTTAGACTATCTTCGCAACAAAGGTGCAGAGTGGCAGAGTGTACAGGTGTTCGGACAAGAGGTGAATGGCTTGACTTCTTCTATTGCACGAATGAATCTTTATTTGAATGGAGTTGAAGATTTTTCGATTGCATGTGCAGATACGTTGGAGCATCCTGCATTCTTGGATGGCAGCCATCTTCGTAAGTTCGACATTGTTCTGGCAAATCCTCCTTATTCAATCAAAGAATGGAATCGTGAAAAATTCATGAATGATAAGTGGGGACGTAATTTCTTGGGAACACCTCCTCAGGGAAGAGCTGATTATGCATTTCTTCAGCATATCATAGCTTCAATGAATGAAACTCAGGGAAGATGTGCGATTCTTTTCCCCCATGGTGTACTATTTCGTGATGAAGAATTAGAATTACGAAAGAAACTCGTTGAAATAGATATACTTGATTGTATAATAGGTTTGGGAGCAAACTTGTTTTATAATTCTCCTATGGAAGCTTGCATATTAATATGTAACTGCTCAAAGGCTAATAGCAAAAAGAATCGAGTTTTGATGATAAATGCTGTGAATGAAGTTACAAGAAAAAATGCAGAGAGTATGTTGTTGGCAGAGCATATACAAAAGATTGTAAATGCATACCAGCAAAATAGAGAATTGGATGGCTTCTCAAGAATTGTAAGTAATGATGAAATTAGAGAAAAGAAGTTTAATCTGAATATATCATTGTATGCATATCAAAGTGTACTACAGGATGCACTTACTGTCTCTAAAGAGGATGCTATAAATGTTTGGATTTCCTCTCATAGTCAATGTATAAATGAAATGGATGAGTTAATTAAGTTGATTAAATAGTATGGGTGTAGTAAAATTAGGTGATGTCGCTCGTGAAAGTCGACTTAAATGGACAAAAAGTAAACAGGATGTTCCTATAGTTGGTTTGGAACATCTTATCCCTGATGAAATACGTTTTGATGCATATGATATAAATACAGATAATACTTTTTCAAAAAGGTTTGTAAAGGGACAAGTCTTATTTGGTAGACGTCGAGCTTATCAACGTAAGGCTGCAATTGCTGAATTTGATGGTATATGCTCAGGCGACATAACTGTAATAGAAGCAATAGAAGGGAAAATGGTGCCTGAGTTATTGCCTTTCATAATTCAAACACCTGTATTTTTTGATTATGCTAATAGAGGCTCTGCTGGATCTCTATCACCTCGTGTAAAATGGGAGCATTTGGCTGATTATGAGTTCGAATTACCTCCATTAGAGGAACAAAAAATTCTTGCTGATAAATTATGGGCAGCCTATCGATTGAAGGAGGCCTATAAAAAGCTACTTGATGCCACTGATGAAATGGTGAAATCGCAATTTATCGAGATGTTTGGAAATCCTCTTTCTTCAAAACAGAAGAATGAGTTGAAGAGGTTAGGACAATGCTGTATTATTAATCCAAGACGACCTAACATTGCTCTTTGCGACACAGATAAAGTCTCTTTTATTCCTATGCCGGCGGTAAGTGAGGATGGATATTTGGTAGATATGGCTGACGAAGAATATGGAAAAGTAAAAAAGGGCTTTACATATTTTGAGAATAATGATGTCTTGTTTGCCAAGATTACACCTTGTATGGAGAATGGGAAAGGTGCTATTGCTTATGGACTTACAAATGGAATAGGAGTGGGATCTACAGAATTTCATGTATTGCGGCCAATTAACGGAATATCTAGTCCTTATTGGCTGTTAACATTAACACGAATGCCTATATTTCGTGAGCGTGCTGCAAAAAATATGTCTGGAACAGGCGGTCAGAAAAGAGTTAGTGCTTCATATCTGAACCATTTTATGGTTGGGTTGCCTGCGATAGAGGAACAAAGGCGTTTTGAAGCAATATATAGACAAGCCGACAAATCAAAATTTGAATTGCGTAAATCAATAGATGCAATAGATAAAGTAATTAAAAGTTTAATTAACAATTAAAATTATAGCCATATGATTGACAGAACAGTAAAATTTCCCCAAATAGGTGATGTGTCAAGTACACAATCGTATGTGCTTGTTGGGGCGAATGGTAGTGGAAAAAGTCATTTGGGAGCATGGATTGAAAAAATAATGATAAAGTTTTACGTATCTCTGCTCAACGTGCATTATCTATTCCTGATACTATTAACATTATAAATGAAGAGGCTGCATGGAAAAATATATTCTATGGCAATCCCACTCAAACAGATAAAGGTTATAAATGGAAGTGGGGAAAAGAAACATCTACACTAGTAAATGATTATGAAAGTGTTTTATCAAGTGTCTTTTCTAGGGAGACTGATGAACTTCGAGTATTTAAGGATTTGTGCGATAAAGGGGATAAGCCCAATAGATATGAGACAATAGTTGAAAAAATCAAGATGATTTGGAACCAAGTATTACCACAAAGAGAGCTTGTTCTAGAGAAATTTGAAGCAAAAGCAAAGTACAAAGAGGAGTTATATAAGGCAGGTTCTATGTCTGATGGAGAAAGGGTTTGTCTCTATCTTATTGCGCAATGCTTAATAACTCCTGATGATTATATTATTGTTGTTGATGAACCGGAAATTCACCTTCATACATCTATAATGAAAAGGCTTTGGGGTGAGATTGAAAGGTATTGTCCCAATAAGACTTTTGTTTATATAACCCATGACTTAAATTTTGCAACCTCAAGGAAAACAGCAACCAAGATATGGGTGCAGTCATATGATGGACATGATAGTTGGGAAATTTATCAGATAGAAGATAATGATGACATTCCAGAAGCTCTTTTCTTGGAAGTATTAGGTACTAGAAGTCCCATTCTGTTTGTGGAAGGGGGAAAAACTAGTTATGATTTGCCTTTATATAAAGAAGTTTTCGGTAATTATTTGGTCATCCCATGTGATAATTGTCGAAAAGTTATAGAGTTGACAAAGGCATTTAATAATGAAAAAGTAAAGTCTTTGCACACATATGATGTAAAGGGGTTAATTGATCATGACTTTTTAGCTGATATTGAGAAAGATAGTTATCTAAAACAGAATATATATACATTGGATGTGTTAGAAGTGGAGAACTTATTTCTCATAGAACCTTTGATTAAACTTGCGGCCAAGCAAATAGGTGATAATGAGAATGAAGCATTTCAAAAAGTAAGTGATTTTCTTTTTGAACAAATGGAGCAAGGTAAATATGACATAGTCAACTCTATTTGTATAAAAGAAATAAGACACAAACTAAATTGTTTTTCATCTAAAGGCAATAAAGGCGAAGATATACAAAACGACTTAAATAATCATATTTCTGAAATTGATGTAAATGCGATATTTGTTCAGACTGAAACAAATATCTCAGATATTATTGCAGAAAGGGATTATAAAAAAATGTTGAATGTGTTTAACCATAAGGGAATGTGTCAACGAGTTACTGGTATAATCGGTCTTAAAAAGAAATATCCGCAAGTAGTACTTGATTTGATAAAAGGAGAAAAACGAGATGAGATTATAAGTGCATTATTGGGATACTTGCCAAAGATTGATTGAATTTAAGTTATTCCCTTAGAATAAAGAGCTTAATAAACGGCTAGAATAGATAGATACGTTGATACTGCAGCTTAATTGGATAACTAATTTATTAATAATATGATAGAGAATCTGATTAATGACATAGAGCAGGCTATGCTGGGAGTTTTAAACAACGAGCAAATGAGTCAATTGCGAAAGGTATTGGATTATACTTTTCGTGATATCAACGTATCTTCTAAGAACAATGAAGAGTGTAGTGGAAATAGTGAGTTGATAGATATCTTTTTATCGGCCAAAAGAGTTGAAGGATGTTCGGATAAGTCGATGCACTATTATCGAAGTACGTTAAATAATGCAATCAGGAAAATAGGAAAAAATATTCGTCATATTACGACGGATGATTTGCGTAGTTATCTAAATGACTACCAACTAACAAGTGGGGCAACAAAGGTTACGGTAGACAATATACGTCGCATTTTGTCAAGTTTCTTTTCATGGCTTGAGGATGAAGATTATATTGTCAAGAGCCCGGTACGTCGGATTCATAAAGTAAAAGTCGGGAAAACAGTCAAAGAAACATACTCCGATGAAGCTTTGGAACAAATGCGAGACCATTGCGAAGGCATTCGCGATTTAGCCTTGATAGATTTGTTAGCTTCTACTGGTATGCGTGTCGGTGAGTTGGTCAAACTTAATAGGAACGATATAGATTTTGAAAATAGGGAATGTATCGTTACCGGTAAGGGAGATAAACAACGCCGAGTTTATTTCGATGCTCGTACAAAGATACATTTACAACGTTATTTTGCAGAGCGGATAGATGATAATCCGGCTCTGTTTGTCTCGTTATTAGCACCTTATGACCGCCTACAGATAAGTGGCGTGGAAATTCGGTTACGTCGATTGGGACGTGAATTGAATATTCCTAAGGTACATCCTCATAAATTTCGTCGAACGTTGGCAACAATGGCGATAGATAAAGGTATGCCTATAGAGCAGGTGCAGCATCTCTTAGGGCATCAAAGTCTTGATACAACATTGCAATATGCTATGGTGAATCAGACAAATGTAAAAATGTCTCACCGTAAATTTATTGGTTAGTATGTCGCAATTTATCGAGATGTTTGGAACCGTTGAGAATAATACCCATAACTTTCCAATTATGACTATTGGTGAGTTTGCAAATTGTTTTGCTGGAGCAACTCCAAGCACATCTCATCCTGAATATTGGGAGAATGGAAGAATAAGATGGATGAGTTCTGGCGAGGTACACAAAGGTCATGTAGAAGATACAGATTCTCGCATTACTGAGCTTGGATATAAGAGCGCAAGTACAAGGATGGTTCCAATACATTCTATTGTAATTGCTATCGCTGGTCAAGGTAAAACTCGTGGTACTGTGGCTATTACAGAAGTTGATCTGTGTACAAATCAGTCTTTGTGTGCTATTGTACCCGACGAGCGTGTAAACTACTCATATCTTTACCATAATCTTCAGGGGAGATATCTCGAACTTAGAGGTCTGTCTGGAGATGTTAATGGTAGAGGAGGTCTTAACTTGAAGATAATCCAAAAGATTCCTGTTATACTGCCTCCAATAGAGAAGCAACAACAGTTTGCATCCATTGCCCAACAAGCCGATAAATCAAAATTTGGCGACTTCAAATCGCAATTTATCGAGATGGTGGGTGATCCAAGAAACAACCCGAAAGGCTGGCCAACAAAAAGACTTTCAGAATTGGCAGAATATTCCATAGGCTTAACTTATAAGCCCGAACAAATTTGTGATGATGGTACCATTGTGCTTAGGTCTGGTAACATACAAGATGGGAAAATATCCTTTTCAGATATTGTCAGGGTTAATGCGCCAATCAAAGAAAGCCTCTTCGTGAAAGAAGACGATATCCTGATGTGCAGCCGTAATGGAAGTGCTTCACTTGTAGGTAAAGTGGCTATGATTCCCGACATTAATGAACCAATGACTTTTGGTGCGTTCATGACTATAATACGTTCTGCCGAGGCAAAATACTTGTACCTCTATTTCCAATCTCAAGATTTCAGAGAACGTGTTAGTGAGGGAAAGTCCTCAACAATGAACCAAATCACGCAAAAGATGCTTGATAAAGTCGAGGTTCCCTTCCCCGACAAAGATGTTCGAGAGGCTTTATCGGCCATCGCCTCTCAGGCAGATAAATCAAAATCTGTCATTCAAAAAGCTTTAGTATATTTGAATGACATACAGAGTGACGAATTAAGGAAAATCGCTTAATTATTAAATTGATAACAATAAAAATCATAGATATGTTTAACGAAGACAATACAGTGGAGCAAATGCTCATAGAAGCTGCAACCCAAAGTAGTTGGCAGTATGTAAAGTCACAGGATATACCTCGTAGTTCTGATTCTGTCCTTGTTGAATCATGGCTATTGGAAGCTCTTGTCAGGTTAAATCCAATAACACGTCAACAAGCGGAGCAAGTTATTTATAAACTCCGTGCTGCTATTACTTGTGGAGGTAATTATGATGAATTGGTGACTGCCAATGACCGTTTTCGTACATTGTTATTTAATGAAAACACAGAGCCTTTTGGAAAGGATGGTGAATATATACCTATCAGATTCTTTAGCGAAGATGCGGTCGAAGATTATTGTGTAGTGACCAATCAATGGGAGTTTCCACGTAGTTCTGTTGAAGGAGGTAAACGTTTGGATTTGGTTTATCTGATAAATGGAATTCCGGTTTGTGTTGGTGAAGTAAAATCTCCTGTTCGTCCTCAGATAACATGGGCTGACGGAGCCATTGATATGCTGCATTACGAAAAGAGCATTCCAGAAATGTTTGTTCCGAATATATTAACCTTTGCTACAGAAGGCAAAGAACTTCAATATGCCGGCATCTGTGCCCCTGTTGACAAATGGGGACCTTGGTTTAAAGATGAAAGTCGTCAGCATGGTACAATAGAGTCGGTTAAAAGTAACGTAATGGGGTTGGTTCAACCAAACCGACTGCTTGACATATATCGTTACTATAGTGTTTTTACAGGAACATCATCAGGCAAAAAAATAAAAATAGTTTGCCGTTATCAACAATATCTAGGTGGTGAAGCTATTGTTCAGCGTGTCTTAAACACATATCGTGAGAAACAAGGTCCGAAGAAAGGTCTTATTTGGCATTTCCAGGGTTCGGGAAAATCATGGTTGATGGTATTCGCTGCCCAAAAATTACGTTTGCAGAATGAATTACATGCTCCCACTGTTGTTATCGTTGATGACCGTATTGATTTGGAAGATCAGATAACGGGCGATTTTACTCGTGCTGATATTCCCAATATAGAACCTGCAAAGACAAAAGAAGAGTTAGTTGCATTTTTCAAGCAGGATCAGCGCAAGATTTTGATAACGACAATTTTCAAGTTCGGAGATGTTGATAGTGTACTGAATGAAAGAGATAATATCATTTTATTGGTAGATGAAGCACACCGAACTCAGGAAAAGGATTTAGGACAAAAAATGCGCAGTGCACTACCTAATGCATTTTTCTTTGGCCTTACCGGAACGCCTATCAATAAACGAGATAAGAATACTTTTCAATCTTTTGGAGCTGATGAGGATTTAGAGAAAGGTGGATATATTTCAAAGTATACTTTCCAAAATTCTGTTGAAGATGGAGCTACGCTTGAATTGAATTTCCAAACAGTGCCGGTAGAGATGCATCTTAACGAAGCTCAATTACAAGAAGAGTTTGATGAACTGACCGATCAAATATCAGAGGAAGAAAAGAACGAATTAGTAAAACGAACTTCTGTTGAAGCATTTTTTACAGCGGAGAAGCGAATTAACGATGTCGCACGTTATATTGTAAATCACTTCAAAGAGTATGTAGAGCCCACTGGAATGAAAGCTCAAGTCGTGGTATATAACCGAGACTGCTGTGTGAAATATAAGAAAGCGATTGATGCTCTTTTGGGTTCGGAAGATGCAACCACTATCGTTATGCATACGGCTGGCGATAAAGCTGATGAGTATAAGGCATACTGTCGTGATAGAGAACAAGAAAGAAAACTTCTTGACCAATTCCGTGATCCATTGTCACCGATTAAAATGGTGATTGTCACTTCAAAGCTGTTGACAGGTTTTGATGCTCCAATTTTGCAATGTATGTATCTTGATAAACCAATGAAGGATCATACGTTGTTACAAGCTATTTGCCGTACGAATAGAAAGTACAATGTTGATAAGAAATGTGGTCTGATTGTAGATTTCGTTGGTGTATTTGATAATGTAGCCAAAAGCCTTGCTTTTGATGAGGAGACGGTAAAAACGGTTGTAAAGAATATTGATGAGATAAAAGTGTTGATACCTCAATTTTTGCAAGAGTGTATTGACTTTTTCCCTGGTGTAGACCGGACAATCGGTGGTTGGGAAGGTTTGCAAGCTGCCCTGCAATGTTTACTTGATGAGTCTACAAAAACGAATTTTGCAAAACATTTTTCACGATTGGCTAAAGCTTGGGAAACAGTAAGCCCGGATGCAATGCTGGCTGCTTATCAGGCGGATTATACTTGGCTGGCTCAGGTATATCAAAGTGTACGTCCTGTTAGTACCGGAGGATCACTCATATGGACTTTATTGGGTGCTAAAACCATTGAAATCATTCATCGTAACATTGATACAATTGATATTGGGACTCCACTTGAGGATCTTGTGGTAGATGGAGATGTAATTGATATGGTGTTGGAGCAAGCCAAAGACAATCCTAAAAAGATATTGGAAGTGGAAAAAATGCTTCGTTTGAGGTTAGGAGAGCATCATGGAGACCCTAATTACAAGGTATTTGCTGAGAAGTTGGATGAACTGCGCCGTCATATGGAGGAGAATCTTATAACTAGTATTGATTTCCTCCGAGGATTGCTCACCCTTGCCAAAGAAGTGCTTGAAGAAGAAAAAAACTCAAATCAACCTCTTGACAAGAGGGAACAAGCTAAAGCTGCTCTTACGGAGTTGTTTGAATCAATTAAAACTGAGGATACACCTATCATTGTAGAACGTGTAGTTGCTGATATTGATGAAAATGTAGTAGCTATTGTACGTAAGTTTAAAGATGCTTTTAAAAGCATTACAGCTCAGCGAGAGATAAAAAAGAAACTACGTTCTATTCTGTGGGTTAACTACCAGATTAAAGATCAAGAAGTTTTTGATAAGGCTTATCAGTATATTGAGATGTATTACTAATCGGTTGATAAAATGAATTTGTTATGGCTGTTGAATCACACGATAAGAAACTTGATGACCTCCTAAAAATGGTTGAAGAAGGTAAGGCTCAATTACCCGACTTTCAACGTAGTTGGGTTTGGGATGACACGAAGATATGTAAACTAATAGAAAGTATCACATCTGGTTTCCCAATGGGTGCAGCGATGTTTTTGGCTAATGGTGGTGAGCATATTCGTTTTAAGTATCGCACATTTGAGGGAGTGAATTCTATATCAGAAGTTACACCTGAGTGGCTTGTGCTCGATGGACAACAGCGACTCACAACCTTATATCAGGTCTTGAAGAGTAAGAAAGCAACTAATACTCGATTAGAGACCAATCGAGATACAATTATCAAACGCTATTATTATCTAGATATTCGTAAATGTCTAGACTCTACTGCGGACAGATTGGAAGCAATCATATCTGTATCAGAGAAGAAACAGCTTACAACAAATATTGGTCGTGATGTAACGCTGGACTTATCCACAAGAGAGAAGGAATTTGAGAACCTGATGTTTCCCCTAAATATTACGTTTTCTCATAATGATACGGAAGATTGGCATTATGATATGGAAGACTATTACAAAGGTGATAGAGAGTATAGAAATTTATTCCGTGATTTCTCCCAGCAGATTCTTCGCCCAATTTTAGAGTATAACATACCTATAATTCAGCTTGATAAAGAAACCCAGAAAGAGGCTGTTTGTCAGATTTTTGAGAATGTAAACACTGGTGGTGTACCTCTTACGGTTTTCGAACTCGTCACAGCTACATTTGCTACTGAAGGACATGAATTGAGAAAAGATTGGGAGACCATTCGTCATATTTTTGCTCAAAAAGTAAATGGCGAGCTATTGAAAGAAATCACTGGTGCTAATTTTTTGGCGGCAATGACTCTGTTGGTATCATATTATAAAAGAGTGGTTTCAGGTGATGATGAGCGTGTGGCTGTAACATGTAAGAAAAAAGACATTCTTAGGCTTGAATTGAAAGATTATTTGAAGTATCATGATGCTTTGATTAAAGGTTTCTGTGATGCAGCTGATTTCTTAGTACATCAGGGGATTTTCCGTTCCAGAGATCTTCCATATTCGTCACAACTTATTCCACTTGCTGCAATCTTTGCATACGACAACGAAAATAAAAAAATGTTGCATCTTGGAAGCAAACAGGAATTATTGTCTCGTTGGTATTGGTGTGGCGTAATGGGTGAACTATATGGCGGTGCCAATGAAGCTAGATTTGCAACTGATATAATGGGCGTATTTCGTTGGATGGAAGGTGGTGAAATGCCAGAAACTGTATATCGTTCCAATATACAACCAACTCGTTTATTGACTATGCAGACTAGGAATAGTGCAGCGTACAAAGGTATTATGGCACTTATCTTACAAGACTCACCGCTTGATTTTATGACAGGGCATCGTATGGATATAGCATCTTACATTGATGAAGATGCTGATATTCATCATATATTCCCTCAAACTTATTGCGAGAAAAATAAACTTCCACGTATAAAATGGAATTCTGTCATTAATAAGACTCCAATTTATGCATCTTCCAATCGCTCAATAGGAGGACATGCACCAAGTACCTATATAGGTACTATGGCTAACAAAGGATTAGACCAACTTAAGATTCAAGAAGCAATAGAATCTCACAAGGTAAATTATATTTATCTTTCATCAGATGATTTTGATGCTTATTTCATAGATCGAGCAATCAAGTTATTGAATCGTGTAGAAAAAGCAACAGGAAAAGTAGTTACCGGTCGAGATAGTCAAGAAACTGTGGATGCTTATGGGGTTAGTTTGCTTTAACAAGATTGTCATTTTAAATAGTTAATAAATTCTGTAAATAATATTTATCGTATCTATGGTAATAACTGAACTACATATAGAAAATATAAAAGGATTGCAAAATTTTGAGTTAAAGCAATCTATTCAACCTAATCGTCCTAATATTTTAGTTGCGCCTAACGGCTTTGGAAAGACTTCTTTAGCTATAGCATTTAAATCTCTTAAAAATAGTAAATTAGATCTTGATGAAAGTAGTTATTATAATGGAGATAATTCTAATAAACCTATTTTAAGATTAAAGTTAAGTACAGGAGAAAATTTAGAAGCAGATGACAGTCATAACTCTATATCAAGTAAATTTGATATATATGTGATTAATTGTCAGCTTAAACCTAAAGCTACTGCTCAACGATATGGTGGTAGAACTATAGCAAGAGCTTCGAACGATATTAGTCCGACTGTAATGATCCAAACTATTCCCCCAAAAATAAACTTTGATTATTCACTTCCTAGGAATAAACGAGATTTTGGAATTAATGGAAAACTATTAACAGACATCTCCAATATTTATAGTCAGTATAACTTAATAATACGTATCTCTGAGAATATAAATTTTGAAGAGTTTAGTTTGGTTCGTTTTAAAACTCCTTTTAATGCAATAATAGCGAAAATTAATAGTATCGATAATAGAAAAACAGCCCACAGTATTAAGGATGAAATTATTAGAGAGAATATTATAGATATCAATAATCAAGAGTTAACTAATTTATGTGATATAATAAGACAAAATTCAGCATTTGATAATATAGTAGATGTCTTTCTTGTCGCTTGGCAAATTATTCATGTTAGAAATAGCATGGGAGTGAATTATAGAAAAGCTTTGGCGTACGCCAACTTTCTAAAAAAACAAGTAGAGATAGACTCAACTCTTGAAAAGATAAATCCTGTAAGTGATAGATTTGAAATTAAGTCTGCAATCAAAGATCATTCTTTAATAATTGAATGGCCAAAAGCTAATATGATTTCTAATGGTCAACGTGATATTCTTACTTTTATATCTAGGTTGATGGAATGTCATTATAAGGAATCAAAAGCTTGTATCCTTGTTATTGATGAATTCTTTGATTATTTAGATGATGCAAATCTTGTCGCATTCCAGTATTATATATCCACATTAATTGATAGTTATAGAAAAAATAGGAGAATTATATTCCCTATTCTACTTACTCATATTGATCCTAATTATTTGAAACATTTTTGTTTTAATGATAAACGGTTGAATATATGTTATCTAAAAAACTACAAGGGGAAAATTAGTGATAAAATGGCTCAATTTATAGGTGCAAGGGAGAATTTATTAATTAAAAATGCCGTAGATACATATTATTTACATTACCATCCTAATATTGATACGATTGATATTACGGAAGAATTTAAGCAGTTGTCTCTTAACCTTGATTGGGGAACACCAAGAATGTTCAAAAAGAAAGTTGATAGAGAATTGCGAAAATATTTATTAGAGCCAGGTAAGACATATGACCCGTTGGCGGTATGTGTCTCGATTAGAATTAAGATAGAAGAAAATGCTTATAATTATATTGATGCTGATGCCCATAAACAAGAGTTCCTCATTACACATGGTACAACCGAAAAACTTAATTATGCTCATGACCAAGGAATTGTAGTTCCTGAAACCTATTATTTACTAGGTATTATTTATAATCACCCATTACACATTGCTGGTGATAATGATATGTCAAAACAGCTGAGTATGAAATTAGAGAATGAGACTATAAAAAGTATGATTAGACATTTATGGGAGTAGTTTTTTCAAAAAGCTATATGTGTTGCATCATTTTTTAGATCTACCGTTTTTTTATCATATTCTATTTAGTTAAGCTCCTTATTATGTTACAAGAAATACAATTCATATTATACAATCTTCCGGAAAAGGAAGGAAAGGTGCAGGTAATCATCAGGGATGAAACCCTTTGGTGTACCCAAAAGGCGATGGCTCAACTTTTTGGCGTGGATAGAACGGTTGTTTCCAAGCATCTCAAAAATATATTTGAGTCAGCTGAGTTACAGCAGGATTCAGTATGTGCAAAATTTGCACATACTGCCGAGGATGGCAAGATATATAACACACAATTTTATAATCTTGATGCTGTTATCTCGGTTGGTTATCGTGTAAATTCACTACAAGCTACTCGTTTCCGTCAATGGACTACGAAAATCCTGAATGAATACATTAAAAAAGGGTTTGTTCTTAATGATGACCGTTTGAAGCAAGGTGAAACGGTGTTTGGGCAGGATTATTTTCAGGAGTTGCTTGAACGGATACGTTCCATCCGTGCCAGTGAGCGTAGGATATGGCAGAAGATTACGGATATATATGCTGAGTGTAGCATTGACTATGACAAAGACTCGCCAACAACACACGATTTCTATGCGATGATTCAGAATCGGTTTCATTATGCAATTACAGGGCAGACGGTAGCCGAAATTGTGTATCACAATGCGGATCATGCCAAAGAGCATATGGGTTTGACTACTTGGAAGAACTCTCCCAATGGACGTATCTTAAAATCGGATGTTACTGTTGCAAAGAACTATCTGCCAGAGAAAAAGATAAAGGAATTGGAGCTTGCTGTATCAGCATTCTTCGAATATATTGAAAACCTTATTAGACGTCGGAACACTTTCAATATGGAGCAATTCTCTGAAAGTGTAGCTAAGTTCCTCTCATTTATGGATTATCAGATTTTGCCAGATAAAGGACGTATTTCTGCTGTTCAGGCAAAAGCCAAGGCGGAACAGGAATATGATATTTTTAATCTTACTCAACCGATTGATTCTGATTTTGATAAGCAAATCAGAGGGGTGTTAGAGCAAGGGGAGTAAAAGTTAGCTTTTGACACAATACAGAATAAAGTCTCAACCGATAGCAATCCCTATCCGATTGAGACTTTTCGTTTATTTGCCTCTATCCGAAAACTTCTGTATAACTACAGCTATACCAATCCCCAAAACAGCCATAAGAATACAACCAATAACAGCCTTCCAAATCAATCCGGAATGCAAAATCTCTGCATTAGCCACTATCATGCAC
>ERZ773130.1139-NODE-1139-length-26781-cov-6.546397_pt1 | contig 26781 bp, 29 predicted proteins | sample MGYA00511919_ERZ773130 | MGnify/ENA primary metagenome ERZ773130 (study PRJEB29015, sample SAMEA2737851) | human gut metagenome | biome: human gut; feature: human-associated habitat; material: faeces | place: China | collected 2012 ...
GCATCTTTTTCAATGCTCTGTGATATTTCGACAGGACGGTGGGAAGCGGCAGCTCCAGCAGCGCCGCGATCTCCCGATGCTTCATGCCCGTGACCGCGTGAAGCAGCACGATGCGCCGTTCCTCGTCAGCGAGGCTTGCCAGCGCGCCTTGCAGCAGCGTGCGCTCATCGGCGTTCAAACCGCATTCCTGTGCGGGAATGGCGTCCCATTCCTCCTCGCTGAGCGCGGCATGGCGCTCCTCGCGCCGCAGGCGCATCAGACACAGGTTGCGGCATACGGTCAGCAGCCACCCCATCGGCGAGCCGGTGGGACGGTACTGCGCCGCGCAGTCCCACACCTGCACATAGACGTCCTGTGTGAGATCCTGCGCGTCGTGCGCGTTTTTGAGGTACGACAGCGCAAGGCTGTACACCGCCGTGCGCGTGCGCTGATACAGCGCCGCGAGCGCTTCACGCTCACCGCCGGCAATGTGAACCAACAACTGCTGCAGCTCGTGCCGATCCTCTGCCGGCGCATATTCGGTTGTCATCAGCATACTGAGCATGGGCTTTTTTCTCCTGTCATCCATGTAATGCACGGAAAGGACGATTTATTGCACGGGATTTCTTTATTTTTGTGATTCTGTTTCTCAGCCAGTCGGAGATAAAAAAGTCACCATCTCTGAGCCTTGAGCATATCTGTCAGAGACATGTAATCCTTATCTTCGATGGTAGTAACCGTGATCTCAGCACCGTTTACAACGATTTTTCCATTCATCTGCTCTCGCCTCCCATTCAGGTCTTATCGTGGGTCAATTCTTTGAAAAGTCCCTGACAGCCCGCCAGCACATCCTGCCACGTTGCCTCGAAATCGCCCGTGTACCACGGGTCGGCAACATCGCCGGGGCGGTCGGTGTAGTCCATCAAGAGGTGCAGCTTGCTGCCAGGATCGCCGCCGCAGATGCGCTGCATATTCTTGAGGTTTGCGCTGTCCATGCCGATCAGCAGATCGTATTCGTCGTAGTCCCGCTTCGTAAGCTGCCGTGCCGCGTGGCCGTCGCAGGAGATCCCATGCTCCGCCAGCTTGCGCCGTGCCGGATGGTAGACCGGATTGCCGATCTCCTCCCGGCTGGTGGCCGCTGATTCGATATGAAACTGTGAAGCAAGCCCTGCTTTTTTGACCAAGTCCTTCATCACGAACTCGGCCATGGGGCTGCGGCAAATGTTTCCATGGCAGATAAACAGGATATTCTTCATACCGATTCTTCTCCGAAAACTCATCATTTTCTACAGTATAGCAGGTATCCTCGTTTTCGCCAAGAGCAATTTCCGAATGTTCGGCTCCCTCGATCATCCGCAGCAGCTCCGTTTTGGATAAACCGCTTCCGGCGGCCTTCCGAATGTACCAGCACCTCTCGTCCATGGTCAATCCGGCCTCCATGATGACCACATTCTGCGTCCAGTTCAGACGCATTGCCTCCGCCAGCAATTCCGGCGTGTTGCCGTACATCCGGTAGAAGTCCCGCATCCGGCGCAGGATGCGGGGAGAAAAGCCATTGGCCGTAGGATAGGTGGCTTGCAGGTATTCCGATGCTGCGACAGCGGCGCCTTTCTCCGTTCTGCCGCTGACCAGCCGACCGATTTCACAGTACAATTCCATCTGCGGGAGCTGCGCCGCCATAAGCGCGTCCAGCGCGGCAAACATGGCGGTGTAATCTGTTGGCTTGCGGATATTCATTGGCTTTCTCCTTTCCGGCGCGGTGCGCCTGATCAACGCTCAAAGCAGAGAAAAGCACGGCGGCGTCACCGTGTTTTTCTCTGCTTTGACCTGCTTCAGATGGCCTGCACGATCTGCTCCCACAGCAGGATGTGCTTTTCGTCAATGGCTTTGTTGTCATGATAATGGCCGAACAGCCAGTAGTGGTATTTTGCTCTTTCCCGTACCTCCTGCAGGAAGTCCGTGAGCCGATCCGCCTCGTTGTGACGGGTCTCCGCGAGGGCGATGCTGGTGGGAGCGCAGTGGGTGATGATGTAGTCCACCTGCCAGTTGTATCTCTCCAGATTTTGCAAGGCTTCGATGTATTCCTCATCAGAGGGAAGTTCCTGCCGCCACCATGAGATGTGGTTGATCCGATGATTGGTGTCATGGCTTTTTGTGCCGCCCATGGTGAAGAAGCGGCAGCCCTCCAGCTCGAAGATCTGACCGCGCATCAGGTGCAGAACATGGGGACGAATACGGTGTACCTTACCGCCGTGCCACTCCGCAACAGGGTATCGTTCCAGCGCGTCATAGTTTTCATGGTTGCCGCAGACGTATACCAGCGTGAAGGGCAGGCGTTCCAGCCAGTCCAGCGTTTCATCGTCGCGGCTGTCGCCAAACCACACGCCGCCGAAGTCACCGGTGATGATGACCGCGTCATCCTTCGTCATGTTAGCTTGTTCCGAGAAGTGTTTTTGCTCAAACCTTGCAAAATTTCCGTGGCAATCGCCGGTCACATAAATCATGTGAATTTCCTCCTTTTGGGCTGTTCCACAGCCTGCTCGATTTCCAGCCCATCCCGCAGCGTCACACGAATGCGCTCTCGGGACAGGACGGTGACCTTCTCCAAGAGCTGATAGATCACATTATCATCCCATTCCGTAAGCTCACTTGACGCAGTTTTCAGCACCGACGCGACCGCCTGCACACGGCGGTTCGTCTGCTCCTGTTCCTGACGAATTTGCAGAATCATGGCTTTGCGGCGCTTGAACTCTGCCATTGCCGTGGAGATGGATTGGAACTGTGCAGTGTAGCTGTCAGCGTTATTCGCATCGGCGGCTTCTCGCAGAAGATCGTTGAACTGCTGTCCCAAGCCTTCCATGGCTCGGTCAATATCTCCGAGACTCATGCTCTCGCCGGGGATAGGGGCAAGTTCCTGCTCCATTGTGCCAATAAGCTGCGCGGTCAGAGTGCCGTGATCGGACATGGCAGAGTTAACAGCACTCAGCACGGCCTGCTGGAGAGGTCCTTCGTCCAGCGTCGGAGAATGCAGGCAGTATCTCTTTCCATAGTCCAGGCGGCTCGTGCAGCGCCATACCGCGCGCTTTTCGCCGTGCTGTGTCCATACGACGCGTCGGTAGGCTGTGCCGCATTCCGCGCAGAACAGCAGTCCGCTGAGCGCATACTTGCCGCTGAATTTGCCGCGTCCGGTGGGAGCACTTTTCCTTGTGCGTCCATCCTGTGCACGGCGCCGCGCAATTTCAAGCTGCACAGCATCGAACATCTCGCGGCTGACGATAGCTTCATGGTTGTCCTGAATGAGGACCTTGGGAAGCTGCCCTGTATTCAATATTGCTTTTTTGCTGATACAATCCTTGATGAAGGTTTTCTGAAGCAGGGCGTCCCCGCAGTATTTTTCATTGGTGAGGATGGCGCGCAGGTTGCTGGTGGTCCATTCCGTCGTCCCGGCAGCATTGCGGACACCGCTGGCCTCCAGCGCCTGGCGGATGTTTTGTATGCTTTTTCCGGCAAGGTAGCGTTCAAAAATCCGACGAACCGTCTCTGCTTCTTCCGGAATGATCTCAGGATTACCATCCACCCCTTTCTTATAGCCCAGCATGGTTTTATATTGAAAGGTGACCTTGCCGTCCTTGATGGACTGACGCTTGCCCCAGCGGACATTGGCAGAGATGGATTCACTCTCGGATTGAGCGAAGGCGGCGTGGAGCGCAATGAGGAACTCACTTTCCGGATAAATGGAGTTGATGTTCTGTTCCTCGAAGATCACGGCAATGCCGAGACTTCGCAGCTCACGGGTATAGCTGATGGTGTCCAGCGTATTTCTGGCGAAGCGGGAGACAGACTTGGCGAGGATCATGTCGATTTTGCCCTGCCGGCATTGGCGGATCATGCGAAGGAACTGCTTGCGCCGGCAGGTGGAGGTTCCTGTGATGCCCTCATCTGCGAAGATGTCCACCATCGTCCAATCAGGATTCTTCATGATCTTCTCGGTGTAGAACGCTTTCTGGTTCTCATAGCTGGTCAGCTGCTCTTCATCACCGGTGGATACGCGGCAGTAAGCGGCGACGCGCAGATTTCGTTTCTTTGCCTGTTCCTGCGGGGATTCCTTTTTAGCTGGAATGATAATGATTTTTCTTTCCGGACGAGGCTCTGCCATGAGCTGTCACGCTCCTTTCGTCAATCGCGGGGATGGCCTATGCTTCCAGGCATTGACCATTTTTCAGATGAACGCGCACATCGTCGCCCTGACATTCGACGCTCTGAACTCCCTGCCGCAGCAGTTCTGCGTCCAGTTCGACCATCTTTGACCGCCGCCCGAGAATGCTGCGGAGGCGGTGGGCTTCGTATTCTTCCATCTGGACGCTTATAAGGGTCAAGACCGCAAGCTCCATCGCTTTCTGCCGCGCGACTTCTTCATCCACGGGCGGCGTATGCAGAAGCTTGTCCAGCTCCAGCCGGAGCCGCCGAATATCTTCTGTGCTGGGAACACCGAATGCCTCTATCTTGATGAGCTGCGGATCGCCTACCACCTGATTCAATATCTTGAGGACTTTTCGCGCAACGCTGTCGGGGACTGTGCCGCCGCACAGCCTGTAAAGTTCAGCCTGCGCGGGGGTTCGAGAGGGGATAGAGCGTTTCTGCTTTCGACGCTCCTGCACTGCTTGAAGCTGCTCCGCGGATATGAGTGCGGGGTAGACCTCCGTTCCGATATAGCGGCTGTCCTCCAAAATCCGAGCAACCATGTTTACGTTCCAGTGTTTGCCTGCATCGTAAGGAACATCCCTTTTATCGAGTTCCTTTGCGAGATGCCGGAAGGATGCACCGGTGAGGTAGGCTGCATAGATGTACTGTACCGTTTCCGCCTCTTCGGGGCAGGGACTGATGTCCCCAAACTCCATGCGGTAGCCGAAGACCATTTTTCGCTTGGATGCCATGTCGTTATTTTCTCCTTTCAAAGTGTTCGGGAAGTTCCAGCCCGTTGATGAGCCGGAAGATTGCTGTGCTGTTATTCTGAATGGTGATTTTCTCAACCAACTCGCTGAACAGCGCCTCGTCAAAGGCCATCAGCAGATCCGGCCCTTCTTTCAGAATGTCCAGAAGTTCCTGCGTGCGCTGGATCGTCTGATCGTCCTCGGCGCGCAGTATGCGGGATTTCTTCAGCTTTGCCTCGCGGCGCTGTTCAGCCAGTTGGTTGCTGCGGGATATAAAAATGTCAGGATCGACGATGGCCTGCTGTTTGAGCTGGGCCAGCAATCGTTCCTGACTTGCAATATCTGCGATTCGTTTGTTGAGTGAAATGATATCCTCACTCCAGAGAAGTCTTCCGGTCTTGGCAGTCTGGAGAGCTTGGATGAGTTGTGTGAGAATTTCCTCTCCGTACCGTTTGAGCCGGAAGTATACGCGGAGGAAGGCTTCTGTGATCTCCGCTTCGGGCGTTTGCATGGTGAGACAGCTTTCGGCACTTTTTTCATGCGTCTGACATACCCAATAGGCGGTGCCGCGGCATACCTTTCGCTTGCAGATCGCTCCGCAGTGTCCGCATACGATCTTGCAGGAGAGGGGATGGGGGATACCAGCCCTGGGCGGAATGGAAGCACTTTTTCGGGATAGAAGCTGCTGGACCTTGTCGAACACTTCCTGACTGATGATGGGCGAATGGGTTTCTTCGATGAGGTATTGATCCTCCTCGCCCTTATTCTCCTTCTTCCGGTGGGGGAGCGTGACCGTGGCGTAGGTCTTCTGAACCAGCGAGTTCCCGATGTACTTTTCATTGCGCAGAATGTACTGGATACTGCGAACCTGCCAGAAGGGGGTATTTTGCTTGGTAGGGATACCCCGCGCCGTGATCTCCTTTGCGATATCCTCCATGCTGATGCCGGAGAGGTAGCGGTCAAAGATCTGCCGGATGACAACGGCCTCGTCCTCGATGACCTCCAGTTGGTTATCGACTAGCCGGTAGCCGTAGGGGGCGCAGCGGGTAGAGAAGACACCGCGCTGCATCCGCATTTGATAGCTGTGACGCATCCGCTCTGAGATGGCTTCACTCTCTTTTTGCGCCAGCGCCGAGAATACTGCGGTGAGGGCTTCGCCGGTGGCTTGTGCGGTATCGATGTTCTGCTCCTCGAAGTAGACGCTGACACCGAGAGACTTCAGTTCTCGCACGGCCTCCAGACTTTCTTTGGTGTTGCGTGCGAAGCGAGAGGTGGATTTGACAAGAATACGGTCAATGCGGCCGCTGCGGCAGTCTTCCATCATCCGCAGGAAGTCATCCCGCTTTTCGACGGATGTGCCGGTGATACCCTGATCGGCATAGATGTCTGCAAATATCCAGTTTGGATTGCTGTTGATGAGCTTTGCAAAGTAAGCGGTTTGGGCTGCATAGGAGTGGAGCTGATCGTTGGAGTCCGAGCTGACGCGGGCGTATGCCGCCACCCGGAGGGGGCGCGTGAGATCCTGCTCGGTGGCAGGGATGGTGATGATCCGCTGCTTTGGCTTCAGGGCGAGAGAGCCTGTGGTTTTCTCGCTGTCGTTCATTGCGCTGACACCTCCTTTTTCAGCAACACACAATACCATGAAGCATCCGGAATAGCCATACCTAAAAGCGAGAAATCAGAGAGAAACAATAATATCTGCGCCAAGCTGTACCATCAGACGCGCGGCGATCTTTTTTGCTTCGCTGCCGCTGACGAGCCCGCGCTCCCGCAGACCGCGGAGCAGGGTGAGAATGCCAAGATAATCTGCGTTGGGATTCATTTGAAGGCCTCCTTTTTGATTTTGGTAATGAAAACACCCGAGCCCGTTTGTCAAATGGGCTCGGGTGTTCTCACTACAGGTTTCTGTGTGCTATTTTAATCGATGTTCCATATTTCTTCTGACAAGTCATACAAGATAGCCTGTCTATCTTCAATCATCGAAGGCCCCCAGCTGCTCCACGATCTAAGTTTTTGATTCATCCTGTTGATTGCAGTCTGCTGACCTACATCGTCAAGTTGAGCGATCGACCTCGTCAGATAATATGCTGACTGTCTGTACGCTTCCGATTTACTTGCAAAGGCATCGTCACCAATAGATGCGTTGATCGTTTTTTCAAGGAGCGTCAGATTCCCCAGTCGCTGCTTTGCTGCATTGTAGTCATCTTCGGAGATTCCATAAACTGCCGAATACTTCTGCGGCATGATGTGCTCGATTTCAATGCCGCCTTCATAGAACTCCGCGACGTTCGATGCATCTCCGCCATTTTTCCTTCTCACATCGACATACTTTGTGATACGCGCAAGAATGAATTTGACCCTGTATTGCTGCATGGAGTCAAAGCCAATACGCATGAAATTAGAGCGGTTATTGACTTTCCATTGAGATATGGTCGGCTTGATTTTGTTATTGATGAAAGATGTGAGTTCTTCATCGGTATGGATCTCGCGTATTTGTTTACACCACTGCGCATATAGCCGTTCAAGCTCATTTGTCTTGATCTGATTGACCGTTGAATAATAGACCATCGACTCCAGCAGCGCCTTCAAATGTGTTAGTGCCTGTTCATCCATGTTGACTGCGGCCAGCAGCAGCAAGAGGTGAAGTTTTGAAGCACTGCCTCCCAGCCGTACAATATTTTTCAAATGATTGTCTCCGGCTCCGTCACCGCCGGTCAAATAGAACATGTAACGCTCTGCGCCTGTCGTAAGCCCCTGGACAAAACCAAATGGATCGTCTTCATAACCGCATTGGCCTTTCTGCGAATTCAGCCAGTTGTAGATACTGTCCTCACGGAGGATTCCATCTTTCGTTCCTACCGTAGTATCATAGGTCGCCATCAAGTAATAACGCAGGAAACGAAGCGGAAGCTCTTTCGCCTTTCCTTTTTGCAGAAGGTCGACCATTCTTTTCCATCTCACATTGAGCTCGCCAAATTGCTCTCTTTTGACCTGACGGAATATCATATTTTTCAAAAGATCCATCGGCGTTAAACCAATGCCGCGCTGATTGATCGTCTCAAATATCTTCAACGCGTCGCTCATATCATGGGTCTCTATCTGCACAAAGCGAACCCGTCTAAGAACATATCCCGTGAAAGGGGCGAGTTCATTGTCGAACGATGGAAATTGCTGTAGGATATACTTATAAATCGTATTTGCGGCCTTGAACAGCAGATTATCTTTTCCGGTAGCATCCTTATCTTCAATCGGAAACTTCACTTTAGAAATCGTCTGCAAACAAGAACTCGTATCCTCATACTGCAATTCAAGATGATATAGGCTGACTGGACGCCCAGAGTCGTCTACTGTAGTCCCGTGAATGCACTGTTCAAAAATTCCGGTGTCGATACCATTGCTCTGATAAAAGCTTTTCAATACACAGAGAAGAATAAAGAACGTTGTCATTCTCTGCTGGCCGTCAACCAGTTCGAAAGCCTTTCCGTTGGGATAGACAACGACGCTTCCCACAAAATAGTCTTTGCTGCGATTTGCCCGAAACGCCTCCGTAATATCAGCCAGAAGCTGCTCCACCTGTTCCTCTTTCCAGACATACTCTCGTTGATAATCCGGAACAGTATAGAACTTTTGAAATGCAGAATCGAGCGTCAGATTTGTAAACTGGATTTGGTTATTCTCGTCCATATATCAGGCCCTCACTCTATCTTTATGTATATAGCAAAGTATATCATAGAGGGATACTCTGGACAAGCACTTGCTTTTGAGTCTACTGATAAGCCTCCCGAGAATCTTCACAATTCTAACTCAAGGCTAAAAACATCCTCGATCGGCATCTCTTTCCGATCTGTCATTTGGATCACGCCGTTGACCGCGTCGATGCGCTTGACCTCGCCGGTGACGGTCTGGTAGCTCCCGCCATTTTTCCTCTCATCCGGCACGAAGTAGGTGATGGACACCGTTGGCCTGCCGGGTAGCAGTTCTTGAAGGTGCTGCAGCTCCGCGTCGACGCGCGCAATCTCGCTCTCATCAAGATCAATGCGCCGGTCCGTCAGCCGACCTGTTTCCGCGATGGCAGCGTGGTGGCCGGTCAGGGCTGCAAAGGGGGAAAACTGCGCCGCGCGGTCGTGCAGCGACATGCGCGGATGGTTCTGCGAGGTCGGATGCGGGAGGTCAATGATATCGTCGTATTTGCCGCTCATGCCTTGTGCCCTCCGATCTGGCCGTTGCGCTCTCGGGCGGTCGCGCCGTCTAAATAGCTCCCACCGTTCAAAATGGCGTTCTTGCCGAACTTCTTCTTGATGCCCAGCATCGCTTCCTGTATTTTGCGTTCGCGCTCCAATCTGATTTCTTCATCCTTGTGCCGCTGTTCCTGCGCCGCGATATCGTCGAACAGGTTGAACTGTACCGGCATTCTGGCTTCCTGTGGAACATCGTCCTCGCTCACGATCTTGTTCGCTGTGATGGTGATCCTGCGGACGGACAGCTTGGGGTTGACCTTTTCGTCGTAAATGCTGAGAACGGCATCCATGATGCTGCGCGCAGAGGACGTCTTGCGTGGTAAATTCGCTGTACCGTGTGCATGCTTGGGGATTTTCCTGCCGTAGCGGTCCGTCACGATCTCGCCGCGGAAATTGCCGCCTGCGGTGTTTTCAATGTCGTAGCCGACCGTCAGCGTGAGCTGGTCGGTCACGAGGCGTTTTTCAAGCAGATCCATTGCGACGGCCTCTGCCATTTCGCGCACGACAAGGCGTGCCTTATCGTAAGGATACGGACACTGCAAAACCTGCCCGGAGCTGATACTGTTTGTCTCCGGCCGGTACGCCTTGATGTCTTCCATCCGGCATGGTTCCCAGCCCCATGCATGGTCGATGAGCAGCTCTGCGTTGATGCCGAACATCTGGTAGAGCAGCTCTTCGTTGTAGTATTCGCTCGGCTTGCCGATGGAGCATTTTGCAATGTCGCCCATGGTGTAGATACCGATGGCCTCGAGCTTTTTGGCGTAACCCCTTCCGACGCGCCAAAAGTCCGTCAGCGGACGGTGCGCCCAGAGCTGCCTGCGGTAGCTCATTTCGTCAAGCTCCGCGATGCGGACGCCATTTTCATCCGGCGCGACGTGCTTCGCCATGATGTCCATGGCGACCTTGCAGAGGTAGAGATTTGTTCCGACGCCCGCCGTGGCCGTGATGCCTGTGGTGTGCAGCACATCGAGGATCATGGTCTTTGCCAACTCGCGGGCGGTCATGTGATACGTCTCGAGGTAGCTGGTCACATCCATCATCACTTCATCGATGGAGTAGACGTGGATGTCCTCGGGTGCGATGTATTTGAGATAGACATTGTAGATCTGCGTGCTGATCTGAATGTATTTCGCCATCTGCGGCGGCGCGACAAGATAACCCACCGCGCGTGACGGGTCAGCCGCCAGCTCGCGGGCATCGCAGCTTTTTTCAAAGAGGTTGCCGCCCGCTTTGCGCCGCCGTTCAGCATTGACTTCCTTGATGCGCTCCACTACTTCGAAAAGTCGCGCTCTGCCTGGGATGCCGTAGGCCTTCAAGGAAGGCGATACCGCGAGGCAGATGGTTTTCTCCGTGCGGCTTAGGTCTGCCACGACCAGATTGGTCGTCATCGGGTCGAGGCCGCGCTCCATGCACTCGACAGACGCATAATACGATTTTAAGTCAATGGCGATATATGTCCGCCGCATGGTGCACCTCCTCGCTCTTAGTGTCTACCAGTATATCATAACGCTATAAATCGAACAACTGTTTGTATAAAACTTTTGCGAGGAATCTTGTGGAAACAGTCAGTTTCAAAAGTGCGTACGTCATGCTACAATGGAACGCGTTTGTGATTGGAGGAGGAAGAATGTTTTATACGACAGAGGAGGCCGCGATCGTCTGCGGCTTTTTGGATTTGTACTTAAACCGCGACAGCGTGGATCAGACTGTGCGGGAACAGAATCAAAAATTCCAGCGCAGCGCCGCAAGAGGTGACCTTCAGCGTGAGGACTACCAGTGGGCGGAAAAGGCGCTCGACTTCCTCCAGCCCTGCTGGTGGCAGTCGCATGAGGATCATAGAGCGCTGCAAAACGCGCTGCTGAAAACACATTTGCTGGCAGAAATGAAATAAGTTCAGAATACGGCGGTCAGGTATCCTGACCGCCGTATTTTCATTTGAATGCATGGGTCGCTCTGCTGTCTGTTGGCAGCATCTTACATTGCCCTGAATGGCAGAGCGGCCCTCGCCGTTTCTGAAATTTGTCGTTGCTCAGTCCTATTCGACACTACTTCCCGGACTGTCGGGCGGTTGAACGAACCGGCGCCTGGCAGCGCCCATCGGGAATCTCACCCCTCCGAGGATCTCTCCGAGCTGCCCCCATTGCTTGTGGCTGTGGCTGGACAGGATGTACCATTATAGACTGACGGGATCATTGCAAGACAGGCTGCCATGCCTGCTTTTGGCTGGGTGAGTTTCGCTTGGCACCTTATACATCTGGCCGTCATTTACGCCGGAAAACCGGCGCAGGTGGTTCTGGCGCACCCGCCGCATCGCTGTTCCCCCTCGTCAGGGGACCGTCAGCTGACGTTATTCGTCACCGGATATAGCCGCTGTTGTATCGGCATTTTTCAAAGAGCAAAACCTGCCGCTTTGACCGGCAGGGAGAAGAGTATTTGATCCCTTCACTTAAGTACCCGCCACAGACGCATTTCTACAAAAAGAATTTTCAATTCTTCAGAAGTTTTTTTAATTTCCTCAGAATACACCGCTCCTGATAGCTGACGCTCTGCTGCGTTACGCCAAGGTGTCGGGCGATTTCCGCCTGGCTGAAATCGCACCAGTACCGCAAACGAAGGAGAAGCCTCTCATCGTTTGGCAGTCGTTCTACCGCGCAGCGCAGATTTTCCAACTCGATTTCATGAAGCAAGGTCTCCTCCGGAGAAGGCTCCTGTTGAGCAAATTGGTGCTCCTCTAAGAGGTGTTCGTAGGAAAGCTCTCTCTGCGGCCAGATCACGGTTTCCATTGTCCTTTTGTTCGTTCGAGTGCGATTTACCTTCAAATCGTACTCCAGATACTCCTGCTTTCGGTCGCATTGTTTCAGGAACTTCAAAATGTCCGGGCGCTCCTTCAGGCAGGGGTACATGGTCAAGTAGTCGGGATGGTATGCATCTCGCTTCTTCATATTTGAACCCTCCGTATTCTGAAAATTTTGAAAAAATGGCAAAATTTCAGAAACGGTGGTCCACGGCAGCGACGGTTGCTTTGCAACCTTTGCCAAACAAGAAAAAGGCAAGCGTACAGCTGCGGCTGTACGCTTGCCTTTTTATCGATAAAATGATGAATCGCCGTGCAGGCGGAATATACTTCGCAAGAATAGAACTTTACTTCTAATTCTTCTTCGTATTTGCCCCCTTTACCCGGCGCATCCTTCCAGACTGAAAAGCCATATAGGACTCCAAACGCCGGGTCCTTTTTTTACGGAACCTCCCGAGGTTTCCCTTTGTCCATAATAATACCTCGCTATTTCTACGAGTGATTAGAACCACGATTCTAATATCTTGAAGCTAAACAGCATTCATCAGAAGTGTGGTTCCAATTAGAATGAAAACAATAGGAAGGGTGAAGGTATGCACGATATTTGCAATCTTTTTGGAGTTGCCCTGAACAGGGCACGGCATGAGCTTGGCCTGACACAAGTTGAACTGGCCGAAAAGCTCGGGACGACGGATCGCAGCATTTCTGACTTGGAGCGTGGGAAAACCAATCCGAAGCTGGACACGGTTGCGCATTTTGCACGCTCCTTGGAGATCAGTGTAGATGCTTTGATCGGAGTAGTGCCAAAGGGCGATGTTCCATCCTGCGCCAAGACGTTCTTTGCAGGGATGAGCGCCGAGGAAGCGGCTAAATACATACGGCTCTGTAAGGATGCCGACGAGCTCACAAAGGAATAGTAGCGGCATAAATTAGGCGGCGGTAAGCAGATCGTGCTTATCGCCGCCTTTGATACTGCAGAGACGGCAAATGGTCGTTACTGATGGTATCTGCACTGGAGATTGCGGTGCTGAATACGGTTGCATGAAATCTCCTTGTTTATCACAACATTTTGACGATGAGAGACGCAATTTATCGAGCTAATTGAGTGCGTTATCTACTACAAAACGAATATCGCCAATCTCGCTTTCCATCTGCCGATATTCCTCCATCGTTTCCGGCGTGCATTGCACATCGCTGGCATAGTACAGGAGATAAGTGCCGTCTTTGGTCGTCATGATATACCGGCACAGGGCGTAATCCCATTCTCCACCGGCATCTACCTGTTCTTTTGTGAGTTGCTCGTCCCAACACCTAATGTAAAACAAAACCCCGCCGGTCTGCCCTTCGTCGCCACCTATGAGTGCCTTACGGATTGCGGGGTTATAAACTTGATATACTTTTGAAAATTCACTCTGCTCAAGTGCGCACCGACCTTTCCAACTGTCCGGTAAGATTAAGGTAAGCCCGAGTGTCTCAATTGTAAGTGACTCCTGCTCTATGGGGACCTCAACCACGCGTTCTCTCGCAAATGCGAACGCGCCTATGCAAAAGCTACAAGCCATGAGCGCGAAGCACGCAGCAATCGCGGCCCAATTTCTCAGCCGCTTTTTCTGGTGATGCTGCGCATAATTTGGTATCTGTTGCGCCTGCTGAACGAGACGGTTATCGGAATTCTCGATGCGGTCTGATAGCTTCTTCGGATTCATATTTCAATGCCCTCGCTTTCCAAAGTTTTGCCTTGTGTTGAATAACATAGACTTGATCTTAATCGGATGCATACTATCATTTTGCCTGAAACGACTGGATAAGCCAACTATCGTTGCTTTTCTGCAATGTCAAAACGGCTGTTCCTCCACTATAGGATGATGCTCCCCATAACGTAACAATGTCACCGCTTTTTTCGCCATAGTTTAGGTTAAATACTCCGGGGCCGAAGTCACTTGTAGTAGTGTAGAAACTGTCCGTTTCGGGAACATAGCACAGTTCAGCCTTCCAGTCTGAGTGCATATCTTCCACAGTGATACCGGCGTACTGCATCAAAATCTTGTTAATGTAGCTTCGTGGTAGGCGGTGACAGGGAACGGGCATTTCTTCGAGCGTCAACAGGTGACTACTGGTATTGCGCCAATCCAGCTTTTTCTGCACGAGCTGGAATTCAGCCTCATCCTCTGGTCCAAGCTCTTCCTGACTTGGACAGTAGGTGATGAAAGCATTTGCGTTCAAGTTGCGCGGATCGTCATATAGAGAGGTAAAGAAGCAGCTGATGGGCGTGGACGAAACCACATATCTGCCCCATTCTTCAACGTAAGTGCTTACCTGACTGGATGTGAAAGCTTCAAACTCGTCCAATTCGTCTGCGGCGAGCGGAGTTCCAGTACTGCGGTTGAGAGTGGCAGCTTGGGCTTCGTTATACCAATTTCCAAAAGTGTCACAGAGCATCCAACTGAGTTGCTGTGTCGAATCGGTTTGCGCTAAAGTGCTATCTGCCAGCCTAAACCAGTTATCTCCAATACTAGTAGTCACATGGAGAGGGCGAACTCCTTCAAATCCGTTTCGGTAGGCAGTAAGCGATACGCCATCGCCATTGAACGAATAGTGGCAGTCGCCGTTGGAACTCCAGTGTTCTGGCGGCTGACAAATCTCCCACATATCATAATTCTGTAATTCAGTTATGTATTTTTCTGCGCGGATAGCAGCGTTTGCTGGGTATGTTTCCTCATTTTCGCCATTGTAGTAGGTCAGTGTTGCATTCGATGCATCCAGCGTTGATAAGATCTCCTTGAGGTCGGTGATGTCCAGCGCTGTTGGTGTTGTGTTTGACTGCTCCGGATATGACGGTTCTCTTCCACTGCATCCGGCTATCGCAAGCAACAAGATGAGAGCAAGTGAAGAATGCACAAATCTCTGTGTCGTTCGGTTCATAATCTTTCCTTCCTGTCATAGCAAGTTTAGCGGATGAAAATGATTTATTGGAATCGATAGCCTTGTGTGGTGAGTGTGCTGAGATAGGCCATGAAGTCTTCCTGTTGCAGAAAGTGTATGAAATCACCGCTTTCAACCATATGGAACGAAGCTACCTTTTCCGAAGTGTCCACCCAGACCGAGTACATGCTCATTTTATCAGTTTCCATAATTTCTAAAAAGCTCCTTAAAATGTAACAAGTTTTTGATTATCCCTCGACATCCATATATTTCTTTTTTCTCAAAGAACTCCTTTTATCTTCTGCTCATCGAATTGCTTTTGCTGTTTTATAGATGTTTATTCTTTGCAAGAAAGCGCATTCTTTTTACATCTATATATCAGATATATCTAAATCCGCTATGTGGATTGTTCGTTTTTAAAACCGCATCTATGATAATCGGGAAAAGTCATCCGCAACTCGGATTTGAATGTGAAAATAGGGTCCAACATCACCCATACCGGTATAACTGCGATCTGCAGTATATTGAAAAAAGCCTTCATCTCCCAGTGGAGTTTCACTCAAGCGGTCAACATTTAAGGTTATGGTAAGAACCACATCGTTTTTCTCTTGTGTGATCTCTGCTTTTTCAATTAGCAGACAATTTCCCGTCAGTTCACCAGCAGGAAAGTCTTCCGGATAAAGGGAGCCATAGATTTTCAAATAATCTGTAGTAACACCATCCGCCAACTCTCCGCTGTCCAGAAACGTATTATGGAACCTAACAAAAATAACATTTCCGTTTTCTGGAAAAGATATCTTTGTATAGGGGATCTCACAGTAGGCGGCTGTAAAATCGCTGCCGTCTGCCAGAGGTGCAAATGCCACAGTAACACCACCCGCATCAATCTGAGCAGAACGAACAGCCTCCCTTCGTTCCTGCATCCCCATATAATAAGTTTCACCAGAATCGGCCCAGTAAGTGCTAGACACACTTGTCCCATAGCCGCTGTAAGGGAAACAATCTAACGGTATACCCTGCTCATCACAGATAAAATCCAAAGTTGCAGTCTCCACATGTGGAAAACTAGGCACACCATTATAGCTGTTCGGACCACCAATAACGGCTTTAACTGCAGCCTTACGCAAAATTTTTAAGTCCAAAAGCGGCTCATCCAAATACATCATCTCATATCGGATACCACTTTTACCGTAAACCCAATCTAGCCACTGACCGCTTCCTTCCCAGCCTCGCTGTACCAGGAAATCCCCCTTATAGGCCGTTACAGACAGAATCGGAGGATTGGTGGGGTCATCTGTATAATCCAGAGCGTACAAAGCACGAATTTCATTCTCAGTAGTCACCGGAGTATATAAATCGCCCGAATTTGCCGTTTGATTACCGTCATGAGATTTACTACCGGTAGGAGCTTCGCTATCACATTGGATCTTGCCGCTTTTTGCTGGAGTATTTCTACAGGCAGACATAATTAACAGTAGCAGAAGAACAATGGTCAAGCAGAAATGAGACCTTTTCATGATAGCACATCCTTTCGTTTCTACCTTTAATACCGACAGTACCGAAAGGTAACAGATAGTTGTCGGCGCACACGTGCTGGTGGCTTTTCTTATACATCAAGCCACCACGCCTCACCATTAAGTGCAATATTTTCTTTGCTGCGAGGCATCGGCAGATAAACGTATCCATAGGGCATCTCTCGGTAATCACCCGTCAGCGCATTGATATAGTGTGCCTGCGCTGAATACAGCTTCTCATCTAACTCCAGTATTCCAATACACTCATCTTCGCCCATCGCCTCAGGAGCATAACCAGAAGAAGTATTCAAAAGCTCCTCATATCGCGCAAAAAATAATACATCGCCGTTATCCCACACGGCCTCCACATTGGATGGCGGCGGTTCCAGCCTCAACCGCAGCGCATTGCGTGGGATTGAAGAATAGAGTACATCGGCTTGCTTGTTCGGCAGATATAGCCGATAGATCCCGATACCCTCGTCTGTCCCTGCGAGGAAAAAGAGCGTGCATCCGTCCGCCAAATAGATTGGTGCGTGTTCTTTCTCCGCAAGGCTGCGCAGCAATCCTGTTCTATCTGCAAAGAGCGTTTCTATTTTCCCAGAATAACTTACACGCACAAGCTCTGAGGTCTCGGAAATACCATAAATCCAGTTCTTATCAGCCGTCTGAAAGAGATATCCCTTCAATGTAGCAATGTCCTGCATAGGAATCCCTTTGCTATCCGTTAGGCGAAGCACTGTACCGTCGTAGCTAATATCAGCATCCTGTAATGACCAGCCAGAAAAGACATCTTCTGCATAATCGTAGAGACGCTGCTGAGAAAAGTATTCCTCATAGGAGAGGTATGCTTGCTCCTCCACCTCCCACGGTGTTTTATGCGGTTCTGCCTTCCAGCAGTCTGTAACTAAGAATGCTGCCAACACTGTGAAAATGAAGAGAAGCCGGGTGTATAGACGTTTCATGGGGTACGCCTCCTCCATGTTTATTCCATAAACTATTTCTGAATCCTCATTAATGTGTGGTCATTACGCTTTTCATTCATCGTCTCCAAAGACGCCCGCCTACATCAACAACATCACTAGTAATACTAATATCGCATTTGTAAGCATGACCATAAATGTTGTCGGGATTATTGGAATCAATTGAGTAAAAAACTATTTCTGACATTCCATCCTCTACAATGTCAAATGTCAGCACGTCTACTCCATCGATATAATCTGCGTCAACAAGAGACAGCAACTCTGGCCCTCGAAATTCATAATCTAATGGTTCATATTCTGGTGATACCCTTAAAGCAGAAACGACAACATGCTGGAGTTCTTCTTTGTATGACATCTCGATGTGATACTTATCTTGATTGCTGCTTCTGGTAAAAAAACAAAGAAGAGCCAGCAAAATTGCAAATAGGATTATGACAATGCCGCTGAAAATGCGCTTAATGTGGATCAACTCCTTCTATAAGCAATCGTGCTTATCGCCGCCTTTGATACTGCAGAGACGGCATACGGTCGTTACTTGTGGTATCTGCATTAAAAGATATCCCGTGATGGCCTGCCATAATTGGGACTGCAGCGATCTTAATAGGTGCAGTCCTGGAATCATGGGGGTCACTCTGTAAGAGCTTCAACATCGTCTGCAACCAAATTTTTGTGGATTTGGGAAAATTCGTCTTCGTTTTCTTTCAGAAAGATAAGGAACTTATCCACATCTGCTTTGCCGTCTATCTTTGTCGGAATATTTTCATCTAATATTAGTTGCTCCATGACACAAATTTGTTCCAGAGCATTGTTTAGCCAGAGCTTGTCGGCATAGGTGAGACTTTTGCAGTGCTCAAAACTTAAAGCCTTTTCTTGTAAGTACAGCAGACTACGTGAAATACTAATAGATGCCTGTTCGCATATGGGCAGATCATCTGGCATCTGTAGACTTGCGCTTGTGAAATACGGAATGCCACTATTACACCATTCCCTGACATACAGAATACAATATGCAGAGGTATCAGCAATCTCTTTGTTCAACGTCTCACAATTGCTGTACAGTTCAATGTACTGAGAGTTTCCGTTTATAATAGCTTCAATAGGCTCGCTAAGTGTTCCTACCGCGCTTATTCCATAAGCTGTTTTTGAAAGTTTGCTGATTCGGTACTGTATATGAAACATCTGGAGTAATACAGCAAGAAGCACCACTGCCGTAAGCATTATGAGAAATTTGTGCTTTTTCTGAATCATATACTCAGCCTTCCTGAATGTCATTTTTCAAGGGCACCTTTAACGATTAACAGTAAACCGATAATTCCTATAAAGAAGCTTATAGCTCTAAACTCGATTTCTCCCATATAAGGCAGCCACATGTTATTAAGAAAAGCCAGCAGAATTGCAAATAGGATTATGGCGATGCCAATGAAAATGCGCTTAATGTGAATCAACTCCTTCTACGGTATCTGCAGTAAAGCGGAAGGGAAAAACTAATTGCGCTTGATTTTATGACAATGTAAGATGTTGTCAACGAATAGCAAAGTGCCCCGCTGACATATCCGCAGATGATAGAATATATTTTGATCTATCCTTCTGACTTTAGGATATGTTCTCGAATTTCTGCTTCATGCTCTTGACAATAGGCATAACTGTTTCGCATAAAATCTTCAATATTCTGGCTTCTGTACATAGCGTCCAATGTGTCAAGAATAGGTTTCCCATCTACCATCATATCGAAGAAATACGGATAGACACATCCACCGTTTTCTCTCGGGAAATATGGGTTGATGGAGCTGAGCCGCTCATCTCTCATCACGGATTCGACCACCATTTCGCTCAATATCCATTTGAGCGAGGGACGCTCATATTCGTCGTAGTTATCTCCAAACAGCTGGTTCCATACATAGAACCAAATAAAGTGTATGATCTCATGTATTCCACCGCCAATGGCACCCTTTGCGCTGTTCAAATGTAAGCGCAAATAGATAGGACATAAACATCTCATGCTGATGGAAGTACATCGGATCATATCTCTCCACATTGTGAAAGGATGCTATTTTTTCCTGCGCATCAATCCAAACAATGTATTCGCCTAATCTCTGATCTTTCATCTGTTTATCTCCTACTCTACGATCGGTTAGGATTTCTCTTGTCATTATTTATTACGATGGAGTTCCCACATTTTGGACACTTCAAAAATATTTTTTTGTGTTCATTTGCGGTTTTCATTCGTCTTATATATAAACGCTCAAATAAAAGCCGAAAGGAGGTGCCAGAGTAACACAAGCGGAGATCCCAAGCCTGCTTGACCAGTATCACAGCATAGCATTCTTCAAGGGTTCTTGCGGACAGCAACTTTTCCGGACTACGCGGCGTCCTCTTTGATTGGTTGAGGCGAACTTCGCAGAACCCAAAGCAGATATTGGTATGGATCCAAGCTGTTTTCATTTGTCGTTTCAATTAGACTGTAGATCACTATACTGGCCTATCCTCGTGATCAATTCCCTGTGAATTTGCATATAAGGCGGTACACCCAAATTGATGTACCGCCTTTATTGTAAATATCCATGTGCAATTGATATAAACTATTACGATAACTTTATATAGTCTGACTTCTCGGTTTAGTTCAGAAAAAGTGTCAATCGTAAAAATGATCATCAAAGTAGAAAGAAATTAAATCATAAGTACGCATTTTTGTCATGTCAGTGACTAAAAAGATTGGAGTGTCCAAGGCCGCCTGTTCACGCATATCAAGCCATTGCTGCTGTTCAGTCTCAAGTACATCCTTAGCTGATCCAGTGAGCTTGTCTTGACATAGAGTGTAGATTGTTGCCATTGCTTGATCCCATCCATCATAGGAATTTTGAAAAATGGCATTATACTCATCTTCAGTATTGTTTCCATGGGTTGAATAGTCGTTATACAACAAATCAGATAGGGAATCTAGGTAATCCTGCATTGGAGTAGAATGGTACTCATATGATATCGCCGCTTCCCGTGCCTCAAAATAATGCGGCAGCCATTCTTTTACCGCGCTTTCTGTATATTCATACCAATCTACATCAGGTAATTTTTCATATTCGTCCCACAGCTGATTAAATGTAACTTCGTCTATTTCCGTACCATTTAAGTAGTAACTTACCGACTCCTGTTCAACTGAAGAAAACTTTACATCGGTATCAAACAATTCACCTAGAAAACGCATCTTCCCAACGGAAGTGTTACTGGCGCCACTAGACGTCGAATAAGAGCCATCTTTTTTGAGGTCCGTAAGCCCTCTATAATTAACATCGTAACCATAAATATCGCCATCTTTATAGCGTAAGACTATAAATCCCATGTAGTCACCCCGCTGATAAACAACTTCAGGCAACTCATCTCCATCCATATCTACAACAGCAAACTTTGAAAGGGACATCGTACTTTGATCTTCCCCTGCAATCTCAGAGAGGTATACATCGCTTTGATAGATGGGATTGCTGTTAGAATTAGTGTAAAAAAACTGCCTTTGATTAAGTAGTACATTTTCAAAGGCTTCGTTTGGCAAAAGCGATGTTTCTAAATCATCAGTTGGTATAGTGTTCGCATCGTCACTTCCGGTAGAAAATTTACTAGTAGCTGGCTCAATCGTTTCTGTGGAGCATGCGGCCATTGTTAGTGTAAGTATGAGCAATACTACACCCATACAAGCTCTTTTTAGCATTTGTTTCATCTGCTACACTCCTTTATTCTTCTTGTTTGCATCTATCGTATCAATCTATCGGTTTCAATGATTGGTAAAAGCAACAAAGTCATGTCTGAGCCAGCACTGAAAGGTTGCACGCAATATGACATCTCAGCGGGCATTCACCTTAATTATACGATGAACGCAGGTGAATTTGGACAGGCCCTCAATAATTTTTTCTGCGCTGTCCTCTCTGCATGAGCATTCTCCTATAAAATGTGGAATTAATTTGCAGTATCTGCTATTATAACAGAGAAATCGACTTGAGGGCGGTGAATAGTTCTATGATAGTGTATCTGCAAATGATTGAGACGGACGAGGACAAGTCCAAGTTCGAAGAAATATATCAGGAATATAGGAACCTAATGTACTATGTGGCTTACAAACGAATGCAGCATGAACAAGATGCTGAGGATGTAGTCCACCATGTATTTGTTAAGATTGCTGAAAATATTAAAAACATTGAGCCTGTGAGTCCAAAAACCAAGCAGCTTATCGTAACTATGGTTGACAACAGGGTGACGGATGTATTCCGTGTCAGAGGCAAGCATCCTGTTGTGATGTACGATGACGAGTTGAAAAACAGTCCTGTCACAGAAAATGAACGTGAGGATTTGCTGACGGAGTGTATTTTAAAGCTGCCTGAGCAGCAGCGCATGGTGATTTGGATGAAGTATAAGCAAGGCTACTCCCTACGAGAAATTGCGAAGGCACTCGACATATCATTAGTGTGGGCACAAAAAATCGATCAGCGTACGAAGAAAAAGCTAGAGGAACTTTATTTGGAAGGCGGTGGTATTTTATGATTACGGAAGAAATGCTTTGCGCAGCTGCTGCCAGATCCTGTGAAATTTATGTGTCCTATCTTGAACGGGGGTACAATCCTGAGAACCAACATGAATTCTCTCTACAATTTAAGAAGAAGATTAAAAAGCTAAAGCGGAAAGCGGATCATCCTGTTTTTTATCACGCCGCAAGGCGCATAGCATCAATTGTGCTTGCAATCCTCATTGCAGGAGGTGTGTGGATTACTGTTGACGCGGAGGCAAGAGCAGCTTTCGTTGGCTGGGTAAAGGAAATTTACGGAACATATTTTGTTTATCACTTTGAAGGAAGTTCAGATGTGAATAAGGAGTTGGTAGATTATCGACCAACATTGATTCCGAATGGTTATACTGAATTTTATTCAGATACGACAGAAGATACAATTATCGTGGTATATGCTAATGAAGAAGGAGAAATGCTCAAGTTTAGCTATAGCCACAATCCCGACAATACAACTTGGTTTGTCGGAGCAGATTCGCTGACGGTTCAGCCGATTACAATAAATGGCATTTCTGGAGAAGCGATTACATCGACTGAACAGGGTGCTGCAACTGCGATTATGTGGATAACGACGGAAAACACAGCGTTTAACATCTCAGGATTTTTAAGTGTTGAAGACTTGATTGCAATGGCCGAGAGTGTGCAAATCATAAAACCATAAAAAATCTCTTTAATGTGTCCAAAATCACCTCCTTTCATCGTATTAGAAAACGAGAAAGGAGGTGATTAACTATGAAGAAACAGTTCTTGTGTTTGTTGCTCGTGCTATCTGCTATTTTTGCGGTTTCCGCATACGCTGCTTCTGATAGAACAATTGACGTATACCCTCACCTTGAATTTAATGGAACAAAGGCCAACTGTAGCGTCACTATCTTGGGCGAGCGGACAACGGACAAGATTTCCGCAACTATGGAACTTTGGCAAGGAAATACACTGATTGATGACTGGAGTGCTAGTGGTTCCGGAATTCTGAAAATGGACAAGACTACTGCTGTTGAAAAGAACAAAACCTATATGCTGACCGTTGAATATGCAATTAACGGTGTAGCGCAGAAAACCGTGTCTGTGTCAGGAACCAATAGATGATGTGTGACTTGCATATGCAAGTCACACGGGGTATACCCCGTGTGACTAATGGCTGTTCTGTGCCATAAAGATTGCGAATAGGCGGTGATTCATTGAAGTCCAAAAGACTTTGGGGTATAGTTTTTATCTTGATAATGGGACTGCTATGTTGCAATTTGTTATCAGGGAAAAACTCTAAAATATAAAATATCCCTTGACATGTTTACTTTCTAACTGAAGATAGCTCCTTTTCAAAAAAGGAGTTGCTTCAGTTGGGAAAATTGGAGGATTTAATCAAGAAGGCAAAGAACTATGATGACATTGCAATGATTGAAATCATAGATATGTTTCAACCTGTTGTACGTAAGTACTCCAGAATGATGAATCATGATGAGGACATCGCTTCGGAGCTTGTACTTGCACTCATAGAGTTGGTACATAACATTCGATTGGACAAGCTGGATGCCCCGAACGATTATGTGCTAATAAGCTATATCGGTAGATCCCTGTACCACAAATACATTTACGTATCCCAGAAAAGATGTGCGGTTGTCAATTGTGAGGCATCATACGAAGATGATGCTGAACTCGAACGGGCCAGCTATAGAAATACTGTTATCATTTTAAGAAAGAGGTGATTCCAATGGGTCAGAAAATCAGCCGTCCATTTTCTCCCCAGCTAAAAAAATAAGGAGGTTTGCTATGAAAAGAGTCATTGCTTTATTCTTATCTGCTATTCTGTTGGTTTCCCTTTCCGTTCCAGCCTTTGCTGCAGAGCCACAACAGAGTAATCGTATCCACGCTGCCCTAGACACCCCCGAATTCAAATCTGCCTACAAAGATTTACAAGTAGTAAATGAAATTATCGAAGAGGTGCCTAACAGCAACATCTGTTATATCTACCATGATCTTTCGGATGGCAATTCTATTAGCTATATGCTCAAAAACAACAAAGTAGTATATAAAGCTTATGTTGTTACCAAAGAGCATAAAGTGACCGAGTATAATTATTCCGAAGACGGTACTTGCGTTGCCTCAACGAATGTTTACCGTTCTCCTGAAACACAATATAACCTTGCATCTAACACTTCACTTACATACGCTGGTCAAATAAAATATTCCACCCCTAAGGATCATTTAGGCACTATATCAACTTTTTACATGGATTGTAGTTATCGTAAAGAAGTAGATCCTGTTGCACAATATAATGTAGCCAAACAAAGTCAAAACAAAGCAGCCTACGCAAGTTTTCTTGCTAGCTTAATAAGCTTGCCCCTTGGCTTTGCCCACCCCCTTGCAGGAGCAATTATGGCACTTTTCGGTCTTGGTGCCAGTGCGGTTGGATTTGCAATTCCAGACTATATGCTTCATGCTAAAAAAACAACTATGCACTGGAAAATCAAAGATACCCGTGCTGCTGACCGCACATATTTCACCACTGATTGCGAATATATCATTACTGACGAGGAACAACTGAACGAAAAATATAGCGATGTGCACTACTATACATATACAGACTTTGTAAACAAAAATAAATCCATGGCTTCGCATTTCCAGCAATTGATCTACCGTGGACTTTACTTAGAACCTGTTCAATGGACCATTGGTTAAAACCGGCACTACAGAAAGGAGATATAGTGAAACATATCCTTAGTTTATTGTTAACATGTATGTTAATAATTGAATGTCTCCTGTTTCTTCTCTGGACTTTAGCATACTTTGACCTAAGTCCAATTCCACAATCACCTTTTGGGCTACAACTCATTGCAATACTTATTTTAATCTTATCTACTGTCATTCTACTTTTTTATATCAGAAAGAAAAACAAGAGATAATTACAAAAAGACTAGCAAACTCAACATTGCCGCCTTAATCGCATAAAAAGGGTAGGAGAAATTTTCTCCTACCCTTTTCATTTTTCCCAAAACCAGCTCCACCGTAACCGTCAAACCTAACCGCGCATAGACACACATGAGACAATAGTAGCGGAACGTTGCGTGAACTGCTACCCGTCAAGAGGACAGTGAAAAAATATAAAGGTTTCTTGGCCAGCAGCCATGTGCTGCTGGCCGCTTTTTATGCAGCGAGACAACGCTCATGCTTTTCCATCGGTGTTAACACACCCAGATTGCGCTGCACCCGTCTGGTGTTGTAGTAATGGATATAGTTCTCAATCGTCTGAACAAGCTCGCGTTTGCTGGTGAACCGTTTGCCGTAATAGCGTTCCCGTTTCAAAATGCCCCAAAAGCCCTCCATCGGACCGTTATCAATGCAATGTGCTACACGAGACATACTCTGCGTCATTCCAGCCTGCATGAGCTTGTGGTGGAAAGTGCGGTTGGTATACTGAAAGCCTCTGTCGCTATGGAATAGCGGATGTGCATTTGGATTGGCTTGAGTTGCCTTGTCAAAAGTCTTGAAAACCAATGGATTATCATTGCGCTCACCGAGCACGTAGGACACAATACGCCGGTCGCAAAGGTCGAGGATGGCGCTTAGATAGAGTCTGTGGATATCGTTTCCCTCGTACCACTTGAATTCTGTCACATCGGTGAGCCACTTCTCGTTGGGCTTTGCGGCATAAAATCGCCTGTTCAAAAGGTTCTCTGCAAGGTACTGCGGGTTCTTTGCCTGTCTGGTGCAGCCATGGTTGTTGTACTTGATTGTAGAACGGATATCTCTGGTCCGGCAGATGCGGAGCACCCGCTTGTCATTGACATGGATACCATGGTCATGGCGTAGATCGTCATTGAGTCTCCGGTAGCCCTTGTCTGGACTTTCCTCATGGATCTTCTCAATCGTATCCGCAAGGCGTTCATTCTCCGCAGTTCGTCGGCCCAGCCTACCGGAAGCCCATCTGTGGTAGGCCGAGCGTGCCACATGGAGCGACTCACAGGCCAGTTCGATTGGATACCCCTTTTCTTCGTGTGCTTCCCGGATTGCAGCATAGATATGGCGCTGTTTCACTTCCGAAAGGCATCTCTCCTCTCGATCTCGTCCAATTTTTTTAGCAGGTCACGCTCCATTTCCGCCAGATACAGCTTGTGCTTGAGCTGCTCGATCTCGATCTGAGCCTTCTCCAGCTCGGTCCGGGGGGCCTGATCCTTCTTGCGCTTTCCGCGCCGGTCCTCCAGACCGGATTCGCCCATCTCCTCAAACCGCAGCGTCCATGTGCGTACCTGCTGGTAGCTTACTTTATACTTCAAGGCCATCTCACCATAGTTTTTTCCACTGGCCAGACAGTCCTTGACGATCTGAACACGTTCTTCCTGCGTGGTGTCTCGCCCTTGCCTCATGTAACTTCTGCCTCCTGAATTCCTTCTGGAGTTAAAATCTCCATGGGCATTATACACCTTTATCCACTTTTGGAGGCTCCTTGTGCTGCGAATACAATATTTTTGGCAGATACTAAGTATACTATCTTTTCCAAACAAGTACTCCTTTACCGCAGCTTCTTTGACTTCCGGAGGATAGCAACGGTTCCTTTTTGATTGAACAAATGCATTTGACCCTTCCGCTCTATATAGAGCTATCCATAGTTCAATTGTTGATATGACTACTGATAATTTCGCCGCTGCAGATTTAAGCCCCATCTCACCCCGAAGGTATGCCTCTACGATTTGAGCCTTTTCTTCTGGACTGGCTTTTGTTTTCCGTGGCATAATAATGCTCCCCTTGATTTTCAGCAAATTTGTTTTTTCACTGTTTCATCAAAGGGGAGCATATCAGCGCAAGGTTTCGCTACTGTTGTATTGTGGGGTGTCAGAATGACAAGCGCAGAGTTGAAACATCGGGCGGAGCTACAGGAGTGGGCG
>ERZ773130.1143-NODE-1143-length-26663-cov-12.491055_pt1 | contig 26663 bp, 27 predicted proteins | sample MGYA00511919_ERZ773130 | MGnify/ENA primary metagenome ERZ773130 (study PRJEB29015, sample SAMEA2737851) | human gut metagenome | biome: human gut; feature: human-associated habitat; material: faeces | place: China | collected 2012 ...
ATAACCTCCTGTGCGTCCATGTATGTGTCATTTACACTTAAAATTATGCACTCCAGCGGGCAGAGCCGTATTCAATACCCTTGCGGTATTTCTTCGCATTCTTACCCTTGACATACACCGTCAGCCGGACGAGGACTGCGCCGAGGATGCCGACGCAGATATCCAGCGCGTGAAAGCTGGGTGCGGAGCTGGCGAAGGCCGTCTGAAAGCCCTGCCCGATATGCAGCAGCTTTTCCGAGGCGTCAAGCCCCGGCGCCAGCCGCACCGCCTGGCAGAGCTTATCAAAGAGATACACAAAGAACAGATACGGCAGGTTTGGCAGAAGATATTTTTTGAGCTTATCCTTCATCGCTCCACACTCCGTTCTCTGGTCTTGACCTTTTCGCCGCGCTCCTGCTCCTTGTGCTGCGTTTTGGACTGCTCCTGTGCCTTTTCCAGCTTGTGCCGGATAGAAGGTGCTTTCTCACGGCTCAGATTTTTAGCGGAGAACTCCCGGAAGGCCGCTGTAATCACATCGGCGTCCCGACCCTTGAAGAACACCAGGTAACGGGTATGCTCGCCGGAAGTGTCCTTCTTCAAAGCAAAATCCAGGCCGTACTTCTTCGCTGTGGAAGAAAAGGCCCGGATATTCTGATCTGTGATCTCGATGTTGGAAACGCCGGTGTTGTGCTTCATAAGCTGCCGGAGCGTCTGCTTGCCGTGCCGGAGCTGCGGATTTTTCTTGTGCTTCTCCATGTCTGCCAGCACCTTCTTTATAGCCTGCTGCAAGAGCTGGGCGGTCATTTTGCTGGCCTCCACACATAGCGCAAGGGTTTTCTGCGTGATTTCTTCCTGCAAGGCGTTCACCTCCGATCTCCGCTGCCGTACAGGTCATGGCTGACAAGGGATGTGTAATAGCTGTCCATCGTGACCGGCGCGTTATACAGCGCCGCCAGCAGATATTTCTTGATATTGCGGACATAGGTGGTGTTCTCCCGCATCCGGTCAAGGACATACTCGATATGCGAGGCGTTCAGCTTCAGGAACCGCGACCGGACGACCTCGGCAGGGTAATCGTCCCCAGCCACACGGATCATCTCCCGGTTGGAGCAGACGGTATCCACCATGAGCTCCACCAGCTCGTCCAGCCGGTCCTTGTCAAGCTGCACGTTCTGCGAGAGTACGTCATACTCGATGTTCTCTAAGATCAATGCCCGATAGCTTTCCCGCTTTCGCATCCCGTCCTGTCCGGTCCGCTCCCCGGGGGCTGGGGGACTTGATGGGATAGGACTTGATCCTTGCGTAATTGATAGATCTGTCTTTGATGGATAGTTACTTGATTCTTCTTTATTTAATTGGGCGGGGTTCTCCTGAATTGGAGCGTCCAACATTGGATTTGCCTGTACGGGATTTTCCCGTATAGGTTTTTCCTGTGTAGGTGATGGCGCTTTAGGTTGTTCCAGAATAGTGTATTCGATAGAGCCGAGCTGCCCGTTTGCGCCACGGACACGCGCACGGATCAGATAGCCGTGCGCCTCCAGCTCCCGGATGCCACCACTGATGCTGTCAATTCCATCCTTGCAGATACGGGCAAGACCCTTCATGGTGTAGTCCCAATTCTCCGGCAGAGACAACATGAGAGATAAAAGCCCTTTCGCTTTCAGCGACAGCGACATATCCCGCAGATGATAGTTTGACATGACCGTGTAATCCCTGGTCTTTTCGATACGGAATACAGCCATCTTCGCACCTCCTTCCTCTGAAAATGAAAAGTGTTGATTTCGATGAAAAAAGCCTCCGGTTTGCCTCTCGGATGTGATCCATAGGAAAACATCCATGCCCGCCTGCTTGCGGCGGTCAGAGAGGAAAAAACAGAGGCTTTCGCACCCTAATCACAACACTTGAATTTAGGTATAGAAAAAGGGCGGCTGTCTTAAAAACAGTCGCCCGAAAAGGGGATATATACAAGTTATTTGCTACTCGTCCGCCTTGAAAACCGTTGATATTACTGGCTTTTTCAAAAAGTTCTGTATCACCACTCGCACCATCTAGTAGAACCAAAAAAGATATCTACGCGAAAAACCCAGAAGTTTCAACGACTTCCGGGTTTTTTTGCGCTCAATTTTTGAAGTCGGAAAAAAAGATATCAAAAAGCGTTTTGGCAAAATCAGTGGACCTGTACCTTTACCCACGCGATTTTTGGCCGCTTTTTCGGAAATTTTTCGAGAAAGCGGCCCTTTTTCGCTCTCGGCAAAACGTAGAATTTAAGCAGGTTGTTTTGTTGGTATTGCTGAATAGACATTCCGAGTGTATGCGCCATGATGTTGGCACGGGCAAGGCCCGAAACATACAGGAGGATTCAATATGACCATTGAAAACGCAAAAGTGCTGCAGGAACGATTGGCAGAGGAAGCTGCTGCACAAGTTCAGGTGCAAGGCGGCAAAGAACTTGCCGATGCCTGCATTCACAGCATCGGCATCGCCAGAAAAGCGTGGGGCATCCCGGCCGACGAAACAGCAAACAGGCAGACACACGCGCAGGAAGAACAAACACGGCGTGTTTCTTATAAATTATTCCGACTGATTGATAAGCATTTCCCCTCGTAATACCCCTCTAAGAGTAGTTACGCCTACACCAACAGCAATGTTGATGTGGGCGTTTTCTTTGGAAAAAGAAGCAAATATTCAAAAAATTTTTCAAAAAATTCTGCGACCAACGGCGATAAAACCGTACTTATGGAGTGAAAGGGAATGTACGCCCCTCTGCGGCTATGCTGACGGGTCACACGAACTTCAAAATACCAATTCAGGAGGTGGAATTGACTATGATGGTGTTTAATACTATGTATGGAGTTGCGCACTGGTCTGCCTATTTTACCTTTCCTTTCTGGAGGTTGCGATTAAAAATTAGCAGGCATGGCGCATAGCCTATTTCATATTGGTGGGCTATGCGCGTTGCTTCCATCTAACAACTGTACGAGAGAAATCAATCGCTTTATGACCAACACGGGAAAGGAGTTTTCTATGAAAAAAGTAGTTTGTTTCATGCTGGCAATTATAATGATGCTTTCTATGACTGTTACAGCTTTTGCAGCCGGAAACAATAATAGCGAAAATGCGCCTCACATTGATCCAATCTTTGACCTTGTTGATGAGATCAGTATGGTGCCTCAAAACGGTACGCTCACAACAACAACGGAGAGCATAGTTGTAACAGGAACCATTTCTGATGCGGATAAGATTCAAGCACTCATCAACGAGGGAATCGTTGAGTGCGGTCTGAATGGAGAACTACCTACAAAGGTTGTAGTAACTCAAATCATCGACAACACAGCTCTCAATGAGAAAACCGTAGTTCCACAGGCTACGGCTCCTACTACACCCATTTCGATTACAAAGTCAAATTTCTTCGATGGAAGATATTTTGAGGAATATGATCGTTATATGATTGACGGGCCAAGTGAGTTTACAGAAACATATAGCCGGACATCTACTGCAAACTGGAATTCTGACATGACTTCTAGTGTAGAAGTTAGCGGAAAGATTTATAGCGTTGCCGAGGTAAAGGGCGCTGTTTCCAAATCTATGGAATACACTATTGGAGAGTCTTATACAAAGACATCTAATTACAAAGTAAACATTCCAGAAAACAAATACTGGGTAATTAAAGTCTGGACGAGTTATCGTGTATTTACATATACCGCAAAGGTTGGCACTGTTCAGATTGCTACGGGAAAGTCCTGGTATCCCAACGGTCTTGTAATCCTGCACACTGAACACAATTCTTAAAAACAGGAGGTTGCCATGTTAAAAGATAAATTTGCAGTTTTATCTGTAATCTCTCTCCTCCTTTATGCGATTACAGATTTTTGCCGAAACGCTCTTGAAACCGCATTTCGCGTTCAACTCATAATTGGGAGCGTTAATCATTCAAGTAGTGATTGGGCAATTAGCTCAAAAACCTGTCAACAAGTATTATTAACATTGGCAACGGTCTGTTTAATTATCTCTATCATGAATACTATTATTGACGCAATGCAAAAGCGGCAAAAAAAGTAATATAGTATCGGGGCAAAGAGATTATCAATAGCAACTGTGTCCCGTTTTGCTTTTTAACTATTTTCAAAAAGATTTAGGTAACACATACATTCTCGGCTGCTGTACTGGATCAGCGCATAGCCAAACCAATAGTCCAGAGGTTATGCGCAAATAAGTTCGATTAGATACTTCACATAAAAGGTAGGTATTACAAATGAAAAGATTCTTTTCGCTTTTCTTGGCGATTATTTTAATTTGCAGTATGTCCGTAACTGCATTTGCAGATTCCGTTGATTCCGCAGACAGCGTTTCTCCTGCCAAGCTTCATGTTGCAAGAGAAGCAGGCTCTGATACTGTGGATATGCTTGCAGCTGAACATTTAAGCACTATGAAACTTCAGTTCGCTGCAAATCCTTCCGCACTTGGATTCGGCGCTGATGAATTGTCCTGTGCTTTGTTGGGTAATGCGTTCACTTTGTATGTATTCGATACGAGTGGGCGAATTGTTTCAGATGATACTCTGGCTTATCCTGTGATTTACAACGATGAAATCATTGCCGTCCTTGAGGTTTATTACGACAACACAACTGATGCTTATTACTACACTTTTGGCAAAGCATATGCAGAAAACCTTAATGAGCTACGCTACGAAAGCGATGTGAATACCAACGCCAATTTAATTATAGGCAGGGTCGCAGATAAGCTCTTTATTACAGATGGAAGCAATGTAGATGTTATTTATGAAATGCCCGTAGATCAGATAGCCTCGGTATCTTCTGTTGACATTGAAAGTGTCTGTGATGTTTTGGCACAGAATGTACGTGCCAGTTTTTCTGCAATAAATGAAGTTAACACTCAATCCGACCAAGTAATGCCTGAATCCTCTCAGGCCAGCGTAACGCCAAGATCAATGCCGAATCCTCTGCCTGTTCCTCATGTAGCTCAGACTGGAGTTTGCGGCGTTGCCGCATGGGCAGCTGTATTAAATTACCGCTTTGGCACAAGCTACACTAATGCAACTTTAGCCACGGCAATGGCTGACGATTACTCAAACGGCACCGGCGGCATTCCTAATATGGACGATTACAGAGATTATGCTAATGACGTCCACGATGCAGGATGTGTCCGCGCCAACTCACTTTTTTCAGCACAATGAAAAGCAGTATCAACAATGGCAAACCTATTATGGGATCGTGGTACTCTGGCTCTGGTACTGATAAGACATGGCACGCGATCATCATTACTGGATATGTCCAGAACAGCACTTCCAATTATACTTATGTTCTCAAAAATCCGTGGTACGATTACACACAGACAATTACGGTAACCAGCGCTAGTTCCGTGGTTTATGCTGATGCAGGATACACCTGGAATCTTTCTCAGTCTGTTTATTAATTATAGAGAACATAGCCGAATATTAGTAGTCACTTTCGCACCACCGTTACTGGTGGTGCGAACTTATTATTGAACACAAAAATCATTTGATATAAAGTGAAAGTGCAGAAAGAATTCAGAATTATGTGTTATAATCGAATGACCCATCTAAGTGGGAAACCTCAAACAGGGAGAAAAGAGTATGGAAAACGAAGCAACTGAATCACAACCATTTATGGAGGAAACCTCTTGTGCCTTTACCGAACATAGGCCAACGAGGTTTTCTTTTAAGTATGACGAAACACACCCTGGTTGTATTACACTGAAAAAGACACTGGCAGAGCAATTTAAAGGAGTAGCACCGTCTATACCGTTCATTGCGCCCAATCAAAAAGAAAAAATGTTTTTGTTATTGGCTCTTACAATTTAATTCAAAAAATTTGCGACCTTTAGCGCCAGAACCGTACTTAATAAATAAAGGTTTATTAAATTCAAATAGTGAGGTGAACACATGGGTGACTGACTTAATGATTATTGAGTTGTACTTTGCGCGTGACGAGAAGGCAATTAAAGAGACTGATACCAAATACGGCAAGCTTTGCTTTAGCGTTGCCAATAACATATTGTGTAACGATGAAGATTCAGAAGAATGTGTTAATGATACATATTTGAGTGTCTGGAATACGATCCCACCGACCAGACCAAACAATTTTATGGCTTTCATTTGCAGAATTACAAGAAATCTATCATTAAAACGATTGGATTTTAATAAAGCAAGAAAACGCACACCTAATGCGATTGTGTCGTTTTCGGAACTGGAGGAAATTTTGTCAGACGAAAGTATCCCTCGCCCAGAAGTGGGAACCGATGAAGTCAGCAAGCTCATAAGCGATTTTCTGAGAAAAGAAAAGGAAGATGCTCGCAATGTATTTATCCGCAAGTATTGGTTTTTCGATTCTGTCAGCGATATTGCAACACGATACTCATTTACTGAAAGTAAAGTCAAGAATATGCTGTATCACACTCGGAACAAGCTGAGAGAATATTTGAAGAAAGAAGGTGTCGTGCTATGAAGGTAATGACCTTGGCAGAAGCGATTGGCGGAATTGATGACGATCTTGTATCTGGAGCTATTGTATATCAACCAAAGCGAGCAAAAAAATGGAAGCATAGTAAATGGGCAATGTGGGGGGCGTTTGCAGCCTGTTTATGCCTTGTAGTAGGTGTATTTATCATGACTCATATTCAGACCGGACAGGAACAGCCTGGTGTGGAATCCCCAGCTGGACAAGGCTGTTTCAACGCAACTGTATTAGAAATTACCGACGACAGTATTTTGGTGGAATGTTATGATAGTATCGTCGGAGGCATCTCTGTTGGGAAAAAGATACAAGTAAGTACAAACAATATATCAAGTGAACGAGTTCCTAATTTAAAGCTTGGTGATAATATCAGAATCTTGTATATTGGAAACGTATCAGAGAACGAAAAAGAACTATTGATCCTAGAAAATACAATTTCCATTTTCCTGCTCGACGAAAATGGAGAAGTGATCATCGAAGATGTTAATTGATGTGTACCAGGAGTTGTTCTTAGCAAAACAGCTCCTGGCCTTTTTATCGTTTATAATGAGCATCTTGTCAATCTTGATTCAGAAATCTTGAAATGGGGGGGACAGAAGATAAATTTTCTTATTCCACAAGCAAAAATGTCTGTGCGGATTACTGCCGCACAGACGACATTTTTCGTTTTGATTATTCTTTGCTTAGACACATAGTAATCGAGATTAAGCTAAACATGGCAAACCTCCCGCTGCGATGCAGCGGGAGGTCATTTATCTGCTGGCTCTCAGCAGAGCGTCTGTTTTTAATGTTGCACCCATCATATCCTTGTGTGCTTCTCGTCCTTCCAAACAGAGAGGTGAAAGGAATGTCAGCGCGTTCTGGATTCGACTCAAATCAGACGCGGAGAGCGTATTCTCATGCAGATGGCGCAGCACCCGGCGATAGGATTCGCGGAGCGTTTCATCCACAGACGGCTGAAAGAAATAGTTCGAGATCAGGCCGCCGATCAGGGCGGCTTCGGTATCGGTGTACTGCATGGTGATTGCCCTCCTCTGCGATGTTCACGCAACAAACGTGGCAATCATACCACAAGATGCAGTACCGGTCTATGCGCATTGTGCCGAAATATTGAATCACAAACCAATACACAAAATGAAGCGGCGTTTCGCTCTCTTATGAAAAGAGGGTTGAAACGCCGCTTTTTCCTTTTTTATATTTCAAAACCAAGACATAGGAGGTCACAAAAATGTCTGTATTCCGTGTTGAAAAGACCAGAGGTTACACGGTCATGTCCAACCACCATCTCCGCAACCATGCGCTGTCCCTCAAAGCCAAGGGTCTGCTCTCGCAGATGCTGTCGCTGCCGGAGGATTGGGATTACACGCTGCAGGGTCTTGCGCAGATCAACAAAGAGAGCATCGACGCCATCCGCGAAGCTGTGCGCGAGCTAGAATGTGCCGGTTACATCAAGCGCAGCCGGGAGCGTGACGAGCGTGGCTGCCTGCGCGGAACCGTCTACACGATCTACGAGCAGCCGCACGCGGAGCCAACGCCGGAAGAACCTACGCAGGAAAAGCCTGCGTTGGATAACCCAACATTGGAAAAGCCTATGTTGGGTTTGCCTACGTTGGAAAATCCAACGCAATTAAATACTGAGAGTACTAAGAAAAGAAAAAGACAAAGTAAAGACTCATCAATTACCGATTCGATTCCTTTCCCTTCCGGTTTTCCGGAAAGTCCTACGCAGAAGCGAACGGAAGCGAAGGAATCGTTTGAACGCTACCGGGACTTGATCTTGGAGAACATCGACTACGACGTTCTGGCAAGCGATCCTCACGTTGACCAAGAGCAGCTTGACGAGATCGCCGATCTGGTGCAGGAGACGGTTTGCAGCACCCGCAGCCAAATCCGCGTTGCAGGCAACGATTATCCAGCCGAGGTCGTGCGGTCAAAGCTGCTGAAACTGAATAGCGAACATATCCGTTTCGTCATGGACTGCCTGAAGCAGAACACAACACGGATTCGGAATATCCGGCAATATCTGCTGGCAACGCTGTTCAATGCGCCAAGCACAATGAACAGCTATTACACCGCTCTAGTCGCGCATGATATGGCAGCGGCATAATCGTTGAAAACGCAAATCGGGCTGCCCTGCCCCCAAAAAACCAATGTTAAAAGAAAAACCCACAAATAGGAAGGAGATCTCTATGTGAAAGATCAAATTCATATCCATCCTGCTGGTACTGTCAACGCTGCTGACGGTACCGGCTTTTGCTTTTTCCACAGGCTTTACGGACGTGTCCGAGAAAGCCACCTATGCGGAATCTGTTTCTTATCTTGCTGACGCTGGCATTCTAAGAGGTACGGCATCCGGCAGATTCGCACCGAACGAGAAGATCACGGTCAGCCAGTGGGCGACGATGCTCTGCCGCGCGTTTGACACCGAGCCGGAAGGCGTTTCATGGCAGGAAGTGGGGGCGAATGCTGTCCAGATTGCCATCCGCAGCGGCTGGTTGGAGCCGACAGCAATCAGTGACGCAAATGGTCTTATCTGCCGCGGCGAACTCTATCGGACTGCTTTCGCGGCAGCCGGAATCCCGCTCTACGATGCGACGCTTTACGGCCTTGACTGGCTTTCTCCCAGTGAAAACACCCTGCGCGTCGGCAAAGAGCTTGGCCTTTGTGCTGAAAACAAGACCGCAGCGGAACTCGTCACACGAGCTGAAGCCGCGCAGCTTCTTCATGCCGTCCTGACGCAGACGCTGACCGTTACGCCGCCCGATACGCCGATTGTAGTGGAGAATTTGACGCAGTGGAATGTGAACGCATTCCTGCTGGAACTCTGCAAGGTTCCACAGCCAATCCTCGACGCTTTCAACGAAAACGGCTGGACGTTCGTGATCGGCACAGAGTACCTCACGAATCTCAGCCGCAAGCTTGGCGTAAACTGCATCGGCGCGGCGGTGTACACAGAAAAGCGAATTTATGTTTCCGAAGCCAGCGCGGTCCTGCACGAGTTTGGACACTTCCTCGATTGCGCAATGGGCTTCCCGCAGGAGCATAAAGACCTGTATGCACTGGAAGCCGCATCTGCGCCGATGAAGCAGCACGCCAAGAGCAACAGCTTGGAATACTTCGCGGAGTTCTTCGCGTACTGGCTTTCCGGCAGCACGCGGACGCTGGCGCAGCTCAAGGAACTGACTCCGGAGACGTATGTGTATTTCGAGTCTTTAGAAATCACGCATTGGTTCTCTGCGTAGTGTAGTGCAGTGCAGTCTTATGGTCGCCGCGATCTGCGTCGCTTTCGGCATTTTGCACATCTAAGCGCTGTTTTCAGATACACCCTAGGTACACAATGTGTCATGGGGGGGACAGTCGGTACGGGCAAAAGCAAGACGCAAACTCATGCATTTGAGTTTGCGTCTTGCTTTTTACATAAGGATAGAGCTTCGCAGGAACGTAAGCGTCAAACCTAACCGCGCATAGACACACATGAGACAATAGTAATATGTATGCTCCGACTTACAAACATTGCGCATGATTGCCAATTCATACACAAAATATCTCATAAAAAACAATACATAATTGTCATGGCGCAAACAGGCCCTTTTTTGGCACTATGCCCATTTGACAGGTCGATAAATGACGTGCTATCGTTTAATTGATACAAAAATACCGGCTGAAATGTGAGAAATGGATACGGCGTGCACAATTGCCGCCGATCCGGCCTTGTTGAGGGATTCGATATGATCAATCAATGCTATGAATACGAAGCAGCACATACAATCCAGGACGTGCTGTCCTGCAATGGGGATTTAAACATTGCGCTGGTTGCGGACTCGCATCTGGACAATTCCGTCCCGGCTACCATTGAGAACATCTCCGCAGTCGATCAGGCGGTACATTTTGACTGCTGCGTCCATCTGGGTGATTTCCTCGCCGGTGAGATCGGCAGACGGTACGCAAAGCTTCTGCTGCGGCAGCAGCTCGCGCTGTTCCGGCCCACTGTTTCGAGCGGACGCTTCTTCCCGGTGCAGGGCAATCACGACGCATGCAGCGGGCCGTATTCCGCGCGGCTCTGGCCGGAGGCCATCGGCTTTCTGGACGCGGAGCAGAACGTCCGCCGTCCGGCGCAGAAGCCCTATTATTATGTAGATGTTGCAAAAGAAAAGGTTCGCCTTGTGTTCCTGTGCTCGTATTTTTATGAGCACCGCGACGGCGAACCGATCATGATCTTCGGATACGAAGAAGATCAAATTCAGTGGCTTCAAAACGAGACGCTGGTTTTGCCGTCGGACTGGACGGTGATGCTATTCTCGCATGACGCGCCGTTTTCTGCATTGCTGTTCGATGAGAAAACTGCACTCGAAAAGAACGACATCGTCAACGGCAATCAGATCTTTCGTGCATTGGAGCAGTGCCGAAAGCAGTACGGCTTCGACACGGCTGGATGGTTCATCGGCCACTATCACGGGGATCGGATTAAGACGCTTTTCGGGATCCCATTTGTCATTACCGCGTCACAGACCGCATACGACCCGCAGCTGTTTGATGACGACGTGCGCTTCTGGGAGAGAGAGCTGGGCACGCCGAGCGAAGATCTCTGGGATGCGCTCGTTCTGAAAAAGAGTGAACGCCGGGTCTATCTAAAACGCTTCGGCGCTGGCGAAGACAGAATCGTTCATTATTAAATATAGATGGAGGCATCCATATGGAACCACATTTTGCGGACAATTGCCGGTCGCTGACAGAAAAGCTCCATGCACTCCGGGAGCCGGACGATCTCTGCTTCGCGCTGCTTGCGGGAACGGCTGTGTCGGATTTCGCGGATCATACGGACGAAAACATCCGCGCGGTCGATGCGCAGACGCATTTTGACGGCGTCATCCACCTTGGCGATATTTTAAACGGCAGCATCCCCGAAAATGCGTCCCGCTTTGTACTCTCGCAGGAGCTGGCGCGGTTTCAGAATGCAACAGCTTCCGGCAAGCTCTACATTGCCTGCGGCGACGACGATGGCTTTCGCAATGAGCGCTATGTCGGCCAAATCGTGACGGGCATTGTTACAGACGAGCGCTGGTATCAGCAGACGGCGTATCTGGAGCAGTGCCCTGATCTGCACCGGCCGCAGGACAAGCCGTACTATTATGTGGATTTTACTGAGCGCAAGGTGCGGCTGATCATCCTCTCGTCCTATGCCTCGCAGATCGACGAGCAGGAGGAGCTTTTTGAAAAAAGCTGTCAATACGGCGTGGAGCAGCTTGCGTGGCTCAAAACAGAGGCGCTCCAGCTTCCTGAGGGATGGGCGATATTCCTGTTTTCGCACGCGCTGCCAAAGTCGCATTTTGAAACAGGTACTGACCCATGGAACTATATGGAATACGCCTCTGAGCCGGCCATGATGCTGCTGCGGCAGGCGCAAAAGCACGGTATCCGCATCGGTGGTTGGTTTGCAGGGCACTACGCCTGCGATTACGAAACTACGTTCTGTCACATCCCATATTTCCTGATCGACTCAGTCCGCCCGCAGCCGATAAAATCGCTGTTTCCGAACGTCAGGAAATGCACGGAGCGGGGCTTGGGCGCGGAAACAGAAGATTTATGGGACGCGCTGCTCCTGAAGCCGAATCAGCGGCGCATCTATCTGCTGCGCTTTGGCGCGGGAGAAGACCGCGTGTTTGACTATTGACCGGACTGGAAAGGATAAAGAAATGGAACATACTTTCAAGACTTTCGGCACGATGCTCGACTGCTCACGAAACGCCGTTATGACGGCGGAAAGCGTCAAGCGCTGGATCGATCTGACCGCGAAGCTCGGCTGCAATACGCTGCATCTTTATATGGAGGACACCTATGAGGTGGACGGCCAGCCCTATTTCGGCCATCTGCGCGGACGGTACAGCAAGGCGGAATTAAAACAGATCGATGCGTATGCGGCAGCGCACGGGATGCAGGTCATCCCGTGCATCCAGACGCTTGCCCATGTCAACGCCCTGTTCCACTGGCCGGTCTACCGGGAGATCCGCGACGCCGCCGATATCCTGCTGACCGGCGACGAGCGCACCTATGCGCTGGTCGATGGAATGTTCCGCACGCTGCGCGAATGTCTGCGCACCAATATTGTGAACATCGGCATGGACGAAGCGGATCTGCTCGGCCTTGGCAAATATCTGACGCTGCACGGCTACCGCGATCGCTTCAGCATCCTGATGGAACATCTGCGCAGGGTGTCAGAAATGGCGAAAAAATATGGCTTCGAGCTTCTGATGTGGGGCGATATGTTCTTCCGTCTGGCGGGCGGGGATTACTTTACCAATTTCAATCAGGACCCGAAGCTCGGCGAAATTCCGGAGGAAGTCAGACAGCTGGTGCCGGAGAATATTCACCTGGTGTACTGGGATTATTTTAGCCGCGACCGGCAGAGCTATGAGAGAAATATTGACGCCCACAACGCAATCAAAAGCGGTTCATGGTTCGCGGGCGGACTTTGGACATGGGCGGGCTTTGCGCCGCACAACACGTTCAGCATCGCGACTATGCGCGAGGCAATGAAAGCCTGCCACGCAAAGGGTGTTGAAAATGTCGTCATGACCATGTGGGGCGACAACGGCGCGGAATGCTCCAAATTTGCTGTGCTTCCGGCGCTGTTTACCGTCTCGCAGATGGCGCAGGACATTGACGATGTGGAAACCATTCACGCGAATTTCGAACGGGAATTCGGCATTCCATTTGAGGATTTCCGCGCGCTCGACCTGATCGGGACGCAGAACGATTCCGCTGAGGCGATTTATAACCCGGAGAAATATCTGCTCTACTGTGACCCGTTCATGGGCCAGTTCGACAACCGCGTGAAGTCGGGCGACGCGGCTGGTTATGCGGACTGCGCCGCGAGGCTGGCCGTGTATGCGGATCACGCCGAATACGGCTACCTGTTCCGCTCCCTGCGGGCGCTCTGCGCGTTTTTGAGTGTGAAAGCAGACCTTGGCATCCGCACAAGGGCGGCGTATCCGTCCGGCGATAAAAAAGCCGCGAAGGCGCTCTGCACCGATTATGACGCGGCGCTCGAACGGCTGGACGCGTTTTATGCGGCCTATGAGCAGCAGTGGATGCACGAAAACAAGCCGCAGGGCTTTGACGTGGTTGATCTTCGCATCGGCGGCCAGCGCCAGCGACTGCTGCATTGCAGAGACCGGCTGCTGGCCTATGCGGAAGGACAGCTCGACCGGATCGAGGAGCTGGAGGAGCCGGTTCTCGACTGCTGCTGCGAGGAAAAAGCCGACGGACAAGCGACACGGGCAATTTTCTGGCATGAGATCGCGTCGGCAAATGTCATTTGAGACAGGGCGGAGGATACAAAATGAACGTACAATATCATCGGTTGACAGATGCGGGCTTTGCCTATGCCGTCCGGATGCCGGAGCGGATGCACGCAGGTCTTCCAATGATTATCCAGCTGCACGGCGCAGGTGAACGCGGCGGTGGTGAGGATCTGGAGAAGGCTGAGATTCATGGACTGGCGAACATCCTGACGCAAACGCGGGAAGAAGACTGCGTGCTGATCGAACCGCGCTGCCCGGAAGGGTCCTTTTGGGTGGCGATGCTTCCGGAACTGAAGCGGTTCGTTTGCCGCATGATCGAAGCATACGCCTGCGACCCGGATCGGGTCACGCTGACAGGACTCAGCATGGGCGGATACGGCACATGGTTCCTTGCGATGGCGGCACCGGAGCTGTTCGCGGCTATCGCGCCTTGCTGCGGCGGCGGAATGCCGTGGAACGCAGAGGTATTGACTATGCCGGTCTGGGCGTTTCATGGTGCGCTGGACGATGTCGTACCCCTGACGGAGACGGTCGATATGGTCAAGGCAATACAGCGTGCGGGCGGCAATGCAAGGCTGACGGTTTTTGGAGACTGCGGCCATGACGCATGGACGTATGCGTATGATGAAATGCTCCTGCAGTGGCTGCTGGCACAAAAAAGAACGGAGACGGACAAATGAACCCATACCGTTTTGAGAATCAGAATCGGGAAATTGTGCTGTCCCGGTACAATATGCCGACCCCGTGGATGAATTATCTGTCCAACGGGACGCTCCACGCGATGATCTCGCAGGCAGGCGGCGGCGTTGCTTGGTATAAATCCCCGCAGATCTGGCGCATCAACCACTACCGCTTCTTCCACCTGCCGACCGACCGCAGCGGATTTTATACCTACATCAAGGACGGCGATTCCGTCTGGTGCCCGACGAGCGAACCGTGCGCCTGTAAGCCTGAGAAATGGGAGGCCGCGCACGGCATGGGCTACACCCGCTTTACGGCAGAACGTGATGGTCTGCGCACCGAGGTTACATATCTGGTCAGCCCGCTGAAAAACGTCATGCTCTGGCATCTGGAGCTGCGCTCCGACTGTGACCAGAACGTGACGATTTACCCCTACGTCGAGCTTGGCATGATGGAATTCATGCGCGAGCTGCAATGGCAGTGCTACAACAAGCACCAGCTGTCCGTCTACGAGAAGGACGGCGTGCTCATCTACCGCTACGGCGTGGAAAATCAGCCGAAGCCCGACGAGACGCCGCTTGTGTACTTCGCAAGCGACGCGCCTGCCGCCGGGTTTGACTGCGACCGTGATGCCTTCATCGGCAGCTACCGCAGCGAGGAAGCGCCGATCGGACTCGAACACGAGCACCTGAAAAATTCCACACTTTTCGGCGGCGACCCGTGCTTCGCGCTGGAGCTGCCGCTGACGCTCCGCGCCGGGGAAACGAAGTCGGTCAATATCTATCTCGGCACGGAGATGACGGAGGACGAGATCTTCCGGTCCCTTGCGGCCTGCAAAGCCCCTGACTTTTTCACCGCGTCCATGCAGAAGCTGGCGGCAACATGGGAGGATTTCTTCTCCGGCTTCCAGTGCAGCCTCCCGGACAAGGACGCGGAGACGATGATCAACATCTGGAATCCCTACCAGATGGAGCGGAACTTCCGCTTCTCCCGGAATATCAGCTACTACGCCACCGGTACGTTCCGCGGCATCGGCGTGCGCGACACCGCGCAGGACGTGCTGGCCATGATCCCCTTGCAGCTTGACCGGGCAAAAGAGAAATTTGAATTGCTCCTGACCCAGCAGTATCAGGACGGCCACTGCAACCACTATTTCTTCCCCACCGAGGGCTGGGAGCCGGTCACGCGCGTCCACTCGGACAACCACCTCTGGCTGGTCATGGACGCCTATCACATTGCGCTGGAGGAGGGCAGCGTTTCGTACCTCGACACGCAGGCCCCGTATTTCGACGGCGGCAGCGGCACGATCTGGGAGCACATCAAACAGTCTATCCGCTTCACCACGCAGAACATGGGCGCGCACGGCTTCCCGCTGATGCTCAGCTCCGACTGGAACGATATGCTCTATAAGGTCTGCGGCAAGGGGAAGGGCGAGAGCATCTGGACGGGGATGCAGTTTGCCGTCGCGCTGCGCATGATGCAGGAGCTGGCGGAGCGCATGGGTGAACCGGAGTTTGCAGCGGAATGCAAGGCGCTCTATGACCGCCAGCAGGAGCTTTGCCGCACGCTTGCGTGGGATGGCGCGTGGTTCCGCCGCTGCATCACGGACGAGGGACGATTCATCGGCTCAAAATCCGAACCGCAGGCAAAGATCTGGCTCAATACGCAGAGCTGGGCCGTCCTCAGCGGCCTCGGCACACAGGAGCAGCAGAGACAGGCCATGAACAGCGTGAAAGAATACTTGGATACCGATCTCGGCATCAAGAAAATTCATCCGGCCATGACGACGGACTACCCGACGAAGGAAGAAAACCTGACCTGCTACAACAAGGGCTGCGGCGAAAACGGCAGCGTCTTCTGCCATGCGAATACATGGGCAATTATCGCAGAATGTATGCTGGGGCGTCCGGAGAACGCATGGAAGTATTATCATCAGCTTCTGCCGATGATCGCGCAGAAAACGGCAGAAGCGGAGCGTTATAAGGCAGAGCCGTATGTCTATTCCTCGAACATCTTTGGCCCGGAGAGCGATAAATTCGGCCTGGCCAACGTCTCGTGGCTGACCGGAACGGCGGCATGGATGTATCTGGCCGCGACGCAGTACATTTTGGGCATCCGCCCAACGTGGGACGGCCTCGAGATCGACCCCTGTCTGCCGGAGCAGCTGCTCCCGGCAAAGGTCACCCGCGTGTTCCGCGGCTGCCGGTATGAGATCACCATCACGAAAAACCAAAAGCTGCTTCTCCCGCATGTGGACGGAAGAAAGCAGCTGACCGTTACTGTATAAAGGAGACCACCAGTCATGCATTGCACACATGACTGGTGGTTCTTTTTCAAATGCTTGATTCTCCGGTTGCTTTCTTTTAAAATCATAGCATGCACACTTTTTAAGAGCAATTGCAATCATGGCGTGATTGCGTATAAAAATGTCATGAATGCACCCTGTTCGTACTGGCTCACATTCTTTTAGAATGTAACTGTCTGCTGTTATCGAAGCGCAGCATTACGTTCTGCAAGAGAAAGGACAGAGAGATCACATGAAAATATCCGGGATTATTTTTGACAAAGACGGAACGCTGCTGGATTTCAACGAATTCTGGATTCCTGCCGCGCAGTGCGTCATCCGGCGCATTCTTTCGGATTACAAAATCCCAGTCACCGATATCCACACGGAAAAAGCGCTCAATTCTATCGGAATTATACGAAATCACGTGCTTCCTGACGGTTCATTCGCGTGGAAAACATTTTTGGATATGGCGATTGACATGAAGCCGGCGCTGGAAGCGATGCACGCGCAAGCACCGGTTGACACGCGGGATTTGGAGGGAAAGCTCACCCGGTATTTTGACGAGGAGAGCTTTGCGGAGAACAAAAGTATCAAGGGCATTGGGGATTTGCCGGCCATTTTGCAGCCGCTGCATGAAAAGAGCATTCATTTCGGCGTTGCAACCACGGATACCTGCGAGGCCGCGGTCAAATGTCTGAAAGGCTTGCAGATTCTGCCGCTGTTCTCCTTTTTCGCGGGAGATCAGATGGCAGGGGATATGCCGTTAAAGCCGGATGGGCGCATCATTTCGCGCGCCGCGGCGCAGTGGCACATTGCGCCGGAAAATATCCTTGTTGTGGGCGACACGATAAACGACATGAACTTTGCGCACAACGGCGGCGCAATCGCCGTTGGTGTTTTAAGCGGCGTTTCATCCAGAGAGCAGCTGGCGCCTGCGGCGGATTACATTTTGGATTCCGTCGCCGATGTTCCGGCACTCATCCGGCAATTAGAACAGAAAGGACTGTGAGGCAAAATGGAATATGCATTTCTTGCCATTGCAATTGTCTCGGAGGTTATCGCCACAAGCTATCTGAAGCAGACGGAGGGCTTTACAAAGCTGACCCCGTCGCTGATTTGCGCGGCGGCGTATATTGTCTGCCATTACACCTTTGCAAAAAGTCTGAACCGGATCAACCTGAATATCGGATACGCAACCTGGTGCGGCGTTGGACTGATTGTCACCTCGCTGGTTTCGATTTTTGCATACAAGGAAAAACTCTCCACGGTTGGAATCATCGGGCTTGTGTTGATTACCGCCGGCTGCGTGATGGTGAACGCCTTTGGAAACAAGTAATAGCCGCTTTGTGCGGCTTTGCCGTCCTGGCAGGTGCAGCATCAATGAATGGATGTGAGGTAACCTATGTTTGAAGCGTTTTTTACAGATTCATGCCTGAGATACCGCATAGAGGTAATTAACGGGATTGATTTTTACGGGTTGGGATTCGGCATGGTGCGCGGCGAGAGCATGGGAAAGTGGATCTCGCAGTGGATGCAGAAGGGCGAAACGGCATCGGTGCTCATCACGAACACGAAACTGCCGGACACCTCCGGCTTCGAGTTTGCAGAGCGCATTCGCAGTCAATGTCCGCGCGTCCGCGTGATTTTCGTGACGGATACCCCGAGTCTTGCGGAAGCACAGCAAGCTGTCCGGTGCGGTGCATATGACTATTTGCCGAAGTCTGACGGGATCGACGCGCTGCGCAGCACGATGATCCGCGTTTCAGAGGAGCTGCACGCGGAAAGTCGGGAAGAAGCCTATCTGCGCAGCCAGACCAATTGGGATGAGATTATTCCAAAGCTCCTGCGCTTGCTTACGGCCTTGCGGCCGGAAATCTGCGAAGAGCATTGGCAGCTGTACTCCAGAATCAAGCCGCTGGTTTCCAATGATTCATTCTGCATCGAGACGCTGCTGGTGCGTGCGCTGATGGAGGAGCTGCGCATGGAAATTCGCCGCCGCGATGAGGCGCTTTTCCTGCAAATCCGAAGCAGCATAATGGACACGCCGCTGGAGGAACTGACATCCACACACGCTGTGGCAAAGCAAATCGACACAATCTGGAAGCTGCTCGCGGAAAAGGGCTATATTATGCAGGAGGATGCGCTGAAAAGCGACACCATTGGGCGCGCCTGTGTCTATATGCAGACGCACCTTGGAGAAAAGCTGACTGCCGAGAGCGTAGCGGCGTATGCCCATATCAGCTCACGGCACTTTGTCCGAAAGTTCCGCGCGGAGATGAATGAGACGTTTGCGGAGTATCTGCTCCGCATTCGGATCAAGGCGGCCATTGGAATGCTGAAGAACGGAAAGGACGTCAAATCCATCCCGGAGGCCGTGGGCTACAAGGACAAAAAGAGCTTCTGCACCGCTTTCAAGACCTGTACCGGCTGCTCCATGCGCGAATATCAGCAGAGGCTGAATCTGAGCCAGCGAGAGGAGCCGCCGCAGGAATAAGACGGCGGCGCAGCAGCGTCGATGCAAAAGCAAATCAGGGCGCACATGCAGAAATGCATGTGCGCTTTGCATAATAAGAAACGACCGGATTTGTGCGATTTATCCAATTTTCAAGCGGATGTAAAATCAATGTAAAATTGACCAACAGAGAAGGAAAACGACAGTTGGTATTTAGAAGCAATGCACAAGATGTTGTCGCAAACCCTGCCAATATTGTCGCAATTACGACTTGGAAATAGAAACGCGAATTCGTAAAATGAAGAAAAAGAAAGCGGAGGCACCCATGCGAACCATGACGAAGGAAAGAAAAAAGGAAGGGCCGCGCCTTGGCCACAAAGGCCGGGCGGACGCAAAGGCCAGCCGTCAGCTGCTGCTTCTGTGCATCCCGGCGATCATCGCTTATATCCTGTTCAACTATATACCGATGGGAGCCGCAGTCATCATTCCGTTCAAGAATTATAAATTCTCCAAGGGCATCCTCGGCAGCGACTGGTGCGGCCTTGCAAACTTCAAGTGGATCATCCAGTCCGTCGCGCTTGACCGTGCGCTGCGCAACACGGTGCTCTACGGTCTTCTGTTCATGGTGCTCAGTCCGGTTACAAACGTGATCATCGCACTTTTGCTGTTTGAGATCACAAGCAGACGCCGGCTGAAAACCTACCAGACCATCATCACCTTCCCGAACTTCATGTCGATGGTTATCGTCGGCTATATCGTCTACGCCATCCTCAGCCCGAGAACCGGTCTTATGAACCAGATCATCCAGTTCTTCGGCGGCGACCCCGTTGACGTGTATATGAACGCGAAATACTGGCCGTTCATCCTGACCGTCGTGAACATCTGGAAGGGCATCGGCATGGGCTCCATGATGTACTTTGCAGCCTTGATGGGCATTGATACCTCGCTCTACGAAGCGGCGGAGATCGACGGCGCGGGGCGCTTCCAGAAGATGCTGCATATCTCCCTGCCGCACCTTGTCCCGCTGATCTGCATCTTCACCATCATGAATGCGGGCACGCTCATCAGCGGCAACTTCGACCTTTTCTATGTTATCCCGAGAAATACCTCGACGCTGTACGCAACGACGGATATCCTCAACACCTACGTCTATCGTTCCCTGCAGGAATCCAGCTATGCGATCGGCGCGACGACGGGCCTCATTCAGTCTGTTGTGGGTATGTTCCTTGTTCTGCTGTCCAACTGGATCGTCAAGAAGATCTCCCCGGACAACTCGATGTTTTAAGCGGAAGGGAGAATCTTATGAATCCAAAAATCAAGCACAGCCGCGACAGGGCGTTCAAGCGCTTTGTGTATATTTTCTTCTTCCTGATGTGCGCCTGCTTTGTTCTTCCGCTGATCGTCGTCATTTCAGCGTCATTCACCAGCGAACAGGCCCTGACCTCCGGCGGCTTTTCCCTGCTGCCGCGTGATTTTACGCTCGACGCGTACAAGTCGGCATTCTCCAGCGGAACGCGCGTGCTGCGCGCCTACGGCGTGACCATTTTTCAGGCTGTGGTCGGCACGGTCCTCAGCAGCCTCGTCGCAGCACTGGCAGCCTATCCGCTTTCCAGAAGCAATTTCCGCTTCCGCAGGCCCATCACGGTCTTTATCTTCTTTACCATGCTCTTCAGCGCCGGTATGATTCCGAACTACATTATCTTCTCCAAGTATTATAAGCTGGCGGATTCCATCTGGATCTACATTCTGCCCGGCATCACCGGCGGCGCGTGGAACACCATGGTATTCCGGACGTTCTTCAAGGGCCTGCCCGAGACGCTGTTTGAGGCGGCGTATCTGGACGGCGCGAGTGAGCTTCGCATCTTCTTTTCGGTCGTTTTGCCGCTGTCCACGCCCGTTTTTGCGTCCCTTGGCTTTATGGCGCTGGTCGCCCGCTGGAACGACTATACCACGTCCATGATCTACATCCGCAACGAAAGCCTCTATACGCTGCAATACCTGCTCCAGCGCATGATGGATCAGGCGGAATTCATGAAGAATCTTGCGAACAACCCCATGATGTCCGGCAGCGTTTCGCTGGACACGAGTATGCTGCCGAGCGAATCGCTGAAATTCGCCATGTGCGTCATCGCCGCAGGCCCCATGCTGGTTGTGTTCCCGTTCTTCCAGAAGTATTTTGCGCAGGGTCTGACGATCGGCGCAGTCAAGGGCTGAGAGAACAGCCTGTTTTATGAATTGTATGCCTGAAAACGAATGGTACCGCGTTTTGAGGCGTTTACAAGAGAAAACGACACCCCATATCACCTAAAATCTAAGGAGGATATCATGAAAAAGAGAACCATTTGCCTGCTCCTTGCCATGATCATGGTTCTGAGCATCGTTCTGGCGGGCTGCAGCAAGACTGCTGAGACTCCCGCTGCGGACGAAACCCCCGCCGCGACTGAGCCGGCGGAAACCACCGACAACACCGAAACCCCTGAAGCTCCCGAAGAGACTGCCGAGCCCGCGCTTGAGCAGAAGACCATTCAGCTCATGATCACCGGCGCCGGCAAGCAGGCCAACTCCGACAAGGTCTGGGCCGCTTTCAATGAGCAGCTCCAGCAGTACGTTCCCAACACCACCGTTGAGTTCATTGACGTTCCGTTTGAAGAGTACAGCGAGAAGTTCTCCCAGGTTCTGGCTTCCGGCGAAGGCGTTGACCTCGCATGGACCGGCTGGCTGATCAACAAGCCGCAGAACATTGCCGACGGCAACCTGAGGCCGCTCGACGATCTGCTCGCAGAGTACGGCCAGGGCATTGTTGATATCCTCGGCGAAAATGTCGTTGAAATCCATCGCAATGCGGCTGACGGCAAGCTGTACTACCTCCCCAGCTGGCAGGGCCTGTGCGGCGAGCGCCGCGGCTGGCTCGTCGTGACTGAGATCGCAGAGCTCGCAGGCGACACCTGGATCGAGGATACCGAGGCTGCTCTCAACAAGTGGCGCAACAACTACTCCGGCATTGAAGACTTCCAGGCTGTTCTGGATCAGGCGACCAAATATCTGGCTGCTGCGAAGGAAGCCGGCAAGCTCGGCGCTGGCATCAACACCGGCCGTGCATTTGGCTGGTCCATGTACAACGGCATGTATTCCTTCCTCGGCGTTGGTGGTGCTGAGATCGGCATCACCTATTGCGACGGCACCTTCACCGTAAAGGACGGCGTTGCAGGCGAACACTACAAGCTGTACGCCAAGACGATGGCCGACTGGTACAAGGAAGGCTACATCCGCTCCGATATCATGTCTGTTGACACCTCCACGCTGACGACCCCGAAGAACGGTGAGATCACCGACACCACCTATGTCTTCAGCTGCGATCCGTATCTGACCGAGGCCGATCAGGAAGCAGCGATTGCAGACGCCGGTATGGACATGACCTACCTGCCCATCGAAGAGAACGCCTACCTCATTCTCGGCGGCGATACCTCCTACGCCATCCCGTACTGCGCGGATGAGCCCGAGCGCGCCATGATGGTCCTCAACGCGATCTACTCCCAGCCCGACCTGTACAACACGCTGATCTACGGCATCGAGGGCGAGGACTACACCAAGAACGCCGACGGCACCATCACCACCAGCTATGTCGGCGCCAGCCCCACGGCGGACGACAGCTACGGCATCCAGAGATGGATCATCGGCTCCTGCAAGAACGCGCTCATCAACAATGGCACCGATCCCAACTACTATGCCGATCTGGAAGCGCTGGAAGCAACCGCTCAGGTCAACCCGTTCCTGAACTTCACGTTCGACAGAACGAATGTCGAGGGTATCTGCGCGAGCATCCTGAACGTGTACTACGAGTATGGCCCGCAGATTGACAACGGCGTTGCAGGCGACAACTGGGAAGAACTCTATAACAACTATATGGCTGCCCGTAAGGACGCAGGCATCGAAGAGCTTGTCACCGAGTTCCAGAACCAGCTCAATGCCTACATTGAGGCCAACAATATCACTTCCTGGTAAGCATCTAACCAAAAGCGGAAGAGGCATTCCGTCTCTTCCGCTTTTCCTATAAACTTCTTTCCTGATAATTGAAGATATGACGACATATTATATTGATTTTCAGAACGGATGCGACGAAAATGACGGCTTGCGTCCCGAAACGCCGTTCCGGACGCAGCACCCGGAGCTGCTTCAGCCAGACGATACCGTTCTGTTCCGGCGCGGCAGCGTGTTCCGCGGGCCGCTGCAAAATCCGTCCGGCCGCTGGGAGCATCCCATCCATTACGGCGCGTATGGCGAGGGTGAACCGCCTGTGTTCTGCGGCTCCCAAAGCCTTTCCGACCCGGCACAATGGGAAAACGTCGGCGGAAGCATCTGGCGGTTTACCGGCATGCTTTCCGGTGAGACGGCCAACCTGATCTACGGCGACGGAACGTGCGGCGCGCTGCGCTGGACACGCGAGGAGCTTTGCGAGCAGGGCGACTGGTTCGACTCCTGCCTTGGATATTCCATTCAGCATCCCCCGCTTGCGGAGGATCATACGCTGCTGGTCTATTCGCAGGAAAATCCCGCGGCCTTCTACGGAAGCATCGAATGCGCGACCTCGCAGTACCGCTGGCTGGCGCACTGCGGACACGACATGGTCATTTCCGATCTGGAATTCCGCAACAACGGCCTGCACGGGATCGCAGGCGAAGAGGGCGGCCGGAATCTGCGCATCGAAAACTGCCGGTTTGCCAAAATCGGCGGCGCCGTCTGGGATAAAGACCAGAAGATCCGCTTTGGCAACGCCTTTGAGTGCTGGAACGTGGCGGAAAACGTTGAGGTCGAGCACTGCGTGTTCGACGATATCTACGATTCCGCCGTCACGCATCAGGGCGGCGCGGACTGCAAGCCCGCGTACCACTTCCTGATCCGAAGCAACACCTTCCGCCGCTGCGGTATGGCTGCCTATGAGCAGCGCGATCTTCTGCCGACATATGCGGAGTTCACAGACAACGTCTGCGAGGACGCCGGCGAGGGCTTCTCCAGGCTTGGCGAGACGATGCCGCGCCGGTCGGAGATCTGGCCGCAGCCGATGGGACACCACATTTTCCTGTGGCGAATCTCCCACGCGACGGGCAATGAGCATTTCACCGTCAGCCGGAACACATTCGGCGACGCGCCATATGGTGCGGCCGTCTACTCGGTCAATACGCCGGAGGCCGACCGGCTGGTACATCTGGAGGAGAACCGGTATCCGATGCAGCGCTATGCGCTGGTTGGCCGGATGTACGGTATAGATTATCCCGATCCTTCCGCGTGGGAAAGCAGAAGAAAAGAAGAAAGCGAAAGAGAGAGCTCAATGAAAGTCTTTACCGTTGCGCTGATTGGCGCAGGCAACCGCGGCGAAATTTACACCGATATCATGAAGACGCTGCCGGAAAAATTTCGCGTTGTTGCCGTTGCTGATCCGAACGAGAACCATCGCAGAAACATTCAGAATAAGCATAACCTCCCGGACAGTCACGTTTTCCATACCTGGCAGGAGCTGCTGGCGCAGCCAAGGCTTGCCGATCTTGCGGTCATTGCGACACAAGACAGTATGCATTATGAACCGGCCATGAAAGCGCTGGCGGCCGGTTATGATGTGCTGCTGGAAAAACCGCTGGCGCGCACGGAGGACGAATGCGTCGACCTGCTCAATCAGGCGCGCAAATACGGCCGGAAGTTCATGGTCTGCCATGTGCTGCGCTATACGCCGTTCTATTCGCGCGTCAAGCAGCTCATCGACGAGGGCGTGCTGGGTGATATCGTGACGATCGTCCATACGGAAGGACTCGGTAATATCCATCAGAGCCACAGCTTTGTCCGCGGCAACTGGGGCAACACGGCAAAGAGCAATTTCATGCTGCTGGCCAAGTCCTGCCACGACATTGACCTGCTGCAATGGCTGATGAAGAAGAAATGCACGAAGATTCAGTCGTTCGGTTCGCTCAAGTACTTCCGCCGTGAAAACGCCCCGTCTGACGCGCCGGAACGCTGCATCGACGGCTGTCCGCATGCGGATACCTGCCCGTATAATTCGGTCAAGCTGTATCTGGACGACAAGAACAATATGTGGTTCCGCACGACGTCCACCGGCAAGGTCGACCCCACCGACGCGGATGTGGAATTTACGCTTCGTCATACGCAGTATGGCAAATGTGTCTTCAAGTGCGATAATGACGTGGTCGACCATCAGGTCGTGAACATGGAGTTTGCGGACAAATCTACGGCCTCGTTCACCATGAGCTGCTTTAATTACAACGGCAGAAAGTCCAACATCATGGGCACGAAGGGCGAGATGTTCCTCGACTTCGAGGGTGACGAAATCCGCATTTTCCACTTTGAGGGACGCTGGTGGGAGACCATCCACACCAATGGCCGCGTCGACGGTACGTTGGTTGGCGGCCATGGCGGCGGAGACCCCGGCATCGTGAACGCGCTTTACGATTACATGACTGGCGCAAAAACCGCAGACGAGGTCAGCGAGATCGGCATTTCCTGCGAAAACACCCGTCTGGTATTCGCGGCCGAGCGTTCCCGCCTGAACGGAGACGTTGAGACGATCACCCCACTGGAATAAAGAACCTCCCGCAAAAGCGCCGGATATCTGCCGTTCTCCGGCTGATGCCCGGCGCACTATTTTTGGAATGGAGACTGATTTATGAAACGAATTTATAAATCCTGCGTTGCAGTCCTGCTGCTGCTTGCGATGCTCCTGAGCTGTGTTCCGGCGCTGGCCGCCGGAAGCAGCCATAGCTACACGACGCTGCAGAAGGCCGAAGCGCTGAAGACCCTTGGCCTGTTTCAGGGCACAAACAAGGGCTTCGAGCTGGAAAAGACGCTGACGCGCGAACAGGCGATCACCTTGATCGTCCGCCTGCTCGGCGCGGAAGCGGAAGCGAAGGAAAAGAACCCGGCGCATCCGTTTACGGACGTTCTGGCCTGGGCCAGCCCTTATGTCGGCTACGGCTACCAGAATGCGCTTGTCAAGGGCGTCAGCGAAACGCTCTTTGGCTACGGCAAGCTCGTGACGGAAGCACAGTTCCTGACGATGGTTCTGCGTCTGCTGCAATATGAGGACGACACGGACTTTACATGGAACAAGTCGGCAGAGCTGGCGGAAAAGCTCGGCCTGCCGGTCGTGCCCGCAAACAGCGGCGAGTATACGCGCGGCAACGCCGTTGACGTGATCTGGGCGCTGCTGGAGACGAAATTCAAATCCGGCGGCAAGACGCTGGCACAGACGCTGATCGAGAAGGGCGTGTTTACGGAAAAGGCTTACCGAGAAGCGCTGGGAGAGGATAGCTCCAATATCGGCGCGATTCTTCCCATTCTGAGACCTGATCCCGACCCGAAACCCGATCCCGATCCGAAGCCGGACCCCGATCCGAAGCCCGATCCTGACCCGGAACCCACGGAACAGCCGGTCTATGTGTCTCCGAGCGGCGGCAGTGACGGCG